>FUIF01017439.1_pt1 | contig 49905 bp, 67 predicted proteins | sample 1003461 | NCBI WGS metagenome assembly FUIF01 (sample SAMEA80401918, study PRJEB19352) | marine metagenome
ATGTCGGCGTAATCTATGACAGCGAAAAACGCATTTGGCGGCGATCTCGAGCCGAACAACGCTCCCGCTACACACAACAACTCCATTGAAGAGGACGACATCGTCGATCAGCAATGGGTTGCCTATACCCGCGCACGCGACGCCGGCCATCTCGACTGGGTCGAGGAGGTACGTCAGTTTGACGACTACTACTACGGTGACCAGTGGGATCAGGACACCAAGAACACCCTAGACGCGCAGAAGCGCCCCTATCACACCGTCAATCTCGTTCTGTCGACCGTAAACGCGGTGCTCGGCGAATACATTAAGTCCCGGCAAGACATTAGCTTCGCGCCGATGGGCAAAGGCGCGAAACAGGAGACAGCCAACGCGCTGCGTTTCCTTTTCAAGCAAATCGCGATTAACAACAAGTCTGAGCACAAAGAGAAGATGTGCTTCATGGATGGGTTGATTCAGGATCGCGGATACATCTACTACTACATGGATTTCAGCGACAACCTGGATGGCGAGATCCGTGAAGAGGTCATTGAACCGACAGACGTCATTCTCGACCCCGGGGCGCAGGAATACGACCCACGGACGTGGAATGAGGTCTTCATCAGCCGGTGGATGACGCCGGACGAGATAGGAGCGCTTTATGGCCCTGAATTCCGAGATCGAGTGGAATTGGCAGCAACTAACGGAACGTTGGTCACGACTCGCTTGAGTGGGAAGCTCCCAACTTCGGCGGAACCGATACGACTCTGAAATTTTCTTCCAAGCCTCGGAAGACGAAATCAAGCGGGTCAAACGGATCCGAGTTATTGAACGCCAGTATCGTAGGCTTACGCGTACAGCATTCTTCGTCGATCGACCTACCGGAGACATGCGACGAGTCCCTGAAGGCTGGGATAAGGAACGAGTTAAAGCGTTTGCAGTCCAGCATGATCTCCTCGTTATTTGGAAGCCCGAGCGCCGAATCCGTATTACGATTACCGCCGACAAGGTCTTACTCCATGACGGGTGGTCGCTCTTCGACCAAATCAGCATCATCCCGTTCTTCCCGTACTTCCGCCGGGGTCGTCCGTTTGGACTTGTCCGAAATCTCATAAGCCCGCAGGACATGCTCAACAAGGTCACGTCGCAGGAGCTGCACGTGGTCAATACGACGGCGAACAGCGGCTGGATCTTCCAATCCGGGTCACTGATTAACATGGACGCGGATGACCTCAAGACTCAGGGCTCACAGACCGGGCTCGTGCTTGAAGTTCAGACCGGCGCCGAAATGCCGCAGAAGATCCAACCGAATCAGATCCCGAGCGGTCTGTCGGAGATTGGCGCCAAGGCAGGTGTGTTCTTCCGGGAGATATCCGGCGTCAACGAGGCTCAGCTGGGTACACAGCGCAGTGACTCGTCCAAGGCGCTCGATGCCCGCAAGCAGGGCGGTCAGATCCAGCAGGAGATCGTGTTTGACAACTTGGCGATGACGCGCGAGTTGCGCGCTGAGATCCTGCTTGAGTCAGTGCAGCGGTACTACTCTGAGACGCGCCTCATTCAGGTGATCAGCAGGAACGAAGACGGCGACCCAGTCGAAGACGAGATCGGCATCAACCAACCGGTATTGGTCGTCGATCCCAAGACGCAGGAGGCGATCGAAGAGATTCGCAATGACCTGACGATCGGCGAGTACTCGGTCGTGATTACGACGGTCCCGAATCGCGATACGTACGACGAGACGCTGTTCGACCAGCTGTTCCAGATGCGCGAGATTGGCGTTCAGCTGCCCGACCACGTGCTCATTGAGAATTCACAGCTGCCGAATAAGGCAGAGGTCACCGAGACCGTCAAGAAGATTCAGGGCCTCGCTGCGCCGACGCAGGAAGAGATTGAGCGTCAGGCGAAGCTGTCAGACCTCGAGATGCGTCTGCTGGAGGCTCAGGTGATGAATGAAGAGTCTCAAGCCATAGAGCGCCAGGCGAACGCACAGAAATTGCAAGCGCAGGCCCAAGAGGCGGCACAGAACCCCGAAGTCAAGAAACTCGAGATCGGCACCAAGGCGCGTGTCGAGATGGAGAAAGCCGGCATGCAGATGCAGTCGAATCAGCAGGATTTGATGACTCGAATTCGCATTGCCAGCGGGAAAGAGAGTACAATGCGGGATATTTCGCAGATTGAGTCGATGACGCAGCGAAATGTGGCCGGCATGAACCGCATGGCTAATTTGCAGAAATCGCTCATGGATTTGAGAAGTAAATCGGAAGATCGCAAGGCCGCCGCGCAGAAGCCAAAGGGCAGCGATAATAATTCGTCCAAGACGACGTAAAGGTAAAAAACATGACTAAGCAGGTTGATCCGGACTTGGCTCCGGACGCTTCGCTCGCCACCGACCTCGGCGACGAAGAACAACGACGACTTGACCAGATCGCCCATCTAGGCGGCGAAGTCGATGACGACATCGACAACTGGGATCCGTCTGATCTCGATGACGGGTCTGATTTCGACCCAGCCAATCCCACCCCCGATAATAAGGACGAGGAGGACGACGATGACTCTGAAAAGGATGATTCTGAAGATGATGCCGACGATTCCGACGGTGGCGACCCGGATAGCGATGATAATGCGGCAGACGGGGACAAAGACGAAAAAGAGGAAAAAGATCCCGATCCGGAAGATGACGACGACTCCGACGACGAAGGTGCAGATGCGGAAGCGACAACTGGAAAACAAAAGATCCAAGGAATCCCGCGACACCGCTTCAACGAAGTAAACGAGCGCATGAAGGCCGCTGAGGCCAAAATTGCGCAGCTGGAAGCGGAAAAGAAAGCCGGTGACGAGGCCGCTGAAGAGAAGTTCGACTTCGACACGGCTGAGAAAGAATACATGGACCTCATGCTCGATGGTGACACCGAAAAAGCGCTCGCCAAGCGCAACGAGATTCGCGCAGCTGAACGTGCCGAGTTCATTGCTGAAACGAAGAATGAGACCAAGCAGGAGATCGCGGCTTCCGACGAGGACGCCGAGTTGCTCGCTCTGTCGCAAGAGGCAACCGAGATGTTCGATGTGTTCAACCCCGACCACGAGAGCTTCGATCAGGCCCTCTTGAATCGGGTGATGGTTTACTATCGCGGATATTCTGCTGAGGAGAACGTGAGTAAGTCCGACGCGTTCGTGTGGGCGCTATCTGACGTGATTGAGGCCAACAACCTGATGCCGCCTGAGGATGACGGCAAGGAAGGCGATACAGAAGCTAAGCCGACCGGTAAGACCAAGAAAGACCCTAAAAAGGAGGAGGTCCGTAAGCAGGCGCATCAGCCCGCTGGTACGGAAGGCACCGGCTCAAACGACGCTGGCGCGGTTGCCCCGGATGTCACAACCATGACAGATGAGGAGTTCGACGCGCTCCCGGCCGCTACACAGGCCAAGCTACGCGGCGATATCCTCTAATTACCGGGATTTTAGGCAATATGACCTGAATTATAGGTGAATCCGTCTATATGTTGACACTATAGGCGGATTCACCGATAATCGAGTTCTCGTCCGTGGCTGGACGCAAAACATGCGCCGGAGTCGTCCTCCGAAAAAGCGGAACACGTCGCCAGACGGTAAACAAGGCAGATCGCCCAGGATGGGCAAATTGACTTTTGTGTTTCGTTAATTTTGGAGAGTCTGGATGACTGTTACAAACTTCAATCTGCTGACGACAGAGCAAAAGACCGTATGGTCCCGACAGGTCTGGAAACAGGCTAGGAACTTCGCGTTCACCACGAAGTTCACGGGCAGCGGTCCCAACGCTATGATCCAGCGGATCACGGAACTCACGAAGTCTGAGAAGGGAACTCGCGCTGTCATTACTCTGGTAGCCGACCTCGAAGAGGACGGTGTACCGGGCGACAACCAGTTGGAAGGCAATGAAGAAGAGATCAAGGCTTACGACCAAGTAATCCAGATCGATCAGCTTCGAAACGCTAACCGACACAAAGGTCGTCTGGCTGACCAGAAATCAGTCGTGAACTTCCGTGAACAGTCTCGTGACGTTCTCGCATACTGGCTGGCTGACCGAATCGACCAGCTTGCTTTCCTGACGCTGTCCGGCGTTGCTTACACCTTCACGAACCGTGGCGCGAGCCGTGCTTCCAGCGCGTTTTCGAACCTCGACTTCGCGAGTGATGTAACCGCACCGTCGACCAACCGTCATCGTCGCTGGGATGCTACCAGCGGTCTCGTAGCAGGCGACACGTCTGCCGTGGCTGCTGCCGACACCCCGTCGTGGGCGATGCTGGTTGAGCTGAAGGCTTACGCCAAGGACAAGTATGTCCGTGGAATCAAAGGACCGGGTGGGCAGGAGTTCTACCACGTGTTCATGAATCCGCAAGGCATGGCCAAGCTGCGGCAGGACCCTGATTACCTCGCTAACGTCCGTAACGCCGGCGTTCGTGGTTCCTCGAACGAGTTGTTCAAGGGCACGGACACGGTTATGGTCGACGGCCTGATGATCCACGAATACCGCCACGTGTACAACACGCAGGGTGCCAGCTCTGGCTCCAAGTGGGGTGCCGCTTCGACGGTTGACGGACAACGCTGCATCATGGCAGGCGCTCAGGCGCTCGGCATGGCTGACATCGGTGCTCCGGAGTGGGTCGAGAAGGGCTTCGACTACGACAACCAGCAGGGTATCAGCGTTGGCAAGATCTTCGGTTTCTTGAAGCCGGTCTTCCGTTCCAACATCGACGCAAGCAATGAGGACTTCGGTCTGATTGTTTGCGACACTGCAATTTAAGGGAGGTAGAAAATCATGTCTTCACGATCTGATCTCGCCAATGGCGAAGCAACCACCCGCAGTTATGTACTCGCTGTTTCGGCTGAGTTCTCCTACGATGACTTCACGTCTGGCGTAGGACTGCCGTTCTGCACTCTGCCTATCGGCGCCCGCGTACTCGGCGGATACTGCGACATCACCACGGCTTGGAATTCCGGCACGTCCGACTCCCTTGAAATCGGTGATGCCACGGATCCGAATGAGTACCTCTCGGGTCTCGATGCACAGTCCGTCGCCGTGACTGAGTTCTCGCTGTCGAACATGTTCGACGCTGCGGGAGCGATCACCCCGGCAATTGTGGCAGCCACTGACGAAATTCTCATTGAGATTACGTCTGCTGGTGCTGCTGCTACGGCAGGTGCTGGTAACGCGTCGCTGTTTTACATCGACGTTACCAAGGCCGACGAAAACTACGAGTAATCGTCTGCTACCTGTAGGTCCGCCTACCATGCCCCGGGGGCAACCCCGGGGCCTTTTTCTACTAATAAGAGGAACCACGTCATGCCTATGATGAAATCCCCGTTCGACCAAACCCTTTCCACCAACACCGGCCACTGCATTGCCTTCAAGGCCAACCAGCCGAAATGGGTGCCTGAATCATGTGAAGAGGAAGCGCGTATGCGCGGCCTGATCATCACCAACCCGGGACCGATCGAAGAGCAGCTCGATAGCATCTTGGCGGAGAGCGAAGGCTCCGAGGAAGTGGTAGCCCCCGAGGAAGAGAGCGATAATGAGGACAGTTGGCTCGAATCGGTTAAGCAAGCAGTAATGCGCGTTTTGACCCGTAGGAACGACGAAGACTTCGACGGCTCAGGCAATATGAAGATTGCCCCGGTCATTGACGAAATGCCCGACGGCGTTCGTAAGCCGAGTCCGCAAGAGGTCGTTCAGGTCTACGGAGAGCTGCAGGAAAATATTGACTTGGCGGAGTAGCCGATGGCAACGGTACAAGAGGTACTGACGGAAGTTCGATACACGATCCACGATAAGGACGCCACTAATTACCGGTGGCCCGACGCGGAGCTAATCGACTACGTGAATGCTGCCAGTCGGCAGATAGTGCAGCTTGTGCCCGAAGCCAACGTCACCGAGTCCATTCAGACGATCACAAATAACATCGCACGCCAATCGTTACCATCCGGGGGGATTAAGTTCATCAAGGCAGTACGAAACGTCAGCGAGTCTGACGGGACGACTCAAGAGGGTGCCATTCGGTACGTCGAGAAAGACGTGCTCGACTCACACGACCCAGATTGGGAACACGACACCGCGATCAAGACCTTGGCGGGGTCGTCTGACTTCTTTGATCACTACACTCACGACCCGCGATCGCCGAAGGTGTACTTCTTGTACCCCCCGGCCAGCGGTACTGCATACGCCGAGATTCAGTATTCGGCTATCCCGGCGGATCTGTCTGCGACGGACGACACGATTCCGATCGCGGACGAGTACCTCGAAGCATACTACGCATACGTAGCGTTTCGTGCGCTCACTAAGGAATCTCGAGATACCATGCCGTCCGCTTTCCGGCAAGAGTTATGGAACAACTTTCTCACTGCACTCGGCCTCAAGACGCAGGCTGACCAGCGTGTGAGCCCGGAAGCTAACATTCCACCGGAGGCACCGTAATGGCCGTCGCTATTTCAACTTTGCTCCCTCAGTGCCGCATTGAGCTTCCAGGTATTGCGGAGCCGGTGCTTACATCTAAGCTGTATCAGGTCATTCGACAGTTTTACTGGGAGTCGGAGGCGTACAAGTACACGTACGACAACGGCTTGGATTGGACTATCAACGTGCCTGCAGTACCGGCGCCTACACCCGGGACTGACATACCGGCCAAATTCATCGTCAAGCGAGTTGACACCATCAAGTACGATGCCGGAGGGGACTCATGGGACGAGACAATCCCCTTCAAGACCCGCGACGAACTGGACAGAGAGAACAGGGATTGGCGCTCGGAGACAGGGACGTCTCCCTCTGCATGGACTAACGACAATGAGGGCGCCGCTCGCATAATCCCCATTCCTACCGCGACAGTCACAACGGGGCTGTTAATTCGTTCTGTGATCGTTCCGATCTTCACGGCAGTGGCCGACACGCTGCCGGATTTTCTGTATTACGAACACGAAGCTACGCTGAAAGCAGGTATACTGGGGCAGCTTATGGAACAGCCCGGCAAGGACTGGTTCAACCCACAGATGGCCTCTAAGTATCAGAATGCGTTCGGACTAGGAGTCATTAAAGCCAAGTCGCGTGCCGAGGCCGACTTCGGCCAACCCAAGGACGTGATGGCTTATGGCGGGCTTTAAGATTGAATTATTCAAGGGGACGCGACCGCGTATCTCTGCTCTGAAGCTGCCCGAAGGCGAAGGCCAAACTGCCGAGAATTGCAATCTAGGCTCCGGCGACGCAGAGCCGTTCGTCGATAAGTCGACCGATCAGGCAGTTTCATCTGGCCGCACTACCCGCACGATTTACCGCTACAACAATGGCGGCAGTCCGATTTGGCTTGAGTGGGACGAGGACGTAGATGTCGTCGCTGCCCCGGTCAAACTCGACACTCGCGAGCGTCTGTATTACACCGGCGATTCGCAAGGTGCGGGCGCTCCCAAGTACACAGACGTAGTGCTGACCGCCCTTGGCGACTCGGCGCCGTACCCCAACAACTGGCTGTACATGGGCGTACCGGTCCCCACGGCGACGCCGTCTGCCGCTGTGGTCAACACTCTTCCGGAGGATGTCCCCGAGGACGATCGCGTAACGGTATCCGGGCAGACCTTTAGTGATGAACTCTTGGTCGACTTCGTGAACTTCTCGACGTACCCCGGCACAGGCACACCGGACGACATCTGGCGACTGGCAGCCGGTGCGACTGGCAGCATTGCGCTGAACATCAACATCGGCTCATCGTTCCGCGTTGTGTCAGTGGTCAATGCGAACAAGGTCACTCTCGAGTCAGTTTCGGAGGCCGGTGTGTTCGCACGCACGGCTGCGTCTGACAAGACTAACAGCACTTTCTGGGACCCATTTGAAGACACTGGCTCCACTGAGGCGGCTGACTTCACAGGCTTTATCGTCCCGACTGGCGCCGAAGTACAGATCATCGGCCACCGGCTGCTCGTAGGCGACGTGATAACAGTCACCGCTATTGGTACCCCGATGACGATAGCGATCGACAATACCTTCGATGTGTACGAACAGGACTGGTTGGAACCGGCCCTGATTGAAGAGGCCGGTGACAGCTTCTACCAGCTCAGTAATGCGCGAATTACGCCCAGCGCGACGTCTGGCGATACGCCGTGGACGATCAACGGCAGTTTCTTCTACGACGTTGATCGAAATGCGTCGACCTCAAACGAGCTTGAAGACCGCCAGTACGTATATACGTTTGTATCACGGGCAGGTGAGGAAGGCGCTCCTTCGCCGACTTCAGATGTTGCAGTGGCTGTAAATGGCCAGACCGTGCGCGTAACCGGCATTGAGTTGCCGCCTACGATCGGGTACGACATCACGCACATCCGTATCTACCGAACCAACGCTACTGAGGCAGGCACAGAGTTCCAGTTCGTGGCTGAAATCAATGCAGGCGCGAACGCATACAATGACATTGTGGACTCTGCTGACTTAGGGGAAGTAATCCGATCGACCACATGGGATCCACCCGATACCAATTTACGCGGTTTGACTGAGATGCCCAACGGCATGTTGGTTGGCTTCCAGCGCCGGGGCAAGACGTTGTACTTCTGCGAGCCGTACTTCCCGCACGCGTGGCCTGCGGACTACGATCAAGCCATCGGCCATGAGATCGTGGGTATCGCTGCTTTCGGTAACGCGCTTGCCATAATGACTAAAGCGCACCCGTACGTGCTCACGGGATCACACCCGCGCAACGTGAACATCCGGCCCATTAAATTCAACCAGGCATGCGTGAGCAAGCGCTCGATCACCACTGACCGTGATCGCGTTTATTACGCATCGCCCGATGGCATCGTAGAGATCAGCGTCAACGGCATCCGCCTTGCTACCGATGGGTACATGGACAAGAAGGACTGGGAGACGTACTCCCCGGAGACTATGGTCGGCGCTTTCCATGAGGGGCGCTACTACGGGTTTTATGACTTCGACGACTCAATCATCGATGCGGTAATTTCGGCTGAGATATCCGGTACAGTCACATCTGCTGACGAGGCCGATATCATTAACGGCGGCAGCACGATCATCATTACACTCACGAACGATACGTGGGTAGAAGCCGGCGCCGCCTTCGACGCTGAGCGCCAAGACATAATCGACGGACTGACAGCCGCCACCGACCAGACCAACGGCTGGAACGCTGAGGTCCGAGACACTGAACTCTCAGTCACTGATGTCGTAAGAACTAGTGACACAGTCGTAACGATCACTTTGCCCACAGCATCTGATTACTCAGTGTCTCTGGACGAAGTGATTACGGTCACCATACCTGCCGACGCGCTGGATGTTAGCGGATCGGCTGTGGTGGCTGGCAGCACGTTCACAGTGACGGCCCTGACGCCTGATGCCTCTGTGTCAATAGGCGGCTCTCTCGACGGGTCTGCTGAGGCTGCGGTGGTCGCTGGCGGCGAGACTATTACGCTCACGCTCACGAATGACACGTGGGTAGAAGCCGGGGCCACTTTCAACGCACAACGGCAGGGGATCATCGACGGGCTGGCCTCATCCACGAATGAGACCAACGGCTTCAATGACACGGTTCCGAACCTGATTCCGGTCGCTAATGTCGTACGGACCAGTGACACCGTCGTGACGATCACGCTCCCGGCCGTACCGGCATACAACATCACGCTCGATGAGACGATCACTTGCGTAGTTCCGTCTGACGCACTGGAGGCCACGGCGCCGTCTGACCTGACCACGTTGAACTCGATCTACGTCACTACGGCATCTGTGGTTGCCCGCGCTGTCATCTCCGGCACTGTCATCACTGCGGACGAGAACGACATAGTTGCGGGCGGCAATACGTTGATTATTACGCTGACCAACGATACCTTCGTGGCAGCTGGCACTGGCCCGATCGGCTCCACAGCTGACACGCAGGCGCTCATCGACGGCATCGTGGCCACCACGAGTCAAACGCTCGGATGGAACAACGTGGTTAATCCAGGCATCGAGACTGCTGATGTGGTGCGCACGTCTGCGACTGTGGCGACTATCACGCTCGACGCGGAATCAACGTACAGCATCGCGACCTTCGAGACCATCGAGGTAACGGTCCCGGCTGCGGTATTAACTGCGGGGGCTGCAATAAGTGCGTCCAACACCTTCGGCATCGTCAACCAAGATCCGATTCTGGCGACGCTGACGGGAACAATTACTGACGATGCAGAAGAGAACGACATCGTCGCAGGCGGCCTGACTATCATACTGACTCTCGCGTCCGACACGTGGGTCGCTGCCGGCGCCACCTTCGACGCGGAGCGCCAGAACATCATCGACGGGCTCACGAGTGCCCAGAGCGAGACTAACGGCTGGAACAATGAGGTCCGCGATACTGACCTTTCCGTAACGGATGTGGTACGAACTAGCGACACAGTCGTAACAGTTACGCTACCGGCCAGCGCGGGGTACGCCATCACAGCGCAGGAGACGATCACAGCAACCATCCCGGCTACCGCAATGAGCATCAGCTCGTCCGCAGTGGTAGCTGCGCCGACGTTCACTGTCGATCAAGACGTCCCTACTTCTGCGGCTATCACCGGCACAGCGGACAACGCAACGTCTGCTGACATCGTCGTGGGCGGCAAGACCATCATAATCACGCTCACGTCTGATACGTGGGTTGCCTCGGGTGCCGTGTTCAACAATGTCCGCCAAGCTATCATTCAGGGCCTCGACGCGGCAAGCACGCCTTCTCTCGGCTGGAATGAGGAGGTACGGGATGCCATGCCTCGTACGGCAGTTGTACGTACGAGTAACACGGTAGTGACCATTACGCTTCCCGAGACGGTTGACTATGACGTGAACGTCGCGGAGGCCATCACAGTTACTATCCCGGCCAGCGCTCTCCAAGACTCTCTTATCGCGGTCGTAGCGTCGAACACAGTCGACATTACGCCAGAGTCGACAGCCGTTACGCGATTGCTGTGGGGGTTCAACGACAACAACAGCACGACTGTTATCAACCCCATCGGCTCGAGCGAGCGCAGTCACTACGATCTGACATACGGCAGTATCTACAAGCCGCCGTTCGGCTCCGCTGGCGACAGCCGGTTTCCCAAACGCGCAGCGTACTCTGCATCAGAGGGCCGGTGGGTTACATACATGAAGAACGAGGGCGCTAACACGCATCGTATCTATACATCTGACGACGATGGCGAGTCGTATGACCTGCGTACAGGTGCACACGACAGTGAGGGCGCGTTCGCTTACATCTACCGGCACGAGGGCCAAGACCGATGGCTGGCAGTCCAAAAAGATAGTGCCGGGGCAGGCGACGACTACTGGCAGTACTCTGCAGACGGCACGACGTGGGTAGACATCACAGCGAATGTGTTGGGAGGCATCTCCCCGACCAACGATGTACTGGGGCAGCACTTAGCCGGCAAGTTGTTCAACGTGGACAGCGCAGCAAGCCGTCGGGCTCCTGTGTTCTTCTATGGCGGCGCGAATTACATTTACGCGTTGCTACACGAGGAAGGCACATCTTGGGTCGACGCTGATCAGTATCTGGTTCGTAGTGCTGATTTAAGCTCAGATGATGTAGACGACGACTGGTCTGCTGCGATCCCCTCTGCCATAGCATCTGGTGCGCAGGGCGTGCCCCTGATGGCGGTAGCCTCTGGCAACGGCAAGATACTGGCGCTTACTCGTAAGGTGCCGACTAACCCGTTGCTACAGCATGTCGTTACGTATGAACTCGAGTACGTCACTCACGGCGCTACCAGTTTCACGGAGGGCACTAGCGACTTCATCATGGGTACTCCGCCCACCATGATGGCGTTCGGCGCCAGTACGTTTGTCATGGTGAACGAGGACGGCGACCTGTGGTATTGTGACACGACATCGCTCGACGAGACTGACGCAGACGACTGGACTTTCGTAGGCAATGGCGTCGGAGGCGGCAACCCCGCTATTACGTTCACGCAATTGTTCTACGACGGTGGTACTACCGGAGCGAACGGGCAAGGATTCATAGCGGTTGGCGAAGTGGGTACGGGGCCTGCTACAGAGATGCAACTGTGGCAGAGCGCTGATGGCATCACGTGGACGCTAGAGAGGACTGTCGGACCAGCTTGCATAGATGGTACAGTATGGCCTGAACGACCCCTTGACGGAACGGATCTCGACTAATGCCTGGCGCTGTAATTTTCAACCCGGATGACCCACTAGAAGGCTTGGCTACCACAGACGAGCAAGCCGTTGGTGTGTTTCTCGACATCGAAGATGACAAACTGTATTTCACAGATACGGTCAACATCTACGAATGGGAAGGCAATACAGGAACCAACCAAGAGTTCACATGGCGGTCTGGCAAGATCCGCCTTGCTCGCTTGGTAAACTTGGGGGCTGCAATTGTAGAGGCAGACTCCTACGCCTCTATAACGTTCAAGTTATATGCCGATGGTGTGCTTGTGGCGCAGGTCGGCGTATCTGACGGTGAACCGTTTCGCCTACCGGATGGGTACCTGTCCAACATCTACGAGATCGAAATCATCAGTACTGATGTCGTTACCAAGGTGTCTGCAGCGGAGAATATCTTCGAGCTGGCGGAGGGCTAATCATGGCGCTCACAGTAGGCGAAAAGGTCCTGCAAAAACGGCTAAAGAACCGTCGTCTCCCCAATTACCACATTCCGATAATTGAAGGCAACGACGAGCTTGCTCGCGCGTTGCAGGATATCCAAGAACACCTTCGCATGTACGAGGGCGACAATAGCGCGCCGAAGCAGCGCTTTGTTACGATCGAAGAGCTTGAAGACTCCGGCATAATCACGGCGCAGCTAAAGAACAACTTCGCGTTCATCGCTGAGGTACAGGGTGAGCCCGTCAAGCCACCGGCCGGTACTTTCCAAGGCTCAGTGCGCGCCGGTAGCTCTCGCGCCACTGGTTCGAGCGGAGCGAATGTGCTTGATGACTTGGGTGACGTCAGCGGCACAGCGTTCGCCGGTGATGCGTTCCTCAAGTACACCGGTACGTCGTTCAAGCAGTTCCTACTGTTCAGCGAAAGTAACACTTGGGCCGGCGACAACTACTACACCAAGCCCATCCAGTTCCAAGAGATGGCTGACTCGCCGTCTGCCGTCGCTGAACGCGGCTACATCTGGGTGCGCGACGACTCACCAAATGTGCTCATATTCACTGATGACGCAGGCACTGACTTCGTAATAGCAGGCGCCGGTGGGTCCTCGCCAACGATAACCGGCACCCCCGTAGATAACCAGATAGCGGTCTGGGACAGCGCGACTTCGCTTGAGGGTGACGCGAACTTCATCTGGGACGGTACAAACTTCCAGATCATTAACACTGCGACGTTCCAGATCACACACGGCGGCACTGACGTAACGATCAGTAATGACGGTGCAGGCGGCGACATGATCATCGATACGCCGCAGCAGGTCCGTTTGCAGATCGGCGGCACCGATAAGTTCGTCGTCGAGAACGGCAACGGCCACTTCCTGTTCCATGACTGGCCGGTGCTTATCGAGGAGCGCGCCGCAGCGGGTATTGACATTGCTGGGTATGGACAGCTCTGGATCCGTAACGACGTACCTAACACGTTGATGTTCACGGACGACGCGGGCACTGACTACCCCGTCTCTGGCTCTGGCGTAGCGGGCGGTAACATCGCGAACGGCAGCACTGACGACGCCACGGCCCGTTGGGACACGGGCAATGCTCAGTGGGAAGAGATCACGCAGATTCGCGCATCAGACGCTGGTGTGTTCACCATTTACGACTCTGGCGAGACTGACTCTGCTGCGTTCTCCCATGACGGGACGGATTTCAACACGGCGTTCACTGGCACGACTGACTGGAACTTGACGGGATTAACGGTCATACGACCGAATAATGCCTACTTTCAGGCGCTGAAGTGGGCAGCAGCGACCACAGCTGATGTGGATGCGATAACCGCAGACTCGAACGGTAATGAAGGTGTATACGGTTGGACGTCCCCGGCCGCTACCGGCGCCCCGAATTCGCAAACGTTCATGGGCATGATCACCGTTGATGACGGCTCACGCATGAATCAGCTCGCGTTTGGCTATGGCACGCTTACAGGTGAGGACGCATCGCTGTACGTCAGGCGCGATACGTCAGGCGCTTGGACGAGCTGGATGAAGGCCATCATGACTGACATCGATGACCAAGTCGCTCGCATGAACGGGTCGTTGCGCATCAGAGATGCCGCCGATACGGACTACATCGACATGTCCCATGACGGTACCGATGCAGTATTCAGTTACCAGAACACTACCGCGCACGTGTTCAACGACGTTGACTTGGAAGTGCACGAAGGCGGCGCCGCAGGTTTCATTGTCTCGACTGACAACAACCGCGTAGACATACGCGACGGTTGGACTCTTAAGCTCAGGAATCCAGCGGATACCTTGGACTGCGACATATCACATACAGGAACCGCTTTGCAGTTCCAGATGAGTGACTCCGGTGACTTCTTCGACTTCAGTATTCCAGGCACTGACACGCGTTTGTATCTGCTCCATAGCAGCACGGACGTTGCGTGGGTCCGCGCGGCTGCTACTCAGGTTGAACTGCGTTCGCTGATACACGGCGCTACTGTCCGCCTGATTGGTGAGGATACCGGCGGCACCGCACGAACTTTGCTCGTTGCCGATCCGGATGCAGGTATGGATTTCTACGAGTACACCGGCGGCAGCGGCGTGATCGAAATGAGTCTGCAACAGTCAGCTGGGTCGGGCAATACGTCTGGGCTTCTGGTCAGGGACCATGGTAACACTCTGCGGGACGCCGGTTTCAACACGCTCAACACATTCAACTTCAACGCCAGTGACACGCTAGAGGCGCAACACTGCGGCTCTGCGACCGGTAAGGACAACACGACTTCGTACACGCTTACCGGGCCAGTGTCGGGCGACACTGACTTTCCCGTTGGCGGTGTGTGCACGATCATGAACCTCGGCTCATCGACCGATTACAACTTGGCCGACACTGCCAGCTGCACAATGTATGTACTAGACGGGTCTTCTGTGACCGATATCGCCGGTGCCGCGACAATTGCCCCCGGAGGCATAGTTACGCTGTATCGGTATTCGGCCTCAGCGATTTACCTGTGGGGCTCCGGACTGACGGCGTAATGACTTCTGTATCAGCATTTCCGCTTGCGACATCGGTCGCTGGGATGATCGGTGGTATATCAGTCAGCCCGTCTTCCTCAAACTTCGACCATATTGTGCTTGATCCCCTTGATTGCTACGCCGGAATCCAGTTCAATTCGTCTGGCGAGGAATTCAAAAACGTCTCGGGCAGCAACCAAAACTTCACTACTTCGCGTGGCAACTGGCTCGACAGCGGCTCGTCATCTGATGTCTGGATCGAGCGCACTGTTAATGTCGGCTCATTGGATTGGTTGGATGCTGGATCCGGGCGCCTCAACCTAGGCACGACGAGGGAGTTTGGGATCGAGCGCACTAGCCTCGGTACGGATTTCCTCGAGATCGATTTTGACTTTTGGGATGCTGCGTCCGGAGGCAATCTGCTGGGCTCGTCGTCCGTTGATATTAGTGCAGAAGTGGCGCTTCCGTAGTACAATAGCCCCTCGATCTACAGGAGAGAATAATGTCTGAAAACCTTACCCCTTTGCCGCAGGACAGTGTGGTGAGCACAGCGCAAGTAGGTATTGCGTATTTCGATGACCCCCGCAACACGACCCCGAACAACATGGTTGAGGGTATCGCGGGCCTTAAGTCGTTGCTACGCGGCATCCAGTCCGGCCAGCTGCTCATCTGTCAAGTCAGCGCTCCACCCGCTGCGCCGCCCCCGAAGAAGCAGTCCAAGAAGAAGGCTGCGTGACAGCCCACGGCCCTGAACGGTAAACTGAACCGCTATGGATAGCTCCGTGCACAAGGACGTGCCCTAATGCCGAGTTTCATCACCAGAAGCCTTAATGATGCCTTCGATAGGAATCTTAAGAAAAAGAACAAGAAGAAACTACGCAAGCTCCACAAGAAGTTACTCGCTGCCGGTGGTAACTTGGAGCAGAAACTGGCCGCTGGCGAGTCATTAGGCACTGCATTTCTGAAAGACTCGGTGGCTCGAGGCCGCGCTCTCGAAGCACAGGGTGAGCGCTTGCGCAATCGCTCTGAGATGCAGCGAGAAGATTTGTCAGGGCAAAGACGCCGACTTGCGGCCGGAGCCAACCTACAAGCCCAAAGGGACTTCGCTGCCGTGGGTGGCCGCGATCGAGTTGCAGGTAACCTCGAACAAACCCTTCGGCGTGCGAAGGCACGACAGGGCATCAATCAACGCGGCGACAAGGCGCTCCTCAACCAGCAGTTGAAGGATCGCATCACAGCTGTGCAGGGTGATGTCAGGCGCCGAGGCCAGCTGCAGCAGTCTTCTGCTGACGCTGCACGTATTCAAGCTGGTTTGGATGTCGCTAAGCGCAGTGCGAGCGATGTTACGAACCAGGCAATCGCCGGGGCACTTGGCTCAGTAGCCGGTGGTCTGGCGTCTGGATTTAGTGATTTCTTTGGCAAGGGGGACACTGTGTCGCCTGTCACAGATCAGGGGACAGCTGCTGCCGACTTCGTCAGTGGCTTTGAATTCACACTGGACCCGGCCACGATAGGCACTGGTCTAGGCGGCACAAGTTTGGACGCGTAATGGCAGCATTTGACTTTTTCAAAGGACCGGTCGAGCTTTTCATCGACAACAAAGACCGGAGGAAGGAAGGCAAGAGCGACTTCCTCGACAGGTTTCGCAGTGACCAGTCGCGCGACCTGCTCGACATCGACCCCAATCGGCAGTTCACTGCTGAGCGCGATATCGATCGCCTCGGTGTAATTGCGGCGAATGAGAATCGCGGGCTCGACGAGCGACTCCGCGCAAACTTGGGCCTCGTACAAGACGTAGTCGATCGCGTCGGAGAGCAAGAGGCAGTTGACGAGGCGACTACACGTGCCGGCAGGCAGTCGGACCTCGATGAGGCACAGTTCGAGCGCGCCACACGCAGCGCCGGTTTGTCGCGTCGCCAGCGGCGAGCCGCCCAGCGCCGACTGGGTTTGGGCCGTGCGCTAAGCCGTGCTGACGCGGCAGGTGATGTCCGGCGTGGATTTAGTGACCGTGCCCGCGCAGCGGGCCGCTTCGGCAGCAGCTTCGCTGACGCGTTGTTCGGCCAGCGCCTGTCTGGCGAGACGTTCATATCCTCGACTGCAGCAGAACGGGCTGCGGCTCGTGAGCAGCGCAGGGCGCAGAAGAAGTCAAACAAGCTCGGCACTCTCGGCACTATAGCTGGGGCTGCGTTATCGTTCTTCTCTGACGAGTCACTCAAAGACACACACGGCCGTGAGCCTCAGCTGCTGGACAAGCTAAAGAAGGTCCGCGTCGAGCGATGGAACTACAAGGGTGATTCCACTACGCACATCGGCCCATACTCGAGAGAGTTCAACGATGCGTTCGGCGTAGGCAAGGAAGACCCGAGAAAAATAAACGTTGTTGACGCGTTGGGTGTTGCACTCGGTGCCGTCAAGGAACTGAACGAGAAGGTGGAGCGCAGTGGCCTTTAATAGCTTCGCAGCAAACGCATTTGCCCGCAACTTCATGACGGGCTTTTCGTTCGTCGATGAGATCAAGCGCAGCAAGCGAAACGAGCAGCGGTTGGAAGAACGGCTGGCTCAGGAGAAAGAAGAGCGCGCCTTCCAACGGCGACGTACCATCGAGCGTGATAAGCAGGTTCGAGAAGATCGTGCGTTCACTGCGAGTGAACGAGAGCGCGTTGCGAATGAACGACAACAGCGCGAAGCAGGCGTACGGGCCTCGCTTAACCCCGACTCAACGGATGAAGAACTGGCGGCATTGGCGCCGAATTCGCCCGAAGCTGCTGCGGAACTCAAACGCCGTATCGGCGAGGAACGATTTCAAGAAGCGCTGCGAGGCGCGCAGACGATTCCGACGTTTGGCCAGACGGGCGCAGCTGCCCTACCCGGTGGCGGACAACCCGGGTCACTTAGCGACGTAGTCACCCAGTCACCCGGTGACCAGCAGCAGGGCGCCCCGCAGGATAACCTAGAAACCGCACAGCAGAATACACTAGAAGCTGGCCCAGACCGTGGCGTCTCCGGCCTGCAGGAGATTTCCGAGGAAGAGTTCAACACCTTCAACGAGGAGTTCCAAGAGAAGGGGTTCGTCGGTAAGGTTACAGACGTAGTTGGCGGCCAATTCGCCCAAACGTTTCGGTCACTAGGTGACGTGGTTCAGGCCGGTGCGAACATACGCGCGCCGTTCGACACCCCCGGCAGAGAGACCCTGCCGCAGAACGTCGGCAACGAGTTCACGGGCACGATCAACGTACCGGCTGACGAGTGGACTGACGCTGAGGAGTTCGCGGCTCTCGAGGCCGCTGGTGACAACGCAGGCATCAAAGCCGCATCGGATCGCAACAAGGCGATCACGCAGAAGCTCATCGCGGACGGCCGCAGGGCCTCGGGCTTTTTGCTTGGTCCGCCAGCAAGTCGTCAAGGGGCTGCGTTAGAGGGCTCCGACGCTGCGCGCAACGCTGCCATTCGAGAGCAGAACGCGGTCGTTGCAAACGCTGAGCAGTTCCTCGACCCGACTGTTGACTCTCAGCTTGAGCAGCTGGCTATGACTGACCCGCGTGCTGCTGCTGTCCAGTACATGCGTGACCGTGCCACACTACACGGCGCCCGCCCTGACCTCGGTGTGCGCGTAGACCAGCGCATGCAGCCGATCCTTGACGCGGCAGAAGCCAGTATTATCACTGAGATCAGCCAGCAGGGCTCGGACTCACGGCTTGGTCGGCAGAACCAGGCGGCGCTTTCTAACCTGCAGACCTCGCAGAACCAAATAGCGTCCAGCCAGCCGTCTGTTCGTGAGCAGTCAGGTGTCCGTCCGGTAGGGCTCAAGGTGGGTGACCAGCCGCGTGTGCAGCAGGTCGCTGATACTATTTTCGACCCTAACCGCGTCACGCCCAGTTTCCATACGCCGGCCGCCATTAACAACGCAGCCAACATGGCGGAGCGCATCTCACCTAACCGGCGCCTCAACGAGCGCCAGATTCAGTCGCTGGCGACGCTGGCAGAGGCCGGATGGATTGATAAGCCGACAGCTATGTCGGTAATGATGACGGGTGCGTGGCCCCCGGGCAAGAACCCGAACGGCATTAAGAAGATTCAGGAGGCGGGGGACAACGTGTACGCCATCACTGAGGCCGGTACTGTCCACCTGCTACAACGTGGCAAGGCTGGTAAGACCGGTGCTGAGCAGCCAAGCCGGGAGATCGGCGATGAGGCCTTCGGGTGGATTGAGGACGGCATTCGCATGTCGAGCCCTGACATCAGCCCGGGTAACCTCGGCTCGCTCAAAGCTATTGTGGCGCAGGACCCCGGCTGGTTCCGGACGCGCTTCAACATTAACAGCCAAGAGGACATGCGCAAGCTGGGACTAATTATGCATCAGTCGTTGCTGTTGCAGGGCAAGAAGTTCACTGACTTGGAGGACGGCTGGTTCACGACTGGCAAGGACGCGCCCACCACACGCGCTATTCTGACGAATCCGGACCTGCGTGATTCGCTGGCCAATGAGTTCGACGTAGAGTACATACCGATGCCTGACGTTAAGGACACACGCGGCATTGACGTGGAGGCTATCCGACAGAACATGCGTGAGGGCCGCTTTGGTCCCACGGCCGCTGAGAACGTAGATCAGTACAACGACGATCAGGTCTTGCAGGCCTTTGCACGCTGGGAGACAATGAGGCGCGATAATGAAGCAGCAACCGGGGCACAGTAATGGCCAGAAACCCAGACGACATCTTCGCTCCGTTCCGGGTGGACGGGTCGAGCCCATCCTCCCCCCCGCAGACACCGTCGGAATCAAGACCGTCTGACGACGTCTTTGCTCCCTACCGGGTCGATCCAGGCCCGATGCCCGACATTCGCCGTGTGGACAACACACTCGGCGATGAGTTTCGTGCAGGCTTGGGGGCTGGAATTGACTCAATGCAGGGCTCGCTCTATGGCCTCGGCGGTCTGGTGGGCCGCGAGTTGGGCATCGAGTGGCTAGAGAACGCAGGCAACGAGGGGGCGGAAGAGCAGTTCGGCGAGGCCGCAGCTGCTACCAGACAATCTGCAGGCTTCACCGACATCGACTCGGCGGGCGGCTTCTTTCGATGGGCCGCTGCGTCGTTCGGTGAAGCGATCCCATCTCTCGCGGCGGCTGGCACCGGTGCAGGGCTCGGTGCTGTTGGCGCTAAGAAGGCTGTTGAGCTTGGCGTCAAGCGCTCTGTTGCCCGTCGTGTAGAGAGGGATCTCATGGCCAAGGGCTTCACCAAGGGTGAGGCGCTTGAGTCCACCTTGGACCTGATGCGTACCGAACAGGGCCAGAAAATGATCGCTGACGCCTTCGTACGCGGCAGCAGGGTGATTGAGCCGGCCACTAGGGTAGCGATCGGCCGAGGGCAGACAGCAGGCGCTGTAGCCGTCTCTGCGCTGCCCCAGATAGGCGCCATTGATCAGGAGCTGGTCTCCGCTGGCATCGCTGAGCCTGGCCTGACAGCGCTCGTTGGTGGCATCGCAGGTGGTGCTCTCGAGGCGATCCCGGCCCTCAGACTGATGGATAAGATGTTCCCGGGCGTAGAACGGCAGGTGAGCAAGCAGTTCGTGAAGGACTTCGCTGTTGCCACCGGCACTCAGGCCGCGCTTGAAGGCTCGACTGAGGCCGCGCAGGAGATGATCCAGCTGGCCTCACTGGCGTACCACGACCCGACCTTTGACATGTTTTCCCCCGACGCACGCAAGCGTGTAGTGGACGCCTTCGCGGCCGGTGCTCTCGTCGGCGCCGTCACAGGTGGCCCTGCCGAGGCGATCGGTAACATCCAACCAGCTGCCAAGGCAGCCAAAGCACAGCTGCCTGAGTTCCGGTTCGAAGCTCAGCGTGGTGTGCATGAGATCGCTGAGGAAGAGGGTGGGCAGGCTGACTTCCGGCCCGCAGAGAACACTATCTTTGAGGAGATCCGCGACCGCGCATACAGCACGGTTGCCCCGGCGATTAACTCAGCCGTCAACAGCATGCGCAACCAGATGCAGAGCGTTGTCGATCAGGTCGATAGCGTCATGGCGGGCGGCAACAACGTCGAGACCGCCAAGTTCTCGCAGCTGATCGGGAAGGTGCACAATGACTTCGTCGAGGAGCACAAGCAGCAGTTCGCAGACGCTCGCCGCTACGTGGAGGAGCAGTCACGTCGCATATCAGAGGTAGCCGAGACTATCTCTGACCCAGAGCAGCGCGAGAAGTACGTGGGAGATGCTCTTAAAAGCATACAAAGTCAGTTAAGCGGCTTTGTAGAGCGTCTGCGCCGATCGGCAGCCAAGCGTGATCGTGACGCTGAGGCTGAGGTCGACAACATGGACATTGACCCGAACGACTTTACGGAGGTCGTCGACACGACTACCCCTGAAGTTGGTGAGGTCGATGCACCCCCGGCACTCCGCTTCGGTAAGTTCAACCGTACTCCTACCGTACAGGTATCAGGCCGGGAAGACTTCCAAGGCTTCGACACTCGCGAGCAGGCTGAGCAGGCGCTCGGTAACATCAAGAAGCGCTTCCGCAACGCTACCGACGAGGACTTCGATATCGTCGAGCGCGACGACGGCTCGCTCGAGATCGTGTCTCAGAACCCTGACCTTCGGGACGACCAGCGCTTCTGGGAGGACCTACGGGTCATCCGTGATTCTGCTGGCCGCCATCGTGTACAGGAACGCAAGGCTGGCGTGCAGTCTGACGGCTCCCGCTTCGGCTTCAAATTCAAGCGCCTTGACCTTGACCTGATGACCATGGCGTTCCGTGGGAAGAACTACGACCCGAATGCTGACAGCTTTGACGATGGCTTCCGCGCTTTCGTGTCAGAGATGCTCGACCGCGAAGTGATTTCTCCGCGTCAAGCCGAGGGCATGTCGCAGAAGTTTGATAGAATACCCAGAGTAGTCAAAGAACGTGCAGAACAACAACTTGAACAAGATCCAGACGTCAACGAGTTCGGAGGAAATCCCGTTCTTAGTGAAGGCGGTGATCTCGCCGATGTTCGCGGCGATACTGCTGGTACTGCTCGTGTGCGTACTTCTGAGGATCGTGCTAGTGACCGGCCTGGAGCAAAAGTTCTGGACGACACTACCCCACAGGAAGATGACCGTGTTACAGCTCCAGAGAATCAGCCGTCTGAATTCGAGAGTCGTCAGCGAGAGTTCGACCCCGCTCTTGGAAAAGTGGGACGACGTAAGCGAGACAATGCTCGGGAAGTAAGCGACCACGACAAACGCATCCTTCGCACGATCGCACGGCAGGCGAAGGTGAAAGTCCTCCTTGGGTTCGACATGGCTAAAGATGGCCAAATGTCCAAGGGCTTGAAGGATTTGGCCACTTACGTACAGAAGACACTCGGCCTCGCCAATGACATTGTCATCATGGATGAGACCGGACTGAAGCACCTGATCGACTCAGGCGCCGTCAGCGACCCGGCGTTCGACTCAGTGCTGGCGGGCGGCAAGCCGGCGAATATTCGCATCGGCGATAAGTCGTATGTCTACCTGCCTACGAAAATCCTTAGTAATCCGGAACTTACATCGCTCGCGCTCGGTCATGAGCTTGGGCATCATTTGTACAGCGTCGCCTTCGACAACCTCACCTTCGAGGGGCAGAAGCGACTCAAGCGTGCATCAGGAGCAAAGAGTGAAGCAGAATTCAACGAGTGGATGGCCGACCAACTGGGTGCTTGGATCACCCAACGCCAAGCGCCGAAGAACAAGGTCGAAGCGTTCTTCGCAAAGGTCGGCGGTCAGATCCGCAGGCTGTTCGAATTCATCAACGGCCATGACCGATTCCAGCTGGACGAGACTTTCGCTGAGTTTGCTGACGCAGTAGCACTGCGCGCCAAGCAGGCTGAGTCACCGGGTGCTAGCCCACTTAATGACCAAGCGATGCGTGAGTGGTTCAAGAATGAAGGTGTCACCATGTACAAGTGGTGGGGCAAGCTGCCGCAGAAAGAGAACATGGAAGTGCCGCAGCCACGTACTGACGGCGCGCGACAGATGCTGGATAGAATTACCAACAGATATCCACAAGTGGCGAAGCGAGCTATCGTCATGCGTAACTGGATCAACAACGCGTATAAGGTCGCAGTGGCTCCGTCAACCAGTGTCATGCGCACGATCGGTAAGAACGTGAAAGCAGCGAATGAGCTGGTACGCATCTTCAACCGGCAAGACGCCGGGTCGGAGAAGCAGAGCCAGAACTATCACCAGCGTGTGAACCTTATGAAAGGACAGTTTACTAAGCAGTACGCTAAGGTAAGCGCGCTTTCCGAAGAACGTCGTGCTGAGATCGCACGTTCCCTGCACGAGAAGGACGGTGACCCCAACGCCACCTTCGACACGGACGAGCAGCTGGTACGTGATCTCTTCGACGCCATGCACGCATACGCCACGGCAACCGGCCTCCCTGTGCGGCAAGTGCGCAACTATTTCCCGCGCCAGTTCGATCGCGAACGACTGCTCACAGATCAGGACAAGATCATCAAACACATTGCCAATGAGTACGGCAAGCGATTCCCGAAAGCGAGTAACATCGAGGCCGAGGAGCACGCGAAGAATGCGTTTAACTCACTCATTAGCTTGGAGGCACAGGACGGTCGTGCGACGCAGGACGCTACCGAGACACCTGGCTTCCGGCATATGAACTCTCGTATCTCGCGCACCAAGTGGTTCGATCAGTACCTCGACAGCAACCTCGACGGTGTCGTATCCAACTACATTAACTCTGTCGTCAAGCGCACGGAGTTCAACCGTCTGCTCGGGCAGCGGGCGCCCAACGTCAACAAAGACATGAACGACATGATCAAGGATGGCGATTGGGATCCGAAGGGCCGTATGCATCGCATACTCAGCGACGCCAAGAAACAAGGAGCCAGCACAGATGACCTCAAAAAATGGAACAATACATCGACGCTAACCTAGGGCAACTCGGACGAGATGACGTCCCGGCAGGACTCCGTAAATTCATGGCCGGAGTCATGGCCTATCAAAATATGCGGGTTCTCATGTTTACGGTCTTCGCTTCCCTCCCGGATCTCGTGGGTCCAGCCATCCGATCCGGAGACATGGGACTAGCCTTCAAGACTCTGAAGAACAACCTGCACAACGTCGCCACCAACGACAATGAGCTGGCTGACATGGCGCGAGCGTATGGCATCATCAGCGACTCATTCAGCGACCACATCATGACTGAGTACGTCGACAACCACTACATGCCAGCCAAGCTGCGGCGGTGGAACGACAGTTTCTTCAAGTGGACCGGGCTCAACTGGTACACCGACGCGACTCGTAAGGCCGCGCTCGCGGTAGGTGTCGACTACATCCAGCAGCAGGCTGACAAGTTCGTCAACGGCAAGACCGCGCAAGAGCAGGCACGCGGGCGGGACATGCTCAAGGAGCTGGGTCTTAAGCCGCAGGACGTACGCGCGTGGGTCAAGGACGGCAAGCCTACCTTCAACAGTGTGTCGCAGGACGGTAAGCACGAGAAGGTGGCTGAGGCGCTTGTCCAGTTCGTGGACGAGTCAATCATGCGGCCGAACGCATCGCAACGTCCTATCCTCGCGAGCCATCCGGCTGCCATGCTGGTCTTCCATCTCAAGGGATACATGTACGCAGTGCATGACATCATCCTCAAACGGATGAAATTCAACATCGACGAATCCAAAACGCCGGCTCAGTACACCGCTGCAGTCGCACCGGCGATCGCTATGATGCTGCTGACGGCAGTGGGGCTGGAATTACGAGAACTGATTCAGTACGCGGGCACGAACCGCAAGCCTCCGACTGACCGCATGGACGGTTGGGAGTACACGTGGGAACTCTTCCAGCGCGCGGGACTGACCGGTATCGCACAGATCGGCATTGATCTTGAGGGCGCCGACGCCCGAGGCATGTCGCAGGTAGCCGGTATCGGTGGGCCTGCTCTGTCGCAGGCTGGCGACTTCCTCTCGCGCCCGCACACACAGACCATACCGAAGGCGATACCGATCGTCAGCCAGATCCCAGCGCTCCGTGACGCGGCGCGTGAAGTTCTGTAGTTATACCGCGCATTCCCCGGTTCGCGGTATAACGTACATGTTATACGAACAGCCCAGATAGATAACCTATAAACTATTGTCATGAGCGCAGTCAATCCACACCGCGAAGAATTCAACGCCGAGGACGGATACCGCTTGGCACAGAACGTGTCTTGGGTCATCCGCACTCTGTGGGGTGGCGCCGTTGCTATCATACTGGCCACTGCATGGGCAGTCTCGTTAGCCAATGACGTGGAAGCCAACAAGGCAGAGCTTGCGGAGCGTAAGCCAGCGGTCGAGGCCGTCTCGACAATAGCTGCGAGCCTTCAGCGCATCGAGGCCGCTCTCGAGACAGCCGATGTCCGGCAACGTGCCATTCAGGATGACGTCACCACGCTCAAGACTAAGGTCGAGGCCATCGAAGAAGAACTCGACGACGAGTAATTGCAGCCCCATACCCCATAGGGGATAATTCAAACGTACACCCTCACGGGCATAACCAAGGATAGGAAATGGCTAACACAATCGACATTTTCGGCGGAAAGGTTCCGCAGCGCGCCATCAGGTACCTCGACCAGCTGCCGTACGTGCATTGCTTCCACTTTAGTAACGTCGCTGCTGGCGTTGACTTTGGTGCAGGCGATAGCCAGTACCAGCTACAGACCCCGGTTGGTCGACGCGCCAAGCCGATTGAGGTTTCGGTCTATGACGTCACCGAGACGTTCACGGACGACACCACAGAGGCTTCTGTCGAGATCGGCGACGGCTCTGACCAGGATGAGTTCGCTTACACGGACGACTTCAGCACGCTGGCCGCTGATAACGCTGACACCTTCACGTCGTACGACGGCTCGTTGGTGGTTGGTGACACCGAAATCATCGAAGGCGATGATGAGGTAACCGTAACCTGCGTAGCACCCACGGGTGGCACGCCGGCCGGTATCGCCAAAGTCAGCGTCGCCTTCATGTACTTCGAGTAAGGACCCGCGACATGGAGCTTGAAGTCTTCCGCTTCAGCTCGGGGGAGGAGGCCACACTCGGCCTCCTCTACGGTTCCCACCATGGGTTCATGGCCTTCACCCTCGAAGACCAGTACCAGACTCAGAAAGTCTACGGAGAGACCCGCATCCCTGCCGGTCGTTATGAGATCGTCCTTCGCACTGAGGGCGGCAAGCATGCCAAATACGCGAACCACTATGGTGAGTGGCACAAAGGCATGCTTTGGGTCAAAGACGTACCCGGGTTTGAGTGGGTCCTGATCCATGTCGGCAATGACGACGGTGACACTGAGGGGTGCTTACTCGTCGGTGACACGTGCGTCCAAAACATCACAGGGCATGGTATGATTGGGGGCTCCCGCAACGCTTACGAGCGCATCTATCCACTGATCGCGAACAAGCTAATAGCGGGCGAGAAGGTATTCATTAACTACATAGATCGAGGATAACGATGGAAATTGTACTAGGACTACTTGGCGTCGCCGTATTCGTTGGTGGCGTACTCTTTCTCAAGAACCGCAACTCTAAACCCAAAGGCTCCGGTGGCGGAGGCGGCGGGGGTGGTCGCGGCAAAGACGAGCAGAGACACTGATATGCCCGGGAAACTCGCTGAGCGCTTAAAGAGCCGTACCGAGCGTGAGCTTGGTATGATCGAGCAGGGTGAGCGGAAGAACCGTAAGCCCAAGAAGAAGCCCCTTAAGCGCCAAGCGGGAACCGGCAAAGACAACTCGGCCGAGAACTTCAGGCGCCTGTCCGCTGGACTGCGCACCAAGATCGACGCCGCTACCAAGAACGGTAACAACGCACTTGCTGAGAAGCTCAAGGCTAGACTGGAGCAGCTGCGGCAAGCAACTGGACAATAACATGGCACAGAAGAAAAAGAAGCGTAAGCCGAGGCCGCAGCCCAGTGGCCCGTCCTACTAAGCGCAGTCTGCGCGACAGACTACGTGAACGCAGCCTCGGCGTAACCAGCCGAGCCGGTGTTGCAGACCACACCCACGATCTGTATCCTGATGGTACGACTTCTCGGAACCACGGACACATACACACATGGGAACGTGGACAGCAAAGGACCTCACGCGATAATGGACACACCCACCGCATCCCGGCGAACCTTCAGTGAGAAGTTAAACAGCCGTAAGCTCATCCTTACTGTGGGCTGTGTTCTGATAGCGACGGGGCTTCTCGTCACATCCAAAATCACTGGGGACAACTGGGTAAACGTTGTCCAAATCGTAGTCGGTGCATACATGGCCACTCAGGCCTACACTGACGTGCGTGGCAACAAGAACCTGTAGAGGGCAATCCTATGTTCAAATCAGTAGCCGCATGGGCGCTGGGTAACAAGGTCACTCTGATCGCAGTGACTTTGTTACTTGGTGGCGCCGCTATCTGGTGGCACAATTACAAAGACGGCCTTCGCGAGGAGGGCAAACAAGTATGTATACAAAAGATCAATCAGGCAACTGTGGATGCGCTGGAACGTGCCCTTGCGGAAGAACGGGCTGCGTCGCAGAAACTGAGGGAGCTTGCAGCTACAGCTGCGGCTGCCAACGCAGAGGCCCGGGAGAGGCGATTCGCCCTGGAGAGCAACCTCCGGTCACTGGAAGCGCAAATAAAGAGGCAAAGGAATACCGATGAAGCTTATCGCACATGGAGTGATACTGCTCTCCCTGTTGGCGTTGCTGAGCGGTTGCGGAGTCAAGGAGCCGGAGGTAATTCGGATCCCAGTGGAGAAGACGGTAGTTGAAAAAGTTGAGGTCCCCGATGCCTTATTGGCGCCTTGTCCAGAGCCCAACTTGGATACGATCGAAACCACCGGGGATCTCGAGCGCATTGCATTGGAAGCCATTGCCGCGTCAAAGTGCGGCAATGAGGACAAAGCAAAGATTCGGGAGTGGCAGGAGTCAAGACAGTGAACTCAAGTGAAAAGTGGCAACCTGTTGAGGGATTCGAAGGGTTGTACTGGGTATCAAATGAAGGTCGGTTGAAAAACCGAAAGGGCCATATTCTTGCGCGCCGAATACGCAAGAAAGATGGATACAATGTTGCTCAACTATACAGAAAGGGGGTTGGTCCGAAATATCTACAAGTCAGCCGACTTGTGCTCGCTGCTTTTGTGGGTCCTTGTCCAGACGGACATGAAGCTGCCCATAACAATGGAAACCCAAACGATGATCGACTGTGTAATCTTCGATGGGCTACTCACAAAAGCAATATGCTCGACCGGGAGAGGCACGGCACAACCGTTAAAGGCGAACGGCATCCCGCTGCCAAGCTTACTGAAGAGCAAGTAAGATCCATCCGGCGATCCGCTAAATCACACAGACAGCTAGCGAGTGAATTTGGAGTAAGCTCTTTTAGTGTCGGGCAAATAAAACGTGGGAATACGTGGGAGCATTTATTGTGACCACCCTAGTAGCTGATGCTAAGGCTGGCTTCATGGCCGCTGACTTTCAGGTCACCTACGGTGACTTCGCGACGCGATGTGAAACCAAAATCTATGAGGTTGAAACTGAGGGGGGAGACCTGTATCTCGTTGGCTTGGCAGGGACCGAAATGCCTGGGTTCCTGTTCCTTGAATGGTTCCGTACCGGAGATTGGGAAAGTCCCCCCGAGCCAATGTCACTGGATGACGACGAGGCGTTCACCGCTGTTATTCTCGGACCCGACGGCATACAAATAGCTGACAAGTACATGCGCCCGGCGCCTGTGCCGTGTCGCTGGTACACAGAGGGGACGGGTGGCGCCTACGCACTGGCCATTATGGAAGCCGGGTGTGATGTCTTTACCGCAATGGAGACCTCTTTACGGCTCGACCCCAACAGCGGCTTCGGCTATGAGATTAAGTACCTCAATGGGGTAGTAGCGGACTTCTCCGAGTAGCACAGCCCCCCAACCTGCGAGGTATAATCGACCGATGCAAGTAAACCTTATAGTTGAAGGGGCCGCGGCCAATGGCAGCCACACTCTCACGCTGCCGCGAGGCTACAAAGGCCAGAACGAGGCGGTGGTCCAGATTGAGATCACTGGCACCGCCACTGTGACCGTGAATGGCCGGATCCAGCCCGACTTTTCGTTCTCTGAGGTAATACCTGCGGTAACTGTAGACACGCTGCAACCGATTTCGTATATACCTGAGCTTGAAGTGGTCATCTCGGGCTACAGTTCGGGCACGATTACAGTTGGAGTCTTAACGTCCGAGCGGCACTAATGGCCGGGTACACCAAGGAAGATTTTGACGGCGCATATGGCTTCGGCGCCGAGGATGAGTGGGGGTGTCCCAATACTCGTGCTGAAGTACGCCTTCATTATTTACGCAAATACGCCGAACCGGGGGTTCGGCGAATGTGGACTGTTGCGCTTAACGAGATATCACTGACTACTAAAGATGTAGTCGTGCTGATTGGCTGCGGTTTTGGTTGGGGTTGTGAAGTACTGGCTGAATTCTCTGGTGCATCTGTCATAGGCGTCGACACATCGCCTTTCGTAGCTGACGAAAAGAACAACGATGAAGACGCAGAGATCGAGGCAGCATGCCTTGCTGTTGGCCTCGAGTTGACTGACCCTCGTGTACAGCAGATCAAAGACAAATGGGGTACATCCGGTGCCAGATCCAAAACCACTATTCTCAACGAGGACGTAGAAACTGATCGCGGACGAGCTAATATCATAGCCGCAGCGCCCGGAGCAATTACCTCAATCATAACCGAAGACTGTATCTCCGACATGACTGATGCTGAGTTAACCGGGTTTGCTGCCGGCATTGATTTACTTGCACCCGCGGCGACGAAATACCACGTAACTTCGACCAAACAAGGTCGCAGCCTAATAGATTCCAAGACGCTGACAGGCCATACCATCGTCTATATCGGCGGGGGTACGTCCGAAAAGCAGGAGGGCGCCGGTAATGGCGTTACCGACAACAGTATCAACAAACGCAGGTGAGAAGGGGTACCAGCCGCCGATCCAGTCGTCGGGCGGAGACTTCTATATCGTAGCCATGCGTGAGACTACGACTGACGTCGAGGTATTCAAGGCTACTGACCCTACTGACTCGTGGTCAAACCAAGACGCAGGTAACAGACCCATACATGGTGAGGACGTAACTGGCTTCACCTACGATGTCTACGACAATCAGATCTTCATCATAGCGTGGGGCGATGACGGGCGCTTCGAGCACTACTCGTTCGACATGGACGATGATACGTGGGGCACAGATGAGCTGATGCGTAATGCCACAGGGGACCCTCCGGCACACCCATGGGCGTCGATCGCAATTCGATCCGATGGTGACCTAATCGTTGCTTACCAAGGTGAGTTCGATGAGGACATGATGGATGACTGGCAACGCACTGACTACGCTCGCAAGGAAGTCAGTTGGACGACAGGACAAGGCATTAACCAAGGTGGCGACAACCACTACGGTAATCCTCTGGTGGTTAAATCCTCTGACTCCGATCAAATGCACTTCCTTCTGCAAGCCACGAATGACGACGATCATCCTGTTGCTGACTACGAGACTATGCATGTGCGGTCGCTTGACTCGTCCAACGTATTGGACGGTGCCAACACTTCCGCGAACGATACAGCTGCTGTGCTGCTTGGTATGGGCAACAACGCAGTGGCCTACGACGATGGTGGTACGCAGCGCGTAGTTTGGTGTGGTTATGACGGCACAAATATACTGGCGTGGATGTCGACACTCGATGGCAACGATGACATTCAATCACCGACTGAGTACACAGCGCTCTCTGATGACGTGTATGTCAATGGAGAAGTAGCAGTGATGTCGCTGGCAGAAGAGAACGGTAACCTGCATCTCATCTGGTCAGACAGCTCAACACAGGACATTTTTTACTCGACGTCCACGGACAACGGCCAGAACTGGTCTACCGCGACTGAGATCCTGGACGGTGTCACTTGCAACTACATATCCGCTACGATCTACGATCGGGGCGGAGACACAGTACTCGCCTACCACTATGACGACGCAGGAGATCAGAAGTATAATGAGTATGTTCTGATCGCCGGATCCAGTGGTAGCGGAGCAATTAAACTAGCTGGCCATGGCGGACTCGCCGGAAAAGGTGGGCTGGCAGGAAGGCATGGAGGCCTTGCGGGATAATGGATAGGACAGTAGGCGAAACATTTTATTTGATGTTCACGACGCGTGACTACGACACGGGTGCCCCCGCAACGCTGGCAGGCACTCCAGTCGTCTCAGCGTACGAGGACAACAGCGCCACGCAGATCACTGCTGGCATAACGCTTGGCGTCGACCACGACAGCGTCACGGGACTCAACCTGCTCACAATCGTCGCAACCGGCGCGAACGGATACGAGGCGGGCAAAGACTACAACCTTGTGATCACGACGGGCACAGTCGATAGCGTGTCAGTCGTAGGTGAGGTGGTCGGGACTTTCTCGCTTGAAGCTGGGGCTGCGTTTACGCGCCTTGGCGCGCCAGCTGGCGCCTCAATAGCTGCTGACATAGCTACAGTTGACACAGTCGTTGACAGTATCCTCGTTGACACAGCGGAAATAGGTGCAGCTGGCGCTGGACTTACAGCTATCCCCTGGAACAGCGCATGGGACGCAGAAGTCCAGTCCGAATGCAACGACGCTCTGGTGGCGTATGATGCCGCGACGGGCTCTGACATCTCTGGCCTGAATGATCTGAGCGCTGCTCAGGTGAATGCAGAGGTCGACACCGCGCTGGCAGATATCCACCTAGACCACTTGTTGGCAGCCGACTACGACCCGGCTTCGAAACCAGGCACGGCTACTGCCCTGCTGAACGAGCTAGTGGAGAGCGACGGTGGTGTCAGCCGTTTCACAGCGAATGCTCTCGAGCAGGGGCCTGACACTGATCACACAGGCACAGGCTCTGGCCTCACTGCCATTCCATGGAATAGCGCATGGGATGCAGAAGTTCAGTCTGAGTGCGCTGACGCACTGACCGCTTACGATGCAGCGACTGGCGCAGATATCTCCGGCCTAAACGACCTGAGCGCAGCTGCTGTCAACGCTGAGGTTGACACAGCGCTATCTGACATCGGCCTTGATCACCTGCTGTCTGCGTCTGTCACGGGCACAGACATAACAGATAATTCCATCATCGCACGGCTGGTCTCGAAAGAGGCCACAGCCGATTGGGATGACTTCGATAACACAACTGATTCGCTCCAAGCGATCGCTGACTCGAGCAGCACGCCACCTACAGCTGCTGCTATCGCTGACGCGGTATGGGATGAGGCGCAGGCCGACCACGTAGCGGCCGGCAGCTTCGGCCTAATCGCCTCTGAGATTGCCGACATTTTGGTCGACACAGCAGAAATTGGCTCAGCCGGCGCCGGGTTAACGGCTATTCCATGGAACGCATCTTGGGATGCGGAGGTTCAGTCTGAATGCGCTGACGCACTGACCGCGTACGACGCGGCCACTGGCTCTGACATCTCCGGCCTCAATGACCTCTCGGCCGCTCAGGTGAACGCAGAGGTCGACACTGCGCTGGCAGATATTCACCTTGACCACCTGCTTGCTGTTGACTACGACCCTGCTGCTAAGCCAGGCACTGCTACTGCCCTGCTGAACGAGCTGGTGGAGAATGATGGTGGTGTCAGCCGGTTGACGGCCAATGCCCTCGAACAAGCACCGGACACCGACCACACAGGCACGGGCTCTGGCTTAACGGCCATACCCTGGAACAGTGCTTGGGATGCAGAGGTGCAGTCTGAGTGCGCTGACGCGCTTACCGCCTACGACGCAGCCACCGGGTCTGATGTAAGCGGCTTGAACGACCTCTCGGCCGCTCAAGTGAACGCGGAAGTGGACACAGCCCTAGCGGACATTCATCTTGACCATTTGCTGGCAGCTAACTACGACCCTGCCGCTAAGCCAGGCGTCGCAACTGCACTACTCAATGAGCTGGTGGAGAACGACGGTGGCGTCTCGCGCTTCACAGCCAACGCACTAGAGCAGGGTCCTGACTCCGACACTGACTACGTCGGCACGGGCTCTGGCCTGACAGCTATACCATGGAATGCTGCATGGGATGCTGAAGTGCAGTCCGAATGCGCTGATGCTCTCACTGCATACGGCGCAGCCACGGCGACGAACGTAAGTGACGTAGAGACTAAGGTGGACACGATTGATGGTATCGTAGACGCCATTCTGGTCGACACTGACACGACTATTCCTGGCCTGATCGCTGCGCTCAATGACGTCTCCGCTGCTGACGTGCTGACGCAGGTCAACGCTGCCCTCGACACAGCCATCTCTGAGCTAGGCGTCGCCGCCCCGACAGCGACGCCAACGATACGTACGGCTCTCATGCTATTGTACATGGCGCTGCGCAACGAACGCACTACGACAGCCACTGTTGACACCATCAAAAACGATGCCGGCACGGCCATCTGCACGGCGAGTGTGTCTGATGACGGTACCACGTTCGAACACGGAGAATACTCATGATCGAATACATCCCCCACGCAGTAGCAGGCGTTAGCCTAATCATTTCGTTACTGTGCATGCGACGACTACGTCACTTAGCACGTGGTTACGAGTCACTAAGTGACTGGGTGAGTAACAGGGACCGGGACCTGCAGACGGCAGCACGCAAACGCCAAGAGCAGACGAAAGCAGATCCGGAGTTGGTTGAGCACATCCGCAAGAAGATCACTGGCCCTGCCGGTAGAGAACTCTTGAAGCTCGATCCGGATGCCCACGCTGAGTACACGAAACGATTGAAGGCGCTGACCAGTGGCGATTGACACCGCAACTAAGCGCGCCTCTACGCTTTGTGCCGGCACGTTTCTGTTTGCCCTGCCGGTGCCAGACGGCACGGTGGACGACAACGACCGTGCGCACACGCAGTGGTACTATAGCGGCATTGACTACGACATGGGCGCCAGTGAGTTCATCCGGTACCTGCTGCGTGATTTGACCCGGCCGCTCTTACGCGGACTGCTACGTCCACGTGGTGGGTAAACAGCCCCCGGTCGCCGGGGGTACAATAGGAATCTTGCAAGGAGAGAGAAATGCAGGTCGAAGAACTCGGCACAATTAGCACAGACACCAACACGGATTTTGAGATCGACGTCGGAGGCTACGTCTCTCATCCCGAGGCTGTGCTGCAGGTGAATATAACCGGCACAATCACCATCCAGGTACTCGGCTCGCTGGACGGAAACGCATACGTTGAGATCCTTGAGGCCAGTTCGGTAGATCAGCTGGCTGCGATCGCGATGGTACCGTTCCTCCGAATCACATCTACCGGGACGTCCGGAGGCACTGCGGTCATCACGCTGGGGCGCAATGGTGTCGTGTAATGGCGGCCAAACTATTTGATCGAGGGTTATCTCGAGCGCTTGCCCGAGAAGACCAGCAGGGTATTAATGGGCTGCGCTGCTGCCCCGGAGGAGGCGGAGGTGGCCCGGGCGCCGGGCAGTCGTTCCCAGACCTAAGCGGGTATGTCTTCGACACTGAGTGGGAAGACGTTGGAGGCGAGCTGGATACTATCCTCGATACGCATAGCACTAGGTCTATCTCCTCATTCGCGTTCTCCCCCGACGGCCTAACCTTTTTAGTGGGCAACTTTTTCGATGACATCATACAGACATGGAACTTAGGTACCGCGTGGGACCCATCTTCGGCCACTACACAGGCCGGCAGTGACTGCAGCATCAACAGCCCGAAGTACGTTCGGTTTGAAGATGGCGGCAGCAAAGTATCTTGCTGGGACTCCGGTGATGACTACAACACCATTGACTTGGCCACGAACTACGTCATCACGGCGGGCGACACGATCACAACCTCAGCTGATGACACTGAGTTCGGATCCAACGACTCAGGCGACGGTCCAGTCTGCTTCTCGACAGACGGTGCGTACCTCGTAGCCGCTGTAGAGATCACCAACCAAGACAGTTTGGCTATCACTTCGGTCACTACTCCGTATGACTTGGACGGAGGGCTGGGCACCCCAGACACATATGACTGGGAGGCGAACCTGTCGGTCCTGCACACCGCAGTTAACAGCCGTATCTTCATTGACCCGGCCGGCACAGGCATCCTCTTCAGCCAAGACGCTACTTCCGGCATCGCTAGGTTCACACTGGGTACCGCATACGACCCGTCTACGGTCACAAAAGATTCCAACATCCTCTCGTACAACGGGGGAGTATCTATCAACGAGTTTTGGATAAGCGACGACTTCGAATACATATTCACGTGTCGCCGGACATCCACAGTACTGGTGCAACGATACGTTAAGGTGTAATGAAAATCCTACCGCTCGTCTTTCTCCTACTCTTCGGTTGCGCTACTAACCTGACCGAGCAGGAGCAGTACGAGAAAGCAGACAAGGAAGCTAGGGATCGTTCGAACTGGGCGATGTGCGAAAAGATATATAACGCAACGTCGGGGGTGTACACCGTCCACAAGCACGGCAGCCGAATCAAGCATAAACAGAAGCCAATCCATGAAGTCAGAGAAGACTTAATTATCAATAGGTGTCGCGCTGTTGTACCTAGGGAAGCATGGGAGCACTAGTCTCGTAGCGAGACAGCTTTCTTTGATTTGATCGCGGCGCGGTCACCGAACCTGAACGTGGTTATCGGCCCAGCCGGTAACCGCTTCATGAATACTTGGCAGTCAGGGCACACTTGGTTCTCTACCTCGCCTCGCTTGATGAAACGTTCTTCGCTGCGACCGCATTCAACGCACTTGAAATCCAGTGTAATGAAACTCATGCCCACGGTCCTCCGCAGTGAAAAGAAAACTAAGCAGCGTCATCTGGAAAGTCACTGGTGATCTCATACTCTTCGAGGCTGTCTTGAACGGGGCAGACTTCTTCGATGGAGCTGATGACAGGATACGGTAGGTCGGGGTGAGTGCTTGCCTTAGCCATTTTGGTGGCCTCGTTGTGAGCTTCCTGGGTATCGACCGCGACGATCTCTTCGACGTGGGCAACCAGCATGATTACTCTATACTTTTTCAAGATCATGTTCCTTGGTCCTTTGATTCAACGGTGCGCCGGTCGTCGATTAGTGTATCGTGTATCTCAGAATCGAGCACTACAGCAGCGCATGCCCGCAGGTGATACAGATGGTTCTGTCCGCTGTCTGGGTCAATGTCCTCGCCCTCACACCATGCCTTGAGATGACGGAGCATCGCGGCTTTGTATGTCGAGGCTAGGATCTTGTCCTTGCGCCAGTTGAACCGACCGTACTTGTCAGCACCGTGCTTGAATACGACGGCCTCACCGGGCCAGACTGTGGTAACTAAGTATTCGAGCGGAGCCTTCCCGTCCTTTAGAGCTTGGATCAGCTTGGGGTTATCAGCCATGTCGCGATTTTACTCCTCTTGGGGGCTGTTGTCCATGCCACGACGACAACAGCTCATGTATGTCACTGGGTCTCAGCTTCAGTGCTTTGCCCCAGTCAAGTGAGGTTATCCTCATGTACCGGGCGAGCTTAGCTACCGAACGTGGCTTGTCGCGGACGCCAGCGACGATCACACGACACACCACAAGGTCCAGCTTGTTTTCGAAGCGGCCGAGGTACCGTATGCACTCGTCTTCGGTCTCGAGTACATGCCACCCGGAGATAAAAGGCTCGGTACCCCGGCTTCGCTTACCGGGATTCCACACTGGCCGCTCCACAGCGCGGAGCAGTTTGTCTCGTGTCAGTTCACGGGAGCCATGAAACCCATGAAACAACGTGTGTGGTTTACCGTCTTTCACCCGGAGGAGACGCCAGGCTTCTTTCGTTCTCACGAGGCCGCCCACCCAACGAAGTGGTAGAGCGATCTACCGTTCTCTTCTTCGACGTTTGGATCTCTAACGCAAGCGCAGGCATCCCACTTACGTACACGATTATCATCTAGGACTCGCTCCTCCCACTCATCGAGGGTTTCAAATTCTCGAAGGGGGATCACTACAAATCCATTTGTCGTGCTGATCGTGCCGTTGTATGGATTGTGTCCGTACTCAAAGAGTGCGTTCGAGACTGCGTCGTCATACGCTTCCTTGGGAGATTCACCGTACGAGCTATCATGGAAATTATGTGCGCCCATTACGTCACCATCTCTTGTGCATGCTCGTATCCGTCCCAGTTGTCAACACCCGCAGCGAACAGGGCACTCAACAGGTGCAAGTCATCCTTCACATCTTCGTATCGTACCCACTCACCATCTTCGTCTTCGAATTGCTTCAGCTCAGCAGTTACGAGTCCATGATCTTCGGCGATGGTATTTTTGCTTACCTTGATTGTGTATCGTTTCATGCTGCCACCAGATCCATTGCCTGCTTCATCGCTTTGCGCTTGAGAGCAGCACCTGAGCCGAAGGACGCGCTGTCGAACCGATCACCTGTAGTTCTTGCACGCCGGCTGTGGTCAGTCAGGTACGTGACGGCGTTTACCAGACCCCATGCGGTGTCCTTGGCAGTGATCAACTGAGACCCGGGTGACGACTCGTAGAAGTTGAGTAACTTCTTCACGTTGAGCAACTGCTTGCCGTCCGCTGCCTCTTCCTCGGTCACTCCGAGCAGAGTAAGGAAGTACTCAATCGCTTCGCGCTTAGTGACTCGGCGCTCAGTGAGTCCGATCACATTGTTCTTAAAGTTGGCCCAGCTGTGATCCAAGCCGAGGTCGGCCTTGACACTGACTGCATTGAAGTCTTGGTTGTGCGGGATCTTAACGATGCCGCCTTCGCCGCCTCGGTCCAACGAGAAGCCGAGTGTGTTGTTGCAGACAACACGGATGCTGGTGAACTGTGCAGTCGTCGAGAACGTACCGTCGTAGCTGGTAGCCAGCAGCAGGTATGCACCGACTCTGTCACCTTGGATCGTAAAGTCCTTGCCGGTCTCGGCCAGTGCCCAGACACGGCGTCCGTCACGGAGTGCACCTGCGGTGTTCATCTGAAAGCCTTCGCGGTCGATCAGGTCACGGAAAAACTCAAGCACCTGCTTCGGCTGCACCACCTTGAACCGATCGCTGACCAGTGACAACACGTTCTGTGTGTCATCGCGGATGAGCGCAACACGGTTCTTGATGCGTGTGCGGCCGACGTAACCGTTGGCAGCTTCGCTCTCTTGGTCAACCGTCAGGTTTGTGTAGATCGGCCGGCGTAAGACGTTCCAGTCCAACCCAGCTGCGATGCGCCACTTCTCAAGGGGCTGGAATGTATCCAATTCCTCGCCGTAGCCGTGCCATGGCTTCTGGCCTACGTATGCGATCGCCGGCCTGTCCAACGAAAAGTCTATCTCATGTCCCATCAGTAATCTCCTCTTGTTGTTCGTCGCTAACTAACTCAACTTCAGTCCACGCTTTTAGATGGACTACATTGTTATCGTCGTCGGTGCAGTAAGAATACATACCATCGATGTGGTGGAAATTGTACTCCTTCATTTCAGGGGCAATTCCCCCCGGGGGTGGCTCTTCCGGTTTTATCACCCGAATTCTGCTGTTGTTGGGCACTTTATGTAGCTCCATCGAACTCCTCCATATACTGTTTGCTCTTCGCTCCGTGCACTTGGATGACTATGTTCCCTTTGACGGTGGGTCGTCTTGTTCCGTCGCAAGCTCCACATTCATAGCATGTGATCCCAGTTCCTCCTTCTTCGCTGGCCGGACAGAGAGCTTCCCCTCGTTGCCGATCGTGAAAATCAGAGGTAACTCTAAAGGTACGCCACCCATCTCGACTAGCTTGTCTCTGATCGTCGAGCGAATCGCAGCTGGCCATACAGAAACGTTGATACAAGGGAGAGCAGTATTTCCACGCATGGGTGTACCCAGTAAAGCGATCCACCAACCCTCCGAGTTCCTGTAGTACTCCAACAGGGATCGCAGCTGGATCTCCGTAGGCACCGAACCTGAGAGCTTTGCCTCTGAGGAGATCGCCGTTGAATTGCTGATATCCGCCACGTTTCCATGTCCTCCAGATTGATAGTGGTCCTTGGAAAGTAGTGACGTAACACCACTTGCCACGTGCTGGACAATCTCCGCATACCGACTCGTCTTCGCCAGTCTTAACGGCAGTATGAGGTTCAGTGGTTGCGTCGAGAATCCAGAGCTGCGCCATAGGTCCCGTTTTACGGTTCGTACTAGGCGCAGCGAGTCCGGTGATGATTCCAACAATCGGACGTCCATTGAGTTCACTAGGACCTTCATAGACGATCACGTCCACTGCTCCGCCATGGCTTGCGCGACGCCCGTGAAAAATCTTGAGCGCTCCTTGCCACGGTCAGGACTCGGTCCCATCCGCCACACGCGTTGCCACTCAAGGTACTCGGGAGTACCCGGTTCTGGCGGCGAGATTGCATTGAGGGGCTGTAATTCAGGCAAGTTGTGTAACCACAAACCTGTCTTCTTGAATTCTTTGTGACCGAACTGCCACGGCTGTATGTATTGCGGTTTGCCGAGCCGTTGATTCAGCACGCCGACTGGGTTCTCGAGCGCTAGCTTGTGCGTGCGGGCTTTAGCCATGGCCCATAAGCCATGAGTCCAGTTCAACGCAGCTTGGCGCTTGTCGTGGTGATCTTGGCCTTTGCCGTACCAACGGTTACCACTGACGCACAAGTATGTGCATGGTGGGTGCAGTATGATCAGGTCCCATAGTCTGGTACTCAGCAAGCAGTCTTGTATGTCACCCTGCCAGTGGTTACCTTTATCGCTCTCTGTCGGCAGTATGTCGCACGACATTGCGTAGTGCCCGGCATCGAGAAATGCATCTCTCACAATGCCAGAGTACTCGCATCCAACCAATACTCTCATTATCGCTCCAATAAAAAAGGCCCCACCCGGGCAGGATGGGGCCAATCGTCACCGGCAGGGGGGATTGCCGGATTAACTCGGCGCTTCGATTGCGCCTTTTATGAGTTCTGCATCGCTCTTCTCTGAAAAATCTCCGATGGCGTAGGCATCACCTTCATACGAGATGCCAAACAAACCCCAGAAGTCAGCGTTTCGTTCTTCGCATTCTTGTGTGGTTTCGCCGAGGTCTTTCAGAGGTACTACTACGTACTTCTCAAACCTCACATCAACTCCAGTCAATTCATAGTTCTTTTTGTCTTGACCGAATGGACTTCGCGGTACCGGACAGGGATGCGTCCGGAGGCGACGAACTCTCTCGCTTCTTGCGTTGCTTCGGGATTGTTGCCAGGTACTCCTCGAGTTCACCCAAGGCTACCTTGGCTTCCTCGTAAGTCCTGTAATAGCCTTTGAGGTAGGCTTGCCCGTTGTGATACTTCCTCACACGGAAGCGTCTCTTGGGTTCTTCATACCAGAGTCCCCGTGGGAACTCCTCTGCTGCGCTAGTAGACATCTGCTGCGATCCTAAATGCATTACGGCTGGATATCCGCATCCAATAGGGGTGCACCGACCCGGGGACAGCATTTGTCATCGAGTACTCGGACAGCCACGTTCCAATGTAGATGTCCAATAGTGTGAACTCTTTACCGGCCATGTATGGTGAGCCGGTGTTGAGGACCGCTTCAACCTCAGTAATGAGATCGACGTCGGGCTCGTTCACGATCGCACATGCCTGTCGTATTTGCGCTCGTGTCACCGGATCAGATGGCAGCAGTTGCTCACCGGGGTACCGTTCCTGTAGAAACTGTACGAGCACAGACATGTCGTAAATCAGTACGTCCCCGTCTCGATAGTAAGGGCACCGCACCATGCGCTCTTGCGGCGCTGGACTCACGATGCTTAGGGGACATTCTTTTTCTAAGACCAACCAGTGGATCAACAATGAGTCAAGTCCATGGTCGACTGCTATCGTCGGTTTCATAGGGGCTATTATATAGGATCACAGCCCCGTTCGCCAAGTAGTAAGACGAGATCTTCAGCTATTTCCCTCGTCTTCTTCCCCTTCTGGATCCAGTTCTCCCGGCTTACCGGTCGCTGCCACGACAAGCCAGGAAAGTACAAATGCCCATCCGATGAGCCAATCAAGGCACCAACGTGCCTTCCCTCTGAGTGTCTTTGGACAAGCCAATCCTGTTGCAGAACCGTCAGCTAGTTTTTTGGATCGACGACCGGCGGCAAATCTTCACGTATTTTAGTTCGAGCCATAGGTCGTCCTCTGATCCCGACAGCCAACAGTCTGGCACCCCCGCTACGAAGCGGAGGTTCAGTTTAAGCGCATAGAGTCTCGGAACGATCATCTTGCGCAGAGATTGCCAGAACTTGTTCTCTGTCATGTTGTTAATGCCCCCATATTTGCACCGGAGGGGGCGGGCCGGTTGGCGCGGACCGAGCGGGGTCTCATCAGCCCGGTCTAGGGGTTTACGCTGCTTTTGATAGGCAGAGCAGCAACTGCCTAGGTGGAGGTAAGCACCTGATGAAAACTAGTCTTTCTTGTCGATCTCCAGCGGACGGAAAAGCATGTCCTGTATCGACTCACGCAACGTCCATGCCTCAGCGACGCGAGCGTGCCGGTGGAGGCAGCGGAACTTCAGAAGCGGGTACGCCTGATCTGCGTCGAAGCTGACTTCAGTCACCACTTGCACAGGCAGGACGCCAAGCTCTGACTTGAGTCGGGATACGTATGCGTCGAAGTTTCTCAAGCCACGAGGACTGACGTAAATCGTCATTGCGTCCTCGATTGACTCGAAGTTGGGGGGCACAACGACCAGCCGACGTTGGTTCTTGCATGCTTTGCCGTTGCCAGACGGTGCCGACTTCCACTGGTTCTTGGGACAGGTGGCGCAGTTGTCATCGTGCGGATTCTCGACTGTCTCGTGTGGTTTGAGGTCGCCGCTGGTGGGTGCTTCTCGTCCGATCGCAAAGCAGTCAGGCTGCTGTGGATTCTTTGGATCGAAGGCGCCGGGGTAGTTGACCATCGACCATACGAAGTCGACTATGATGCACTCAAGCGGACCTGCGCTTGTCTGTCCGTCGGGCAATCTGAACTCTTTGCCTTTGACTCCGATCTTGTTGTTAGGGAGTGCGCCAAGTTGACCAGACTGCTCCTCAAGTGCCTTCTTGATTTGCGCTTCAACGTCAACTGGCAGGTTCGGTGTTTCGTCGGTTTCACTCATTAGCTTTTCCTTAGTGATATCGCTCGTTTCTCGTAAGCATCAATGCCGGGGATCTGTTCGCCGGCTGCATGCAATTCACGGAACGCTGCAGCAGCAGGACGTCGCTGCAAGAGATGGAAGTCGCCTGTCTCCTGAATGTGCGCGTGCAGCGCATCCCAGTCCGTGACGTTCGGCAGTGTTGTCGTTGTAATCGATGCGGTGCCGTCGTCAGTTGATGCTTTGAGCATTCCTTGTTCGTCGAGCCTCGTGAGTAGCTCCATCTCGAGAGATCGCCACTTGTCAGTCAGCTCTTGGTCTCGTTCCCGAATGCGCCTACGCTCATTGCGGATCTCCACCATCTGCGAGATTATAGCACTGGTGGGCTGGGGGGAGCCAGTAGTTTCGCTCATGATTTCTCCTTAGTTTTCAAGTAGTTCGAGCAACAGCTGCATCGACGACAGCTTGTCGGTCAACCGAGCTACTACCTTCTCGTCGATCGTGTCTCGTGCGATCAGGTGAATAGTTTCTGTCTTGCGAGTTTGTCCTGCACGATAGATGCGATGGTTGAATTGTTTATAGTGCTCGGCATTGTATGTCGGACTCGTCCAGATCGTGGTCGTACCACGTGTGAGTGTGAGGCCGTGGCCAGCACTCTGTGGATGTGCGAAGATGGCGCGAATGCTCCCATCTTGAAACGCTTTGACTGCTTCCTGCCTACCACGATCACCGATCGTACCGTCAATGACAGCATACGGAATCTTGCGCTTGCGTGCTGCCTCCTCAAGACCGAAGCGTTGGTGCCGCCAGTTGAATGCAACCACGCACGATTCCCTCTCCTCGATGAGGTCCATTACCAACTCAGCACGTGCGTCATCGAGCACTGAGTGCTCTCCGTCCTCACGGTAAACAGCACCAGCTGCCATCTGCATCAGCTTTTGGTGAACACTCGAAGCGTTGACGGCTGTGAGCAACTTACCGTCTGCGAGCATTGCAGCAGCGATGTTCATCATGTCGTTGTACTGCTTACGTAGCTTGGGGGAGAGTTCGATGTAGTAGTTAGTGATTTTGTTAGGTGGGATGTCTTGGCAGTCTTCGAACTTGTGCCGAATGGTGATGTCATCGAGGAGATCGAATACAGCGTACTCGGCACCCTCTTTGTCCTTCCACTCACGCATCTCTGGCCTCGGCCCCACCTGCACGGGTTCGCACACAGCGGAGCGGAATGACCAGAAGCGATTACCGAGACGCTGGCCGTCGTCTACTATTTTCGCTTGATGCCAGATGTCGAGGATAGTATTAGGATTGGGAGTGCCCGTGAGGCATTCTCGGTACTGCATTTGTCGGGCGATTTTGTAGATGTCTTTGCTTCGCTGGGATTGGTGGTTCTTGAAGGCTGTAGACTCATCCACAATGATTGTATCGAAGGCGTCCCAAAATTTGGGTGTAACCACTGCCTTCTTACCGACCAAGGCACGAACAGCGTCGTGATTCGTGATGATGACATCTGCGGTACTCTCCTTGAGGGTCTTTGCGCGTTTGGTAGCGTACGCTATGTCGTAGCGGACGCCCGGGAAGAATCGGTCGATCTCATCGCCCCACGCAGACTGTAGAATAGACTTAGTAGCAAGCACCAGACATCGGCCGCCGCTTTTGTTAAGCCTGTTGATGTATGCAGCCAGTGCTGGCCGCGTTTTACCAGTCCCAGGATCCGAAAAATCGAGTACGCGATCCTGCTCACCCAGTAGGGCCAGCGTTTCTTTTTGGTTGTCATAGAAGGGGGGTATCTCCTTGAAAAATCTACTCATTCGATCACTCCTATGTGTCGGAGTAAATGTTCACTCCATCTGCGGGGCGGCTCGAAGACGACGAGGCTAGCTTCAGGCATTACTGGCGGGCAGTAGTACGCCAGCTCCTCATTGTCTTCGTTGAAATACCTCACCGCAAACAGAACAGTTTCTCGGTGGTAGCCGACACTTACATAGTCATTGACTCGGCGCACATTAGGCAAGCTCTCGAGTACGTTAATCTGCTCTCGCGTCTCAGCGTTCATTGAAAGTCCAGTTCAAAGTTGTCGAGGTCAAATTGGTGGAGGCAGTTACGGCAGTAGAGACTGACGGGGTCGCCGCTCTCATAGCAGAACTTGTCTGACTCAGCGTTCACGACGATCATTTGCGTTTCTGGATCGAAGCGCACATCAGTCCAAAACCGAATTGTAGTCTCCTCGTACTGCATCATGCCTCCGCTGCAGCGAGAACACTCGAGGGGCTGTAATTCATCGATGCCCATTACTTGACGGTATCGAAGACTTCTTCGGAGACCTTGTCAATGAAAGTCGTCACGACGTCAGGTGCTTCTTCGGCCTCAGCAACCGCAGCTTCGACTACCGTCTTTTCGCTGTCCGTATCCTCATCCGGTGTCGCTTCGGTCAGAAGTTCTTCAACGGCCTCGTCGGTAGCGGTCTTCTCGATGTGCGGCACCTCGAAGGCTACCTCGCGGTAGAAACCGTATGACTGTGTCGCATCGACGCCTTCCAGCATAGTGCGAAGCAGCCAGCCGAGCCTGTCGTCTGATATCTTACTGATGTCGACCTCTCGATCGCCGAGCTTCTTAATAATTACTTTCATGACGGTCTCCTCGTTAAGTATTTGTCATGCAGCCACATGGCCAGAATTGATCCTACGGCGCCACCTAGTCCGAGGCAGAACGCCATCGGAGCCATGTGATACCACTTGTCTACGCCCACCGCTTCAACCGCAACGAGCGACACGACCACTACCTCAGTCGTCGACATAAGAAATGACACCGGCGTAACCCACCGGTAGTGCAGGAACGCGACGTTACGCTGCTGGAAGGCCTTGAAGAACACGAACGCAAAATGCCCGAGTCCTGCGTATAAGGCAGGTATCCACAGTTCACCCACAGTAGCAAGTCTCGTCGGTATCGTCGGTGTGGATAGTCAGGTCGCCAAAACGAATCTGGCCGTCGTGCATTGAGACCTCGAACTCCTCGACGAAAGTGAGCAGGTTGTGCCCGCCCTCATCGTCCTTATCGCACAGGGAAAGCGGTATGAGTCCGATCGAACCAGAATCGACGCCGAGGCAATGCCCTTCACTCGACTCATATACGCCGTCGCCATACTTCGTGTAGAAGGCACACACCTTGAGGCCTTTGAACTCGAACACACCACCTCTCTGCTCCGATTCTGATGGCCCGCCAAACCACTCTTCAAGCCACGCATCCCAATCCGAGATCACGTAGCACGGATCGGACAATACATATGTGCCCATCGGCAAAGTTTCACTCACGGTTCTTCTCCATTTGTTCCCATGTGTAGTCCTCGAGCGCTTGAATAGCGTCGAGGATATTTGAATGTAGTTCCCTTAGTGCAGGGTCGCGCGCTTTAAAGAGGTAGGGCTCATCTCCTCGACTGGGAGTGAATCCTCTTCCCGACACCTCTTCACGAACTCCTCGATCTCCGGTTCCTGGCCCCCCGCTTCCAGAATCTCCCGGAGGATCTTCGCCTGACGCGGTGTCAGTTTTATTACCTTGATCATTGAGTTTACCTTTTATTGCTTTTGTTACTTGGTTCTGCACGAATGCAGTCACTTGTTTCCGAGTCACTAAGCCTGAGTGACCAAGTGACTGGGCGACTTGCTCACGCTCCTCGTCGGAGAGTTCGACATGCACAATTGTTTTCACCAAGGTCTCCATTGTTCGAGTAGACGCTGGCGAAACTCGGTCTCGGGCAAGCCGACTTGTTCCATATCTCTTACGAGATCATCAATGGCTGTGTTCATTTCAGTGATGCAATCGCGCATGAACATGTTCTGTACTCGGGCTTGGGCTTCGCAGTCACCAGCGCGTGCCAAGCACCAGAGGCAGTCTCTCTCGCCGCAATCGAAGTGCAAGGATTCCTCGCTATCGTCCAGCATGGCACCGCATGTGTCACAAGATTTCATCAGTCAAACACTCCTGCAGACTGACAGAACTCTTCGACCCAGTTGCCGCCGACCCACTCAACTTCCGGCCATTCACGTAAAGCTTCAATAATTGGCAAAGGCGGCGCCCAAGCGGTGTCGAATTTGAACTTGACCGACGGATATGGACCGTCGCTTCTACCGACTTCGTCGACGTCGTAAGCATTCCATTTCGTGCCCCAGTTCTCGACGCGCCAGTTATACCAAAACGGTGTGCCGCGGCGCATTGCACCGTTGTCATCAATTGACTCTTTGACCTCGTCGGTCTCGGGGATGATCTTGCCGAAGTCAAGCACCGTGTCTTCGCCTTTGATCTTCTCGAGGAACTCGTTCAGGTCACTGTCTTTGGTGAGTTCAATTCGAATTGTGTTTGTTACATGGTTTGGCATAGATCCACTCCTTCGCTAAATATTCTGCGTACTCGCGCACCGCGCAACTGACTGCTTCGTTCGGGTTATCGAAACGACCCAGTACTTTGCGCACGCCGTGTCGTTTGACGCGGACTATGTACCGAGTTTCTCCGTTACTTAATTGGTCGGTGTAAATGGTCACGCTACCGCTTCGAGGTCAGGTCTTTTCATTAACGTTTGTACGCGCCCGGGGGGATGCATCCGGCATGCCCAGAAACGGCGAGTCATCATGTCAGTCCCTACTTCGCAGTACACATCGACTGACTCATCTTGTTCTGCAGCAAGCCGGTGCGCGAAAGTGATGGCGTGCAGTTGTTTGTTGAAGCGACGGCCTTGTACGATGAATTTCATTGTCTCGTTTCCTCATTGAATTAGCTCCCCCGGTTATCGGCACCCACCGGGGGTTGGGTAACGGGTTGCAGCAGCGTACTCGTGCTCAACGAGGGCAGTACTGGCCCACCTGTGTCTCCCGCTTTCGCATCACGGGATCATTTCATTCAGACCCCCCACTCGCACGAACCGTCACCGTTCTGTGGGCCAAACGGGCACCACATGCAGGTCATCTTGTTCGGCTTGGGGGGATAGTCAGTAGCCTCGGTCATCGCCGCGGCTCGTTTGTTCCAAGACGGGAGCAGCCTCATCGCTTTCTCCCGCGTGTAATTACGCTTGGTGGTTTGTCCTTGGTCCAGATAGAGGAATTCCACATCCACCGTTTCCAAGGTTGGATATCGGAAGAAGCTCCCGATCGCATAGATCTGGCCTTGTTGTCCGTGCGAGACTTCGTTTCCATACTTCTTACCTGTCTTGTAGTCAGTGGCTACACCGGCCACGACACCTTTATCTTCTTCCGCGGTCATACGAAAGTTGTCGAGCTTCATTCGGCACCAAACGTCGTCGTCGAACCAGCCGGTCGATAGCCAGTCTGAATCAAAACCCCAATCCTCTTCGACGACGACGGTCCCGTTTTCGTAGTCCGTTCGTAAAGCTCCGAAATAGTCACGGAACTTCGCCATCTCTTTGATGAAATCACCTTCGCCTTTAACAAAGGCTTCACAGGCGTTGTGAACCATCGTTCCTCGATCGGCAGCGCTTCGGTCCATATGATCATCGGGTCGTTTCTCCACGTATTTGAGATAGGCCTTCAGCGGGCACTGCTCGAAATCCTTGAGCCGACTGTAACTCCATGCTGTGATGTCTTTCATATCGTCTCCACTGTCACCTGTACCCGTACCACGCGCTCCGCGCGCCAGTTGAAGGGGGGCTGAGTTAAATGCTTTTGTCGTGTGAGCATGTTGTTGTGCTTGATCATATCCGGATCTTTACGCGCTGCAGCACGAGTCTGATAGAGCCTAGTCATGCCCGTCGTAACAGTGCCCATCAACGTGTCCGGTGTCAGATGATTCCCCGGGCGAAGGATAGCCCAGCGCTTGTATGTCTTTTTCGTCATACTGTTACCAGCTTCCCTTGGTACCGCTGGATCCATCGCCACACTTCGATGTCACAGAGTTCGTCGACGGTACATCCTCGATCTCTGGCGTAGTCTCTGAAGTACACGGTATTTCTCCTTTCTTAAGAGGATTACTCTCAAGCTCAAAATGAATGAACAGCCACGGACCGTCAGTGTCTGGGTCAAGGAACAACCTGGCACCGAAGGTACGACGCTTCTGCTTTTGCGCGTTAGGCTTATTGCGCTGCCAAAACCAGTGTCTGAACTTAAACCAGAGGAAGTCGTCCTCGGTCGCCAGCTTCTTGCCGAGGCCCTCGTAGCAGGCTGTCAGGAGTGATGCAATGCGCCCATCGAGCGTCTGTCGTCGGCGACTGGGTATCTCGCCAGCGAGACACACAGCGCCCCATACGGCGTTGCTGACGTAGACTGGAAACTCAAAGCCAAGCTGGCGAGCTTGAGGGTTACCGGGACTCCATCGGGGTAATAATAAGCGTCCGCGTATTCGGAATCTGCCATTTTGCTGCTCCGCTTAATAGATCTTGTTGTACTTGGGGCGGCATGGAGAAGGCCTGTGAGAGCACAGCACTCGCCCACGCGCCATTGTCTTGCTGCAATGCTGTGATCAGCCCGGGCGTAACAACGCACGAGCTCGACGTGAAGAGGGAGGGTGCCATCGGTCGATGTTACTCACCTGCTTCGGGGCTTACAACTTCTTTTCGGATCTCTTCTTCAATCTGCTCGTCCGTCTTGACGGCCTTAATGTGCGCTCCGATCGACGGCAGGTCTTCATCGTCGACCAGCCAAAGGACACGGAAGCCCATCATGCGGGCGCCGTCGATCATGATCTGGCTGGTCTTGAGGCCATGTCGCTGCATGTTCTTGAGGAAGCGACTGACACTAGTCTCTCGGGAGGACACGAACGACTGGTAGATGAGCTGCAACTCGTCTGCAGTTGTACGGGAGTGTACCCCCCTGCCAGCCTCAGCTATCCACCGGTCGAGGACATTATTGACGGCAATTGCATCCGGGCCAATGGCGTGCTGGCGACGACGATGCAGGAACCACACGAGGTCACCAGTGCTAACGGCCCGCACGAACTCGTCGACGGAACTCATTCTGTTTTCTAGAGCTTCCAGCTTGGCTTGGTTGTCGATCGGTGACGTGGCTTTATCTGCGTCGATACTGCGGCCCAGGAGGTAACCAGCGAAATGTTGCGCCTCATCTTTGAGCTGCTGGACCTCCTCTGGTGATATCTGAATAGGTGTTTCTTGTCGCGGCGCCACGTTGAGCCTCCGGTCGCCCTGCTGAATCGGCAGGCCGGAGTGGTCGTTAGTAGTGAAGATGAAATTCGTAAAGTTCTCCGTCATGTACTCGTTCTGATACATCTTGCGGAGCATAAGATACTTCTCAGTGATCCACAGCTTGAGGGCCTCGACGATCGCCTTGGACTCAGCACCCGCATCATCGCTGTTGGCCTCGTCAATAGTGACGAAGAGCGCGTTCTCGAGGAAGCCGTTGTAGACCTGCTTGAGGTTACGAATTTGGAAAGTGTTGCAGTAATCATGCCCGAAGATGTTCGGGATAATCTGCTGTGTAATCAGTCCTTTACCGGTGCCTTGTGTGCCGTGTATGACCCACGCTGTACCGGTCTTACGGCGTTTCTGATAGATGTACGCCAGCCAATTGAGGAACCGCTCATAACACTGCTCGTCGTCACCCAGCGCATGCCGAATGACGCGCTCGGTGACCGGTGGTACCGCTGATCGGAAAAGCGCTTGCTCCATGACTGCTGTTTTGCGCCATGTGTTGAACACGCGCTCATCAGCGTTGTACTGCCCATCAAGTCGTGGATCGAAATGCATAACCCACGTCGGTATAGGATCCGGTGGTGCCAGGCCGTACTCGGTGTAGTAGTCCTCAATCTTATCGCGTGCACCGATCACATGGGGCTGCTCTAC
>FUIF01015131.1_pt1 | contig 48907 bp, 56 predicted proteins | sample 1003461 | NCBI WGS metagenome assembly FUIF01 (sample SAMEA80401918, study PRJEB19352) | marine metagenome
TTCAGGGCCTCCAGGCGCTCCCACGGGACCTCGCGGTCTTTGCCACTGAGGTAGGTCAGGCTGTGCGCCAACTGCTGCTCAAGTCCAGCGAGTACTGCATCCAACTGCTTCATGATCGTCTCCTTGGGAAAGACTGTTCACTTCTCGGTCAGCCAGCATAGCGCATCGGCCATGCTGTCAAGGTTCTCCTGATTCTTCACCGCCTGCAGCTTCTCCACGATCTCGTCGCGTTGGGCCGTGGTCAGTACGAACTGCACGCGAACTCGGTCTGAGGTCTTGCCCTTCTTGCCGGCCGCGTCGTTCGTTTCGTACTGGTCGCCCTGCTGCTCGGGCTCCTCGAAGTCGTCGAGGAAACTGGTGTCCATGGTGTCCAGCTTGGCCTGCGTCTCCTTGAGCATCGCCAGATCATCGTCAGTGAAGCCGGTCATGGCGGCCAGCTCTGGCTCCTTGACCTTGAAGTGCTCGATGATGGTCAGGACCTTGCGCGGGTCGAAGTCCGTCCTGATTCGGTCGGTTGCGACGTTGAGTGCAATGCGCTCCTGCTCGGTGAGGTTGCCAAGGTCGATCATCGGCACCTTCTTGATGCCCAACTCCTTCGCGACGTCGAGTCTCTGGTGACCATCTACCAGCGTGCCGCCAGACACCAACACCGGGACCACAAAGCCCCACCGCTTGATGGACTCGATCAGGCGCTCTCGCTCATGCCCACTGATACGGCGTCGAGGGTTGCGCGGGTCGTCGGCCAGCTTCTCGACCGACACCATCTTGAACTTGAGTTCTCGTTCTCCAGGCTTCATACCTTGACCTTCCTGATCTTCGTCTCGTTGGCGCCACACCCTTCGCATGACGCCAGTGGGTTCACTTCTCGACGTCGGCCACAGTAGGCACACACCGTAAGCAGCACGACTCGGTGCTCTGGTCGCACACGTATATCAGGGATTCGCCTCGACTTCGCGGCCATGCTCAGGACCTCGGTTCTGACAGCAGCGGAATCAGTATGAACGCGGCGAGCGCGATAAAGGCAATCAGGGCAAGCAGCACCCCCACGAACACGCTCAGGCACGAACCTACGAAACTCGGCCTCGTCTTGGCGGTCACGCGTCGAGGAACGACGGGTCGTCGAAATGTTCCGCGGCTACTTGCCTCAAACCCTCTCGCAGCTTCGGCAGCGCCTGAGTGAGAATCAGGTACACCATCGACCTGCTGATGTTCTCCCCGCTGAGTTCGTTCCATTCGTCTCTGACCTCCACGTAAGTCCTGATGGGTTGCAGGCCAATGGCGATGCTCGACTCCCTGGCGCAGTTGGCCCTATGCTTGCGTCCAGGCTTGCTACCTTCGCGGTACGGCTCGTGCTGAAATCCCATGACCATCTCCTTGGGTGTGAAACGGGGCCAGCGTTCGCCAGCCCCTGAGTCTACTCGTCGTCCGGTTCTCCGTCCTCGGTTTTATCCGGTTCAGGCCCTTCCGGCTCATCGTCGGGCTCTGGCTCGGCGGGCTCCTCCTTCTCGGCCTCCTTCTCCTTCGGTGTAAGTGGTTTGCCCTCCGGGTTTTGCTCCGCGTCACGGATGCCGCGATTGTACGGGTCGTTCGGGTCCTTCGGTCGCCCGAGTCCAGTGGCGAGGCTATTATTCCTGAGGATCTCGAACGCCTTCTCGGTGGCGATGTGAACTGCCTTCGCGAGAGGTGCTGATTTTCCTTCCTCCTCCATGACCTCTTTTGCCAGCAGCTTCACCGCGTTGACTGCGTTGACTGCGTCCACCAGCTTCTGGCCGATGCGGTTCTGCATGGTCGTCCACTTGGTGGCGTCCTTGTTGAGCCCGAACTCGTTGACCTCGGGTTCCTTCTGGGTGGGCAGCTTGTGGATGGTGCTCTTTGGGCGGGCACCCCGTCGCCTGTTCTTCCTGCTCATGCTCTCGGTTCCTTTTCTTCGGGCCTATGAAAGGGCCTGCCTGCGAAGAAGGTCAGGCAGGCCCCGGAGAGTGCAGTACCGCCAAGCACTGCACATGGCATTTGGCGGAGGGCAGGGCCACCACGCCCCGACCGGTATCCCCTATGGCTAACGGGTCCCTCCATTGTTCTGGCCCGCGGCTGGGACTCGAACCCAGAGTTGCTCAGGCCTATAAGACAAGAGCCGTGTTACCGATTACACCACCGCGGAATACTACGCAGCGTCGGTCAGGTCGTGGACAGTGGCCCCGTCGTCGTCATCGTCGGAGTTGTCGCCGGGTTCGTCGTCGTCGCCCATGCCATCGAGGGTCTTCTGCGCCTCGTCGAACTCAAGGTTCAGCTCGACGTCGAGGTTGTCGTACACCTCGGCCAGCACGGAAGAGTCCAGGCGGCTGGTCGGCACGAAGTCCAGCTTGCGGATCGCGTCGCCACCCGACTCCTTGGGGAGCGTGACGCTCTCGGTCAGCTTGCCCTCACAGTCCATGACCTTCTTGTTGCCGCGCTTCACCTTCAAGGTGCCGAATCGCTCGCGGTAGCGCTTCGCCTTGACCTCGTCGAACGGCTGGCCGTCGTCCAGCTGGTGGAACGTGATCTTGTTCCCCGAGGCCTTGTCAGTCTTGGGCTTGCCCATGATCTGAACCGGCTTCCACTTGCCCTTCACCTGTCCCATAACAGTCTCCTAGAAAAGCCCCTTCTCGTCGCCGGGGCGTTTGAGCCACGGGTAGAACACCTGCTCGTCAGGGTCCACCTCGTAGGCGTCCACGTAGATGGTGTGCTCATACCACCAGCGCACCTCAATGTCACGTAGCACGGCAACCATTTCGTCGCCGGTGCCAGGCTTGCGTTTCTTCCGCTTCTTGCCGCTCTCGTCGGTGTAGTGCTCCCACTCCAACGGTGCGATTGCGTCCATGATGGCGCCGGCAAGGTTGTCTCGGTCAGGGGTCGACAGAACGAGTGTGCCCAGGCGTTCGGCCTGCTTCTTCTTCGACCAGCTGACCGGCATCTGGCGGGTGACGTAGATGCGGATCGCATAGGCCTTGCCGACTTCCAGCTTGCCCAGCAGCTTCTGAACCTTCTCGATGTACTCGGTGTAGTCCGAGGGCATGTAGATCTGCACCCACGGCTTGAACCTCTGGGGCAGACCTCGAAGGCGGTTGTGGCCTTCCCTGCTCATGACAACACGGCCGCGAGGGCGGGCCTTCGCCTTCGCCTCAAGGCCGGTGATGAGCTTCTTGTAGACCAGTTGCTCCATGACGTCCTCGGTGGCAGTGAGGTCAGGGGTCGAGTCCTGAATCCCTCATCTGCCGTAGCTGACTCTCCTTGGGGCCGCGCTTCTTGGCTCGGCGTTTCCGCTTCGCGCGCATGCCAGCTTCGGCTTTGGTCTTTGCCTGATGGCACACGATACACAAAGTCTGCAGGTTGTCCAAACTGTTCAGTTCTTCGGAGTCGCCCATGTAGATCTCGCACGGGATGATGTGGTCGACGTCGTACAGGTTGCTCCGAGGTTGAAACGAGCCGGTGCGAGTGCCCCACTGGTGAAGCTGGAACTCGACCGCGGTTTGGCGTTCAATCCATTCTCGCCAGTAGTCGCTCTGTTTAGTGCCCTCCTGACCTCGTCTGATGCGTTCTGACAGCTCCTTGGACAGGTAAGGGGGTGTAGCACCCTTCTTGATCAGGTCTTCGATCAGGGCCTCAGTGTCGAGGCCACAGCAGGAACAGACCCCACCATCACGCCAGAACACCAGCTCGTTGATGGTCATCTGCATGTACTTCCACAGGAACCTGGCGCACTTGGTGCCACAGTAGACCCGCTGGTTGCCCTCGACCATCTTGCCGCACACTCGACACCACGGCTTTCCGTTGGGGCCTTTCTTCGACGAGTCCGGGTTCTTGAGGCCCAGGCGGGTCGCTATCCAGTCGGTCGTGCTCGGTGCTCGACGTCCATGGCGTTTGACGGCCGTGCCCATCAACCAACGGTCTTGCTGCTGCTTGACCGCCAGCCCTTGAGACACGGCCGCCGCCAGCAGGGGCCTGATTGCGTCGTGCGGGATCTCCAACGCATCGGCTATGTGCTCAGGGCTCCAGCTTCGCCCTTTGTGCCAGCCGATGAATTGCTTGAGCTTCTTCCAGTGGACCCCGCCCATGCCTACGCCTCCTACAGGGTGATGATCATGTTCTCGCCGGCCTCGGCTGCTTCTTCGAGAACGGCCAGAACCATCCGGCTACCCTCCGCGGTCGGCGTCACCATCGCAGACCACAGAGTCGAGCGTAGCTCCTTGTCGTTGTTGAACCTGACCTCCTCGGTGTGCTTGCCCGTCATCATCCACACCAGAAACTCGGTGTAGATGCCGTGCAGCTTCACGCCCTCAAGCTTGTGCAGGACGTAGTTGAAATTGCCCGCCAGTCGGCTCGGCGACCACGGGCGCCCAAAGATCATGTCGGCCCAGATCAGGTACGTCTTCTGCTCTGGCCACCACTGCAGGTGCCCAGGCTTACTCGGCGTGAAGTGGCTGGCGTCAGCGTCAGGGGCCTCGACTCGAATCCCCGGCCACAGGTGCTTGGCCAGCATCGCGTCAACGGTCTCAGCCGACACCTTGCACACAGCGTCGTACCTGCTCTTGATGTCTGTCAGCGTCTTACTCAAAACATGCTCCTTTGCTCTCCGGTTGCGGTCTTCACCACCTCGGCAGGTGACACCACGTCGGCCTCGACTACAGCGCCAGGCTGCTGCTTCTTCCACGCCCAGCCTCCGAGAATCCATGCGGGTGTGTACCAGTGGGAGTACTCCTCGGCTGAGAGCGTGTTGCCGTGGATGACCACTGCCGGGATGTTGAGTAGCGAGAACTGCAGGTAGGCCATGTGCACGCAGCGCAGGTCTATGTCGATGCCGTGGACCCGCATGTGCTGCTGGTAGTTCACCCCGGCCGCCAGCATCGCATCCGCAAGGGCAATGACCATGCCGCCGGCGCCTACCGCGGGCTCCTGCACAGTGATGAACCCTTTGCGCTCGACCTCGTCCTTGATGCCCGCGCCCACTGTCATTTCCGCCATCAACTTGGCGACGTGGTAGGGCGTAAAGAACTGGCCGGCCTCGGCATTCGTCAGCTCGAGGTCAGAGTACACTTCCCCGAGGGCGTCACGCATCCCTTCTTCGAGCATCGCCCCCAGGTGACCCAGAACGGCAGGCAGCAGCTTTACCTCGTCGGGCTTGTAGCCACCAACGATCTGCAGGTACCGCTCCTCCCGCTTCGCATGAGAGCGCATGTCGACAGCGTTGCTGATGGCGATCGCTGCACACTCCATGACGTCAGAGAACACCCGATGCTGGCCATGACGTCGCCCCACCTGCTGGACAATCGCGACGATGGCCTTCTTGTGGTCAGTCATGGGCTTGCTCCTCGAATCGCAGGCCCTTGGCCATGAAGTTGTGCAGCAGTTTCTTACCTCGCTCGTGGCAAAGGTCGAGCCCTTCCCAGACCTGCTTGAACGTCATGCCCACCATGTCCCACGTCTTGAGCGTGAGTTCGACGTCGCCCGAGGTGCGGCACTCCTCAAGCAGCGAGCCGAGTTCGGTCAGCATCCAAAAGTCGACCATGTTGCAGCTTGGGGAGTAGGCCTGATACAGGTCGGCCATTTCGTTCAGGTACCGCGGATGCACATCGGGCCAAATGTCGAACCATGCACAGTCGTAGTGGCGGTCTGGAATCCACTCGTGCACGTCAGCACAGTCGATCTGCAGCTTGCCGGGGAATGCCTGCATGAGCGGTTCGCCCACCAGGCGGATCACGTCTTCATCCAACTCCACGACCTTGACCCTGTCCACTTCTTGCTTCATACAAGCGCGGCGGGTAATGACCCCAAGGCCCAGACCCCCAATCAGGACAGAGCCGTACATGCGCGAGTCGAACACCGCCTGCTGGATAACCTCGTGTGCTGCGTCAGTCATCCAGTGGACGTCGCCAAACCCGTCCTCGAATCCGCACTTCTTGAGAAACGTGGACTCACCGGCAAGCTGCTCGGCGTAGTTGTAGGGCACGCCCCACTCCGCGAACTCGACCGCCGACAGGTTGACGCGTTTCACCGCCCATGGGAAACGCTCGCGCTCGGTGATCAAGTCGGCAACACGGGACTGCTGGGTGAGCTCGACCACGCTCACCCAGTCTGCAGGCCCGAACACTACTCGTCCTCCGACTTCTTCTTGGCGGGCTTCTTCTTCGTCGAGGACTTCTTGGCGGCCTTGGGCGGTTGCTTCTTGGCGGCCTTCTCCTCGGCCTTCTTCGACGGGTCCGGTGGGTAGGGGAGTTCAGCATGGACCTTCTCGACCTCAGCCTTGTACTCCTTGACCGTGTTGCCGTGGAGTAGCGGCAACCACTCCTCCTCATCGGCTTTCAGGTTCCACTCAGTCACCGACTCCACCAGCGCGGCGTCGAGCATCGTGCCGAACTTCTCAAGGTTCACGTTGCCCTTCGTGACGAGGCCCTTGGGCTCGTTCATCACCTGACACTCCAGGCGCATGAACAGCACCATGCGCATGTGAACGGACAGTTGCGGCAGCAGGTCCCTGACGTGCTTCTTGAGGACCGGGGCCAGCTTCTTCGCGCGGTCGCGATCTACGGCCGCGCACTTGTTGCGGTACTGGTAGTCGGCGTCGTTGTAGCCCGACTGGACTTCGCCAGCTTCGCCCTTCGCGGGGTTGTACCCGTAGGTAGGCTTGTGGATGAAGCAGGGCTTGCCTTGGTCGAGGTCGAAGGCTCGGACTGCGCCCTTGGTGCCCTTCTTGACCTTGTTTGGGGAGTAGGTCGACCAACACCCCTTGGGCGCTCGGTCTCTGGTGAAGATCAGCACCTTCTTGCCGTACTTCTCTTGGGCCTCGGCAATCGCGCGCTTCCGGTAGACGTTGCGCTTCTTGGCGTAGCAGGCAGAGTCGAGGCAGACGTCGCCCTTGCCGACTTCGCCCTCATCGAACAGGTCAGGTTGCGCCCCGGTCCTACGGGTGCAGGTAGTGCAGGCCGTCAGGGTCTTGGACAGGTCCTCGTCGAGGTTCCAAGGTGCAGACCTCAGTTCCTGCGTCACGTCCTTGACCTTGTACTTCACGTCGTCGAGTGTGCAGATGCGAACGAGCCTGCCGAGGTTGTCCAGCTGCTTGTAGATCTTGTCCTGCGAGGCCGGCGCCAGGCGGGCAATCTCCTCAAGCAGTTGAGCCGACCACAGGTGCACCATCTTGTGCTTGGTGTCGTCGATGGCCTTCCACCAGAGTTCAGTCAGGTGGGTGAGTTGCGCGCGGCGATAGACCCACGACACCGACTTGCCCAGGTGGGCGGCAATCTCCTCAACGGACCAATCCATCGTCATGAAGCCCTTGATGCCTCGGGCCTCCTCGACCGGGTGCAGGTCCTTGCGTTGCAGGTTCTCGGTGATGATCACCGCGCGAGCCTGCTCGTTGTTGAGCTCCTTGATGATGGCCGGGATGGTCTTGCGCCCCAGCTTCCGGTGTGCCCTGAACCGGCACTCGCCAGCCACCACCTCGTAGAAGTCCTTCTTGCCCTTGGCGAGGTTCTTGTGCTTACGCACAGTGATGGGGTTGATCAGTCCGGTCTCGTGGATCGAGGCCGCGAGTTCGCCGATGTAGGGGTCATCGTCGGTGATCTTACGCGGGTTGTCCCCGCTGGTTTGGATCTCGGCGACGGGCAGGTTTTGCACCGTCACCACTTCTTCCGTGGCTTGAGTCATGGTCGTCTCCTTGGAAAAGACTCAGTTGTCCGGGCAGGCCGTTGGCTTCGTACTCACGCAGCTCCAATAGCTGCTGTTCCTCCGGTCTGACCTGTAAGTGCTCTGGAAAACGTCGGGCCAGAGCGACCCGCACTTCTTTCAACCAGACTTCGTACTCGTACCCTGCGCGAGCGCTGAAAGGGTAGGCTACTCTCAGCGCTCGCTTGCAGGTGTACACACTGGCAGAGTCGGGCAGGGCGTTCAACACGTCTCTGACAACTTCGACCGCCCGAGCCTGGCTATGCACTCCGCGCCATCCTGAAATCGGGCACGGTCTTCTCGACGTGCATCCGTAGCAGGTTGTAGAGCCGGGACTTCTCTCGGCTGTCAGCGCCGATGTAATCCCACAAGGCTCGTTCGTCGATGTTGCCAGCGATCGCGAGGAACTTGCCCGCGTCAGTCGCCCCGTGGACGATTGCACGCACAAGGTCTCGGTCGTCGGTGTCAGAGTACCCGACGTCGTCCAGCAGCACCACGTCTGCATGCGCCACGGTGTTCAGGATCTCCGTGCGCGACCTGGCTCCGTTCACCGACCGACGCGCGTCAGCAACCTCGAAGCTTACGACGGCCATGTTCAGGTACGCGGGCACCAGCCCAAACTTGAACACTGAGCGGCGGGCAAGGTACGCCATCAGCGTCGTCTTGCCGCGGCCCTGTGGACCCATGAGCATAACACCCTCGTGGGCGCCCTTCTCGCGACGGGCCCAGGCGTCCATGGCGAAGATTGCCTTCGCCCAGTACTCCTCCTGTTCCGGCTTGGGCTTGCGAGGTTCATGCAGGTAAGGCGGCAGAGTGTCGGCCAGCAGGTTCACTGCTCGGCGCATCCGCACCTTGTCATCGACCCTGCGCAGGTCGTTCTGGTACGTGGTCTCGGTCATGACTTCCTACCTCCCTCGTAAGGGTCCTCCGTTTTGAACTGCTCGGCGATCGGTTGTCGAGCCGATGCCACGCCGGCAGTTTGTCTCCACAGTTCGGGGTCGTCCTCCCACCTTCTGTCGCGTAGCCACCCCGAGGGCATCTTCCTGAATTGCAAACGGTCTTTAGGTGCACGCGACCATATATCCCCGTACAGCTTACAAGCTTCGAGCGCTTTGTGTCTATCTTCACTCCCCATCTTGGAGCCGTCTTTCAGCTTGGACTTGCCGAGGAAGACCTTGCGCGCCTGAGCCTTGTCGTCCTTCCGTGGGTAGTGCTTCCAGAACTCGTCGAACAGCGCCAGCGCCTCTTTACCCTCTGGGTCTTCACCAGATGAGTCTTCACCACTTACATTAGAGAGAACCAAATCTCCTTTGGTTCTTGACCCAACCTCCTTTGGTTCTGAACCAAATATCGTTTGGTTCTTACCGGCATAGACCTCACCCTTGATCGCGAGGATGATGTACAGGTTCGTGAGGCCATGCCCCCGGCGTTTCCAGTCGACCAGCTTCTCGGACTTCAACTCGTTGAGCGCCTTCGTGATCGTCGGCTGACTCAACTGCAGGTCCTGCTGCATGCGCTCATAGCTGGGGCGGGCCTTTGGACCCTCCCAGGCGTAACTCAGCAGCAGGGCGTAGACGCACTTCGCGTGCACGGTCAGCTTGGGCGACCGGAGAACGCAGTTCGGAAGTTGGGTGAAACCCCCGGCAAGCCGAGGGTCCGTCCCGTGTTCGAATACAATTTCCATGTCGGTGCTCCTCTTACAGGCCAGCCCAGGCGACGAGTGTGTCCAGCATGTCGGCATCGCTGCCGAAGATCTTGATGGCCGACTCAAGCTGCTCGACCTCCAGACCTGCTATGACTTCGTCGTTGCCCTTCTCGATCTGTGAGAGTTGCGCCACCGACAGGTTCAGGTGCTCCTTCACCTGCCCGTAGGTCAGGGACTTCGCCTTGCGCGACTCCTTGAAGTACTCCCCGAGCTTCTTCGGGTCCTTGCCAGCAGGGGCCTTCTTGGGTTGCTTCTTGGGGGACTGCTTCTTGGGCTTCTTCTCAGGCTCAGATTTCGTTTCTGAGGGCTCTGGGGCCTCTGGGGGTGTCTCAGTATCAGGTTCAGGCTCGGGATCGCTCTCAGGGGCATCTGGGGCGCTTTCTGGCTCGGTTTCCTGAGACTCAGCGGGGGTGTTCGCAGGCTCGTGCTCCTCATAGCCATCGGGGTCCTGCTCAGGGGTCTGGACCTCGACGTCGATATCAGCGTCCTCGGCCTTCTTGCCCCCGGTCATCTTGCCTATGTCGATGGTGTTGCCAGCGGTGCCGCCGAAGAACTCGGACTTGTCAGCGGTGCCATCGCCCAGAGCCTTGCCGATGGTCACCAGTTCCTGATACTCACGGTTGTCGATCTGCGAGACCGGGTGACCCAGATAGGCCTCAAGCATCTTGCCGTTCACCCCGAAGTCCGAGAACCGATTGATCAGCTTCTCGATGGTCTTGTCACGACTCTGCGCGAGTTGCCCGTTCTCGGCCTTGTAGAACGTGTCGATCGCGATGCCCACCAGCTCGTCGACACGGTGCCGAGGTAGCAGCTTGAGGATGCAGTTGCGTTCGAGGATGGCACCGCGGCGAGCGATCAGTTCACGCAGGTCGCGCTCGTCGGGCTCAACCCACTTCGTGACCTTGTTCTGGCCCTTGCCGTAACTGCGCTGCACCAGCTTCTTGAATCGGTCGTCAGACTCCGAGTATGCGTTGGTCTGCAGGTCAAGCGCCCAGCCCGCGATGTGCACGTGCTCGTCCGTGACCTCGATGACCTTGATGCCCGAGCGCATGTTGCCCCACCTCCTGGCGAGCTCACGCGCCATGCGAACACTAGGACCTGAAATGCGGTCACCACCCCGGGGGTAGCTGTAAAAGGCCTTGACCGCCGCATCGTAGGTGCCGAGGTCCTTGCTCATGTCTGCCCAGACCACCACTTCGTCGCGGGGCTTGTGCATGGCCACGAGGTACGCCGACTGGATCTCGGCTTGGACCCTCGCGGCTGATGCCACTGCCAGCGGCGATTGATCAGCAGGCAGGGACAGCGCCTTGAGCGGGTCCGGGTTCTTGTCGTTCTTAGTAGTCAATGTCGTCTCCTTGGTTGATGATGCCGGCGCTCATCGGTCGTGACGTCACAACCTTGCGCGCGCCGAATGGACAGGTGTTGTAGAACTCGCACATGGCCTCAGAGCACTGCCATGCACCAGGTGCAGCGGGAGTAAACAAGCCCGTTTCAATCCTTGCAATCATGATGGCAAGGCGTTCGAGAAACAGCTTCACGTCCTCCTCCCCTACGGACGCGCATACCTCCTGCACGTATGGTTTCTTGGTCTTCACAATGACGTCGAACTTCACCTCCTCGACCAACTGGCCGTCGTTCACCCAGCGGCCGACAGCGTACGCCATGAGCTGCGTGTCGCCTTGGGCGGCCTTCTCGTTGTACCTGCTCTTGGCAGTCTTGAGGTCAGTCAGGGACGTTGCTTCATCCCAATCCCAACGCCCGATCAAATCCCACGGTTGATCTTCCAGCACGACCCGGAACTTCCGCTCGGCATTCACCGGCTGGACCTCCGGGGCGATATCCTCGTAGAACACCCCTGCATACTTGATCGCGTCGTCGAGGGCCTTGCCGCGAGCCTTTGCGACGCCGAGTACTTTGTCCTCGGGTCGGTAGGTCACCCCCTCATTCTCCAGGCGCTCCTTGAACTTGTCTCGGGTGGCGTCCTGCACCACTTCGAGGTCAGGCAGAACGCCGGACTCGACCATGCTGTGCATGGCTACTTCGGCGCCACCATGAACAGCGGTGCCAGTCAGTGCGGCAAGACCGGCCGGGATGCGAATGCCCTCCAGGTGTCGGTTCGCCCACTTCAACTCGCAAATGTCGAACGTCTTGATGCTACTTGCGTGGATAGCTGGTTTTGTGGATCTGGCCATGTTACTCTCCTGTCATGACGTCGGCCCCTTGGGTCACGTCTCCTTGGGCAGGGGGCTCGCTTCGGCGGCCCCTTGTGATTTCAGACCAGTTTATCTTTCCACGCGACACGCCAGCGGTTCAGAGCCTTGAGCGTGTTGCGCAGGCTGATGGGTTCCCCGTAAGCCTCGGACGCACGTTCGCGGACGTCGTTGGTGGTGAAGCGGGGAGCACCAGCGCCAGGCGTCAGCTCCTCCAGCTTGAGCACACCGTCGTACGCGTCCACCACTGCCGCGGCCTGCGAGCCGTTGCGGGGCTGGTCGTTCTTACGCCCCTTCGGCCTCCCTCGCGAGTCGGTCAGCTTGCGCGGCGAGCCACGCTTCGTCTTCTTCGTCTGGGATCTCGTTGCCATGTTCATCCCTTTCCGGTGCAGACTTGAACCTGCTGCACCACTTCTGAAAGACCAGCGGGACCACGCCGGTCGGGCCATTTCTCTGCTTCGCCACAATCAGGTCCACGTCGGCGGTGCGTGTGTCGTCGCTGCCGTGGCTGTGGATGAGCCAGACGTTCTCGGCGGTCTGCTCAATGTCGCCGGACTCTCTGAGGTCACTCAGGGTAGGCCGAGTCTGCTTACCCCTGCCCTTCGTTTTGGTTTCCGCCTCACGCTTCAACTGCGACAGCAGCACCACCGATATGCCGAGTTCACGGGCAAGGCGGTGATGCGTCCTGGCGCAATCCCCCACGTACTGGTACCGCTGCACGTGGGCTGAGTGTTGCCGGATCTCCTGCAGGTGATCAGTAACAATCAGCTTCGCACCCAACTCGACCGCAACCCTCGCGCGCGCGGCTATGTCGTGCATGGTCAAGCCCGGGGAGTCGTCAACATAGATGGGCAGGTCAGCCAGCTCGTCTGCAGCTTGCTCGGCGCGGACCTCCTCATCGTTGTTCAGCTTGCCCAGGCGAAGCGCCTTGAACTCGACGCCAGCCATTGCGCAGATGATCTTCTGGAACACGTCGAAGGCCGAGACCTCCAGCGAGAAGATCAGCACGGGTTCGGACTCTCGGGTGATGACACCACGGGCGACGTTCAACGCCAGACAAAGCGCCAGCGTCGTCTTGCCCTGCCCGGGTCGCCCACCCAGCACTGTCAGTTCGCCGGGGGCGAGACCGCCAGTGTAGAGGTCGAGGTCCTTGAACCCCGAGGACACCCCGATCAGCGGGTAGTCGGCACCGTCCGCAAGTTCCTTCCGCTCGGCATGGGTGATGATCACCTTCTGCGCCATGTCGGCTGCGGAAATCAACTTCTTCGGCTTGGACAGGTCTGCCAGCTTCTGCGCATCTTCGAGGAACTTCCCGATCACACTCCCTGCACTCTCGGTCGGCGACAGCGCCGTGGCTCGAATGTCGTACGCGTGCCTGATGACAGCGCGCATCAACGCTCGCTCCTTGACGATGGACGCATACCGCTCGGCACCGTAACTGCTCGGCACCGAGTTGCTTATGTCCGCAAGGTAGGTGTGCAGCGCATCGCCGCCGCCACAGTCCTCCATGCCACCCAGGCGTCTGACCTCCTCGGCTACGGTCACCCAGTCGATCGGGTGGTCCTGCTCGTACAGGTTCAGGATGGCCTGCCAGATATGCTGGTGCGAGACGCGCCAGAACATCTTCGGGTGGTCGATGGTGACCGCGACAAGCGGGACCACGGCGGGCTCAACGAAGATCGCACCGAGTACTGCCTGTTCCGCCTCAATGCTATGGGGCGGCACGTATGTTTCGGTGTCTTCACCCACGGGTTGCCTCCTTCTCAGGGAACTGCCGAGGGTAGGCGTGACCGTCCGGCCACTCGTTGATGTCTCCACCCTTCTCGTGGTCCAGGCGAATCAGCTTGCCGTCGTCCCATGCCTGTGCGCCCAGCTGCTTCCAGAACACAGCGACACCAGCAGCACGCCCCTCCTTGGCGACCTTCAAGCCACCTTGGAAGTCGAAAGCCCGGGCACCTTCGCCAGACTCTCCACCAATGATCAGCCAGTCGATGGTGTTGGTGCGCTCAAACCCCGGCCGCGGCGAGTACTTCGCACAGACACAGGCCGAACCATCGGGTGGCAGGTGCCCAGCACCGCCGCACTTGCGGCACAGTCGCCAGAGGTACGGCTTGAAGTCCACGTACTCCAGCGCAGGCTCGTAGCTGATGCCTCGGACCTTCGCCGGGATCTGCTGCAACTTGTGGACCCTCGGCCGCATTTCGTTGTTCTCGACCGACACCACCAGCCACACGTTCGGGTAGCCTTCGCCCCAATCAGGCGGTAGGCACTCCTCAATGCGGTGTGTGCGCTTCGTGACGATGATGAACACCACGTCGGGACGCTGCTTGATGATGGCCCAGGCGTCCGCTCGCCACTGGTCTGCCAGCGGGTGAAAGAAGTCGGACCACGAGCACACGAACACCTTGGACCCGGGCGGGATCTTGTACTCCTTGTCGCGCCCCTTCTTGATCGGCGCGTCGAACTTCGTCTTGGACAGCGACACCACCTTGGGGTCCTGCCCGTACCGTTTCTTCTCCTCGAACATGTAGCAGTTGTCGCACCCCGGGCTTACATGGGTGCATCCATGCCACGGGTTCCAAGTGTAGTCAGCCCATTGGATGTTGGTCTTCTTCACGACACCCTCCCGTCGTCGTCCCACTTCTCGCGGGGCAAGGTCAGGCCCAGCTTCCGCAATGCCCAGTCTCGAATGCCGTCCTCGCAAGCCGCCATCGCCAGCCCGGTCTTGGCGCCGGCAAACGAGTCCTTGAGCCCGGCCGTAATCAGCAGGGTAAGTTCGGGCTCGTCGAGGTCACCTTCGATGGCCTCTGCCATTGCCTCGAACCAGGCGGCAACAGCGCGCAACGTCGAGGGCACCGAAAGGCGAAGGGCGTCAGCCGCCCGCTGCTCGGTGTCGACCGGGGTGTTCAGGTAGTCGCGGTCGAGGCGGACGTGCATCTTCAAGTCCTCGGCCCGAGACACCAGCTTCTTGAATGCAGTGCTCATGTAGATCTCCGGTAGGCAGGGGCAGTAGGTAGACACCCGCTGCCCCCACGGTTGCGATTAGCCCTTTACGTGGCCGTCCTCGATGATGACCGAGCACTCCTTGCCGTCGCCCACGCGTTCAATCCAGACCTGCGCGCCGTGCTTCTTCGCCATGTCGATCACAAGCTGCAGGTTCGACTTGTCGAGGAAGCTCCCCTCACGCAGCAGGATCACTCGGATGGTGGGCTGCAGGCTGAGCGCGATTGCCATGCCGACCTTGAGACGTTGGGCCTGGCTGCACTGCTCGTAAGGCACGTCGTTGACAAACACCGTGTCGCCATCGACAGACAGGCCGGGCACCGGGAACTTCGCGTCGTCGAGCATCTTCTGCTTGCGCTCCCGGGCTTCTTCCAGCTTGGCCTCGGCCTCCTCGTGCGCGTTTTTCGCTTTCAGCAGCTCGTCGTCGTACTTCTTGCGCTCGAGGTTCACCTGCACCTTCTTGTTGGTCTCGGACACCTTCGCCAGCTTCTCCTGCAGCTTGGCGACGTCAGGCGGGTCGTCCATGTTGGCGCGTTCCTCGCGGACGGTGTTCAGGTCCTGCTCAGTGGCGTCGATGTTGGCCTGTATGTGCGCGAGCTGCTTCTTGAGGTCGTCCAGGCGGTCGTTCAGGGAGTCCACCTTCTCGTCGAGCCTGTCACGCTCGTTGGTCAACTCCTGCGCGTCGCTGATGGCAGAGATCAGGTCGTCGGCGTCGACCAACTCAGTGCCGGCGTCGTTCGATGGTGGCAGGCTGGCAAGGTGCCCCTCGATGCGCTTGACCTCCTTGCCCGCGTCCTTGCGAGTCTCGGCAAGTTCGTCGATCTCCTCGTCGATCTCCTCGAAGTCGAGACCGCCCACCTGGCGCAACAACTCCGCACGCTTCTTCTTGTCCATCTGGTCGAACTCGGAAGGGTCGAGCGAGATCTTGCCCAGCAGGTCGTCGAGGATCTGCTGCGGGCTCGAAACCTTCTCCCCGTCCTTGTTGGTCACCGTCAGGGTGCTCCCCTTCTTGGTGATGGTGCGCTTGACCTGCAACTCCCCGAGGTCGAGCGTGATCTCGCCCTTCTTGGCGCCGTGGCGCACAGCATCATCGGGGATCTTCTTGCCGCCAGCGAGGGCGTACATGATGGAGTCGAGAACAGAGGACTTCCCCTGCTCGTTCTCGCCTCCGATCACCACGCCAGAACCATCGGGCTTGATGCTCACGGCCGTCAGGCGCTTGACGTTACGACTTGTCAGTTGAACTACGGTCATGGTCTTCACTGCGTTCTCCTTGGGTAAGGTCGGTGACGGTAGGTCCGTCCTCGACGGGTAGTTGTGCGGCCGGCAGGATGCCGAGCGCGTCTTCGAGTTCTCGTATGCGGTGACGTAGGGTAGCGATTGTCAGGTTCGCGTTCTGCATGTGCCTGAAAGAAGCTGCAGGGTTCTTGCCCCGGATGGCCCAGGCTGAGTTGGCTGCGTCCGCGGACTTTCGTCCGGGGCCTGCCGCTTGACAGGCCGGGTTCGCGCAGAACACTCGATACTCATCCTTGCCCCCGGGACCGGGTACGATCTCCATGGTGGTCGTGGAGCACCAGCAGAACGGGCACTCCTCCAATGCCAGGCGGCCTTGGTAGTACTCCACCAGTTCACGCAGGTTCCCTCGATGCAGCTTCTGGTCGGTCATTAGTCGCGCCTCTGGTTCGGGCACCCGATCTCGTGCGTCGGGATGCCGTTGATGCAAAGGGCCTGACACTGACTGCACCTGACGCGCCAGCGCTGGTCTGACCGGTCGTACTCGGACAGGTCAAACCCCTGTGAGCGCAGGTATGGACCCATGCGCTTCGGTTTTGGGGTTCTGGTCGTCATATCCTTGCCTCCCTGAGGCCCACACTGGCCTCGTGTTGCGTCCAAGAGACCGGGGAGGGTATAGAACCCCTCCCCGGCGTAGATTGCGATTGTGGGTCAATTCTGGCGGTTTTAGCCTCGGACCTTGACCTTGCCGGTGATCATGCCGCCAGCAAGGGCCTCAAGTTCCTCGCCCTGCTCAGGGTCCTCGACCACCTGAGCGGCCGCCGTCAGGGAGCGCTGGACGTCGAGCATCGTGTCCTTGCCTTCGTCCATCTGGTGGTAGGCCTTGAGCACGTCGGCCAGCAGGTCCTCGCCCCCGGTCACCTTGCCCAGCAGCTTCTCGGTCACCACCTTGACGTCCTTGACCGCAATGTCCTTGAGGCCGAGGAAGTCGCGGCAGGTGGACTCGAAGGCCTCAATGTCGAAGACTTCGGTGAGGGAGTCGGCCATGTTGGCGACCCACAGTTCCTTGGCCTTGCGGCGTGCCGTGTCCGAGGTGTAGTCGTCGGCCGCGTTCATCGTGCCGCCCACGTGAGTCCGGCGACGGGCGATGCCGATCTTGGCCGTGTTGCGGCAGACGGCCTCCATCAGCGACAGCTCGACCACCGCCGAGCCGCCACCAGTCTCGTCGTTCTTGATGAAGCACGACGGGAACACAAGGTGCTGGTCGGTGCGGCCGCGGCTGAAACCCTGGCGCAGGTCAAAGCTGCCACCACCCGGGTAGACCCACCCGTGCGCGTCTTCCTTGGGCTCGACTCGCATGACACCCTTCTCGGGGTTCTTGAGGTCGAAGGCGATGCTCGGGTTGACGAACCCGATGCTGGCGGCGAAGGGCGAGAGGTTCCAGTCGAACACTCGGGCGCCGTGGGCTGCGGAGTCCTTGCTGTCCTTGGCCTTGCCGATCTTGCCAGACACCACACCCAGAGCCGCCACCACCATGTCGATGGTGTTGAGCGGGAAGTACTTGTCGCTCAGGACAGCGCGGACGATCTCCTGCCCGTTCTGCTTGATGGTCCGAACAAGGACCTGGCGGGCGTCACCAGACTTGCGGGTCTGGCCGTGGCGGCGGCGAAGGAACGTCTCAAGGTTCGTGGCCGCGAGTTCCACTGCCTCGTGGTCGGTTGCGTCGGCGATCAGGTTGCGAATGTAGCTTCCGGGGACGTTCTTGCCGGAGCGCATCTTGGCGATGCTCGCCACCTGAGTCACCACCTTGCGGTAGAACGGCAGCTCCTTCTCCCCGACAATCAGGCGCAGCTTCGCGAGGTCTGCCATGCCTTCTTCGTCCAGGTGTTCCTCGATGGTCGTCAGCACCCCGAACTTCTCGAAGGGCACGAGGTAGTCTTCGCAGGCGTCCTGCTGCTTCTGCAGGTCGGCCACAAACTCCTCGGGCGACTTCGTGTGGATGAAGCGACGCTGCTTGAGCGTCTGGGTCTGCTTCTCGGTGGTCTCGACGGCTTCGATGGTTGCTACGTTGTTCTCGTCCTGCATGGTCTGTCTCCTTGGGTTAGTTGTACTCAGGGCACCACGCCCCATGTGCACGCCAGATTACGTCAGTGACAGCAGCGGTCCAATAAATAGTCCAAAAAAGTAGACCCCCGGAGTGGGGGTCTACGTCAAGCAGGAAGTGCCTGCCCGGGGCTAGTCGCCAGAGTCCAGCGAGACCATGTCGCCACAGTGCTCGCACTTGTACTGCTTGTTGGTCGCCACCCCGGCGACTCGATGCCGGCGAGGGTAGTACTTGAACTCGTGCTGGCAGGGCGTCTCGATCGCCAGTCGGACGTAATGGTTCGGGCCGATGCGCGAGCACTCGGTGTCGGCGCATGAAGGACACTGCAGGTCACCACAGCGGCGGGTGCCATTGCAAGTCGGACAGATCAACGCCTCGACGTGCGCGCGGGCGGTGTTCTCTCCGTCCTTCGTGAGGTTCCACACCGTCGAGTCCTGCTCGGAGCGCTTGATCAACTTGGCCCAGGCGAGCGTGCGCAGGGCCGAGGACACGTGCGCTTCGTTCTCCGGGATGTAGCGGCCGACAAGCAGGCAGATCAGGACGGCGATCTCTTGATGGCTGAGTGGTTGAAGGGTTCGCATAGCTTGGGTCTCCTTGGGTTAGTCGTTCAAAAGCGCGAGGGTCAGGGCGCCGTTCGACTGCTCATAGTAGCGCGAGCCGTAGTCGTCGGTCTTGTTGGTCAGGACGAAGGGGAGTTTGTTGCCGAGGTCCGTCTCGATGCGCGCAGGCCACGTCCCCGGCGTCAGCCCGAGGTCGCTGGCACAGAGCACGTAGCGGTTGCCGCCAGCATGGGCCTCGAAGGTGATGCAGTCTTCGGCGTCCAGGCGAATCTTGCGGGCCGTCTTGTCGGTCGCGAGAGGTTCACCCTTCATCGCCGAAACATACGTGTGAAGCGTCTGGCGGGTCACTGCGTGCTGGCGGGCAAAGCGTCGGGCCTTGGGCATCTTGCCAGCAATCTCCGCTTCATCCCAGCGCCATTCGGGCGGGCACTCGATGGTGCCTGCTTCGATCAGGTCTTCGACGTGCTGCTCAGTGACAGCACAGAACAGGGCGGCTTCGAAGGCGGTCAGGTCGTTGATCACTCGGATACGCATGGGTGTGTCTCCTTGGGTTCGTGGGTCAGTGAAAAGCCCCCGCCAAAGGGCAGGGGCTTTCTCGGTCAGGCCGCCCGCCTAGGCTGCCTTCTTGGCCGACTTGCGCTTGGGGGCGCTGGCGACCGGGGCCTTCTTGCTGGCCGACTTCTTGGCCGGGGCCTTCTTGCCCCCGGACTTCTTCGAGGTCGCGGCCTTCTTGGCGGCGCTCTTCTTCTTGGTGCCGCTCTTGGACTTCGCCGGGGCTTTGGCCTCGGTCGTGGTCACCTTGGGCTCCTTGTCCTTGAGGGCCTTGACCACCTTGTCGAGGATCTTTCCAGCCTCGCTCAGGGTGACGGGCTCCTTGGGCTCCTCGGTGCCCTTGGGGTTGGCGACGCGGAACTTGCCGCTCTTGGGGTCGAAGCGAAGGGCGTAGCCGGTCTCGGTCGCGATCTTGGCGAACCGCTTGAAGGCGCGCAGCTTGCCCACCTTCTGGTCGAACTCGTACACCTCGTCGTCGCTCAGGCCCTTCGTCATCGCCGGGCTGGCCTTCTTGCAGATGTCCACAACTTGCGCTTTGGTGAATGCCATGATCTGTCTCCTTGGTTGTTGGGGCTCGTGCCCCGGGGTTTTCAGTTTGGCAGGACTCCCCTGCCTGACGCCCTCAAGCCTAGCTATCGGCCCGATGGTGTCCAATAAATAGTCCACAAAATCGTGCGTCCATGAGGGCCTACACTGAGCCATTCCAAGGCAAAGGCCCCCGAGGAAGGTCCCCGGGGGCCTGGCTAAACGCTCGTCCATTGCTGGCTCAGGGCAGTTTGAAGATGCCCTTGACGGCCTTGATCAACGGGCCTGCGAAGAAGTCCAGCGTCTCCTGCAGGGAGTCGTTGAACAGCTCCTTGAGCTCCGCCAGTCCTTCGACTTCGAGGTTCAGGTACTGCGCCGTGGTGTGGCGAAGTTCCTCCTCAAGGTTGAAGACTCTGCGCTGGCGCTCGAGGTGCAGGTAGCCGATGTCTTTGGCCAGCTTCTCGAACTGCGTCTTGACGTCGTCACCGAGAGCGCCGTACTTCTCAGCACCGACCTTCTCGGCGAAGGTCACTAGCAAGTGCTCCTGAATTTTCACGGCTCTGCCTCTCGGGTGAAGGGCTCGGCGTCGATGCCCAGGCGTTCGAGATTTGCGAACAGCCGGGACTTGATCGCCGCGACGTCAATACCGAGGTTCTCAGCCGATGATTCGAGCCGGCGCCACCAGCTAGCCGCGGTATTGACCCGGCGCTGGCCTTGCTTGGCTACAAACTCGTCCTCAGAGTCCAGTGGGTACTTCGTCACCACTGCCTCAAGGTACTCATCGGCCGTTGCATCAAAGGTGGCGGCATCGGCCTCCACGTATGTCTTGTCCGGGTCCTGCACAAGCTGGCAACCAGCGAGTGCAAAGCACGCGAACAGGACGGCAATCAGACACGCTCTCAAGTGGCACCTCCTTAGGCTCAGGTCGAGAAAACGAGAACGAACAATACTGCGACAGCAGCAATCAGCGCAAGAGTAATCAGGTCGTCAACTGTCATCGGAGCCGGGGGTCTGCAGGCCGATCTTGCCCGTCTCTCGGCGGGTCTTCTCTTTGTAGGCCGCCAGTTCGGCTTTCCACTTGTCGCCGATGAAGCCCTCGATCACGTCCAGGCGCTCCTTGTTGCCGCCCGCAATGCCGCGGATCTCCTTGAAGTTGTCGTCGCCCTGCTCAAGCCGCGCCAGAATCTTCTCGATGGTCTCAGACATCTTGGACAGCTTCATGAGGCCGTAGTAGCCCGCGCGCGCGAGGATGTAGAGCGCGACAAGGCCCAGCAGCGACCATGCAGGTAGGTCCAACGTCAGCAGCTTGTTTACGGCCGCCACAGTGTCATCCGTCGCGAGGCCGGCAACGGTCAGGATGGTGACCACGACGCCAGGCTTGCGAAGCAGGTTCACGATACCCTTGGCGGACAGGTCGAGTTCCTTGTCGCCGATCTTCACAGTTTTCTTGGACTCTTTCGTCACGATGTGCTCCTAGCTTGGCGCCCCAAGGTCTGAGGGCGTAATAACAACCGAGTCGATCTGGTGATTCGTGTCCGCGCTGTTGTAGCGAGACACCTGCAGCGCCAGCAACGTCGAAAGGTCGGGCGGCGGGCTCGTGCCTTCGTAGTCGATCAGCAGGGTCGTACCGGAGTAGACGGCAATATGCACGTGCTCGTCTTCGTCCCGGTAAACACGAATGCGCCCGCTCTTCGCGCCGGTTCCCGCGCCGTGGCCGTCGCCAGAGTCGACGTTCGCAATGCCGATCTCTGAGTCGCACCGGCGAATGATGCTCGTCGAATTGCCGACCTGCACCGTGTAGAAGTCGCCGTCCGCGTAGGCGTTCAGGATGTTACTCGAAAGGGCTACCGTGTCACTGAGCACACGAAAAATCACGTAGTTGCCAGCATTGTCGACGGTGTAGTACTGCGTGAAGTCGATAGTGAACGGCGCGTCGGCCCCGGCATTGATCTGGTACACCGAGTGGGACGGGTTGAACACCTGCACCGTCGTGCGCATCATGATGTTGCCGCCGATGTCGATGGCAACCAGCGGCCAGCTTGCCGCCCCAATGCGCGTGTAGACCTCGGTGCTTGGGTTTTGCCCCTCAGTGTAGCTTTCCCAGTCCTCACTAAGAATCAATGCGGGTCCACCGCCGCCAGCAGCACGCGCCCCTTGACCATCGCGGTTGCGGTCGCGGTCGCGGTCATGGAACCGGACTATGCGCCGATCAGGCGCCCAGATGCCAGATGGGCGGCGCTCGAAGTGCACTATGCCCCCGGGTCAGTGATGGTCAGGTTGCTAGTGCCATCCGGTAGAGACTGCCCGCCTTCGAACACCAGAGTGAAGTAACCGATGGCGCTGCTACCATCGAGGTTGCTGACGTTGATGAACTCCCCAGGCTTGCACGGGCGCATCGGAACCTCGTCGGCGGCCGCGAGCTCTCGTCGTGAGTCGCGGGCCTCGATGCCATCACGCGCGGAGGTGAACAACTCGTAGGCCAGCGCGTTCTCAGGGTCGAGGATGCCGAAGTACTCCGCGCCTTCGGGAACGACAATGGCCATGTCGTCGTCGGTGTCCTCGTCGATGTAGTAGAACCGATGCGTCGCCCCAACGTTCAGCAGCTTGCCGTGAAAGTCGGTCTTGAAGTTGTTGCTCATCGTCGTCTCCCTGCACCAGTGTAGGGGTAACAGGCCCCTAATCCAACAAACGAGTCGCGCCCGTAGATTCCTGAGCACTCCCTACAGCTTGTTCACCAACTCGGCCGTGAAGAACGTCCGGTTCGAGCCATACATGACGCTCAGAGCGAACGCGCCCGCGTCGATCGCGTAGGCGTACAACTCAAGGTAGTGGCTCGTCCCGTTCATGTAGATCAGCATCGTGCCTACGGACGCCGGTCCCTGATCGGGCACGGGGTCATTGCGCCAGCTCATGCCGTTGAACGAATCGGTCGAGCCGTAAGAGGCAGACGCGCCCGACTTTCGCAGTTCAGAGTTGCACTGGAAGTAACGCACGCCGTTGTAGAGCGCCTTGCCGGTCGGGTCGCCCTCGTCGGGCTGGTCACCATATTCGATGCGCCAGCTAACTCGATAGTAGCCCGGAACGGTCGGCTGGTAGCGGTAGTTCGTCGTCGCGTCGAACGTTCCTTCAAGGTCCACAGCCTCAGTGTTCAGCGTCACCTTGGTCCAGGTGTCGTTGCTGATGTTCTGGTGGGCGCTGCCGAGGTAAGCCCAGCAGAAATGATGGCGCGTGCCAAGGTACATGTTGCCCCCAGCATCATCTTCACCTTCAAGCGTGTTCGGCGCGCGGTTGATCGCGGCCGTCTTGAACTTCGCCGCCTCGTGCGTCGGCATCGACGAGCGCTCGTAAAAGTTCAGGTTGCCGTTCTTGCTGGCCGCACTGATCTCAACCTCGGTGCTGTGCTCGTTGCCCAAGTAGATGCGGCCAGCGGTCGCCGCGATTGTAGAACCCCGGTTGATGTAGACGCTCGAACCCGTGCCACCACCAACGGACGAGTGGTCGCCGCCGTTGACATACACGTGACCAGCTGAGTACGACGAGTGATTCTGATCTTCGCCCTTGATGCCGATGCTCTCGGCATTCGCGCTGCCAAACGAACCGAACGCCTCGATGAAGTGGTCTTCGGTGTAGCCCTCGGCATTCTTGTCGAGTATCCGCAAGTTGGTGCGCTGCTGCACGCCGGACGCGCCGGAGTGATTGCGTAGCAGTTCGTTGTCGACCCATGAGCCGGCCGAGTCGAAGTGCAGCATGTAGTGTGCGGCGTTCCCGTCGTTGGTGAACATCGGGGACTGGATACCGCCAGACTCGTAGACCCACATCATGCCCTCGCCGGCGCTCAACGTGTCTGGTGCTGAACCCTGCTCGGTGAACACAATGCCGGTGGGGTCGATCAAGCCCGCAACAGTCAGCTTGCCGGTAAAGGTGCCATTGACTGCTTCAAGGTCGCCAGCAACGACAACCCCGCTGGCGTCGATGCGCACCATGTCTGAACCGTCCGGTGAATTGATCACCAGCGCGTCAGGGATGGCGGCAGTGTCCAACCAAATGCCAGCAGCAGAGGTCGAGGCAAACGAGTACGTCGGCGCAAGCGCAGACCCATCACCTAGCAGGTGAGGGTCCGGGTGCGAATAGCCACCCACGTATTCGAGGTCACGCCAGGTGCCAGCCCCGCCGTCGTAGTACATCACCTTGTCGGTGGCAGAGTTGTAGGCCAGCATTGCGCCCTCGGGCGAGGTGGTGTCGGCCGTGCCCTGAGAGTTCAGCAGGATCGGGCCTTGGAAGTAGGCCGCAAGTTCGTTGGGCTGAGCGTCACCTGAACCATCGAAGCTGACAAACGACGGCACCCCAGTAAGGCCCCCAGGCGTGTCAGCTTGCATGAAAGCGCCGCCTCGGTAGATCCTGCCAGTCATCATCGGAGTGCCTACTGCCCAGCACGCCTCAGGTCGAGCGACAGCGTAGGTCGAGCCCAGAGAGTCCTGCCCGTTCTCGTAGTAGATCTCGTCGCCAACAAGGTCAGGCCCATGCAGGCAGACACCACCACGCAAAACAGGCCTCACGGCATGTTCTGTCAGCTCGTCGCGGCGATGGCCCTGTTCCCCAAAGGAAGTAAAGGCCCCCACCATTCCCCAGCGTTTCAGGGCTTGTAGCTGGCGCGCGTCGAGGTCACCACGCGAGTAGTAGTAGTCGCGGATCTCGTCTTCGACGTTCGGCGCCACCATCGACCAGGTGGGGAACGCAAGGGCGTTGTGCGTGAACGCGCCCTCGGCATCGCCAGCAACTGCCTGCGCGGTTTCCCAGTCCTGCAGGTGTTCCGGCTTGCCACCGTACGGGTCGCGCAGGTACCGCGGCTCAACTTCGGACTCTGCTTCGAGCTCGACCATCGCCGCGTCAATCACTGACTGGTTGTCATGCACCCAGTCGTTCTGCCGCTGCTCAGCTTCGCGCTCGAGCTGGTCGTATTCCAAGTCGAGAATTGCGTAGCGATCGGCGACAGCGTTGTCCTGCTCGGTGTCGTCGCGGCCGTGGAACGCAAGGTAGCCTTGCGAGTAGTCGAGGATCTTGTTCGACCAGAAATCGTTACTGACACCGACCGAGCCCTCGACCTCCTTGGTGGGCAGACCACCACCAGAACCACCAACGATGTTCTCTCGGCGCTTCCGCCTCTTGGCCTCCTTCTCCTTGAGCTTCTTGATCTTCTCAAGCAGCTTCGCAATGCGCTTGTCGTACAGGTCGACCCAGCGCTTGTTGCCCTTGCGACGGTGCCGTTCACGCGCCCGTTGCAGTCGTTTGAGTCGGCACCACACCAGACACCCAACGCCAGGCGGGGCGTCGTCACAGCAGTCGTCACGCTCGCGAGGTTCACCGTGCTTGACGTCGTCTCCATCCTTCTGGGACGGTTCGCCATCGGTGTCGGCTTCTTCCTCCTCCTCGTCTTGGTCGTTGTTCGGCCCGGGACCTCCACCACCTCCGGGTGGGCCTCCGCCGCCCGGGGGTCCACCACCACCGGGCCCAGGCGGGCCTCCGCCTCCGGGTGGGCCTCCTCCGGGTGGGTTGCCGCCACCACCACCGCCACCACCACCGCCGCCTCCGGGTGGGAAACCGCCACCGGGGCCAGTCGAAGGACCTCCGGGTGTGCCGCCCGGAACAGACGGCGGCTGGAATGTCGATGATGCCTCGATCACCCAGCGACCGGGGACGTCCACAAAGTTGCCGTTCATGTGCGCGTGCGGGTGCGGTAGGGTCTGGTCGTAGCGGATCTGGCAACGAGTCCAGTACGGGTGCCACTCCATTTCGCGCGTGCGGGCCAGCGCGTCGAGGAAGTACATCGGTGCAGCAGGCAGGCGCTGCGAGGCCGTCTGCCCGGGGAAGGGTCCGGGTCCAAAGCGAGTCAGCGCGGCCGACAGCGCCATAGGAACGTGCTGGTTGCCTTCACGGTCGAGGCCGTGTTCGTGCTGAACGCTCGGGTCCGGGTAGAACGGGCCGCTCATGTTGTACGCGCCGTACATGATGCCCATCTGAGGGCCTTGACCAGTGGTGCGTCGAGACCAGGTGGAGCACAGCGCCATGAAGCCCATACCGTTGTCGCGCTCGGGATCTACACCGTGCACGCCATTGAAGAATATGCGCGGGTCCTCAGTCGGGTCGATGGTCGACGGCATCGGCGCCAGATAGAACGCCCGATGCAGACCGGCCTCGTATCCCTTCTGCTGGCCAGCCATGTCGTGAACCTGAGTGGACCCATCGGGCGCATTGTCGGGCCGCTGGTGCGCAACAAGTCCGTCGCCGGCGTCGGGGTGAAAGATGTAGCGGTGCTGATCATACTCGGTCGTTGCGACCACCATGCCGGTGGTGTCAGGGGCAACGGCTCGGCTGCCGTCAGGTAGCGACCAGTCGGTGATCTCGAACAACTCCGAGTCAGGCCAGTTCGCCGCGCGCAAGGGCATGAGCACTTGGTTCTGCTGCACCACTGCAGGGAACGTCGTGGCGTACGCGCCCATGTTCAGAATGTCGGGCTTGATCACCACCTGCTGGCGACGCTGGAAAGCCCCAATGTCGAAGTGAGGCTCAAGCGCCAGTCCGGTACCGACTACACCGCGCGACCGCGGCAGATCTCGCTGCATGAGGTCGAGGTTCGAGTCGTGATCGTATGCAACCTCCAAGTCGCCGGGGTTGCCGTGGGTGATGCGAATCATGGGTCACCTAAAACTTCAGCTGCTGCTTCACCAGGCGAAGGACGGCCAGCGGTAGCAGGTTCTCGATGTTCGGGTTGACCGGAACGCGAGAGGCCGACACCTTGACCCCCACTCGTCCGGACTTCGAGTAGGCGTACTGGATGTTGGTCAGTGATGCGCGCGGGCGAAGGTTCTTGCTGGTCTGCGTCAACGAGTACTCGACGGACCCTTCAAGCTGGTCGACCCACGAACGATAGATACGGTCTGTCTCTGCAAAGCCGATCGCTGTGATGACCTTGCGGTTCACAAACTGGTCGCCGTTGAAGCGCGCGTTGCTCTCCACGGCGTCGTCAGGGTCAGGCGTACCGCCAGCCCTGTTTGGATCTCGGTACCGCGCCAGCCCGTCAGGCAATGCAAAGCGCGCGGTGTCTGAGTTCTGGTGAACAATGATCGCGGGGCCTTGCCCAGGCTCAAACCCGTCAGGCTGCTCGAACCGCTCACGCCAGTTGCGCAGATTGCTGTTCGGTTCCAACGGCCGCACAGTCATGGTGACTGAGCACTCCCAGTCGGGCTTGAGGCCCTGAGCCGCGTACAGACCTTCGCGGCCGAGGGGCGTAGCGCCACGCTCCATGCCGTCAATCAGGAACAGGTCTTCGACAGGCTCGCCGGGAAGGGTGTCGAGCACAGAGCCAGGCTGGTCGACGTCCTCGATGAACGACACTCGGTAGACCCCAAGGGCACGGTCGCCAGCAGACACCGAGGCCGGGATGGAAATGAACGGATCTCGCGCGGCACCGTTCTCGTCGATGAAGCTGTTTAGCTTCGAGGTCTCCTGGCGCAAACCAGCGGCGCGGTACTTGACCGAGGTGACCCACGTGACTGCGCTGAACACCTCGGACTCGGCACGCTGGCCGGTTTCTTCGTTGAGCACGTCCACCAGTTCGGGTTTCCAGTCCATCAGCTGGTCGAGCACCACCTGCGGAATACGGAACAGCGTACGGTAGTCGCGCATGATCGAGGAAAAGATCACCGTCGCCTGCGGGTCAAACTCCCAGTCGGCAGAGGCCGAGGACTTGATCGCGCCGGCCACAAACGCCGCCATGCCTGCACCGTAGTACGCTTGCAGGTCGGAAAGCGTCAGAGTGCCGGAACCGTAGCGAGTCCCAAAGGCCTCCAGAGCCTCCTCGATGGTCACGTAAGCACCGCGGGGGAGTCCGGGGACTTGGTCAGGCACCACGGTCTTCGTGACGTTCTCAACGTAAACCTGACCCTCTTGGATCTGCTTTGCAGCTTCCTGCAGGTCAGTGGCGGGCCCATCGAAGTCTGAGGCCGTGGTCTGTGCGCTGGTCGACTGCTCGACGTAGGTGAACAGGATCTCCTTCTCGACCGAGGACTGAACCTCCACCAGGTGGGGACGCATGGCCTTGTAGTTCGTCACGCGCAGGGCGCCGCTGGCCTTGGGTGGTTCACCCCCGGGGAACAGCTGCTGGTACACCGCCTCAGTGACGGGCTCCTGCTGGTCGTAAACGTAGATCGTGCCGCCATCCTTGTCGAAGTACAGGTTGTTGCCGCTCAGCGTCAAGAAGCGCTGGATGACAGAACTCGCGGCCTCGCCCTCGATGTAGATGTTCTGGGGCACGTAGGCCGACGTCGTTGCCTGCGTGAGGTTGATCTTCTCGGCAGGGTAGCCGAGGAAGTTGGTCAGGACGTCCACCACAATGTCGAGCGCCGAGTAAGGGCCTAGAAACCCCTCCTCCTCCGAGTAGCGAATGGTCGACGGCACAAAGTACTGAGTCGCGCGCAACAGCAGTTCGCGGTCGAACTCGTCGCCGGCAGTGCGCAGGCTGAACACGTCATTCGACCGGCGCGTGAGGTTGTAGACCTTCGAGACCTTCTGCCTATCCCAGTACCAGCGGTCGTCAGCGATGATCACCGATCGGGACCAATGCGAGGCGACAGGATCTACCAGCAACCACAAGCCCGCGAACTCGAACTCGCCTTCGTCGTCCTGAGTCTCCTGCAGGGGAGACTTCATAGTCAGGGTTACGTCCGGGCCAAGGTTCTGGATTAGATACTCTGCATATTCGGCCGCCATGCTAACTGCGAGGGTCTGAGCCTTGACACCCGAGGTGTAACCCCAGGTGACGTCATGCTCCAGCGGCCACGAGTAGTCGCCGTTGAACATGATGGACGAATTCTTGGGGCGCTCCATGTCCGGAGTCAGCAGGGCAAAGCCCTCACCGAAACCGTCCGGTACCGCCAACTCGACTTCCGGCATCTTAGTCGCTCACGAAAAGCGCCAAGGCCCTTGCGGGGTTGCCTTTCACCCCTGAAATGCGGTCGCCAAGTGGGGAGTTCGAGGGCCGTTTGCGAATCCCCCACGTGTAGCGGAACACCACTGCGGTGTCGACTGCTGCACGGGAGGCGTTGGTTCCGAGACCCACGGCCCGTCCTGCATTGGTGGTACCCTTGCGCATGTTGAGGCGCTTGAGCCCGAGGCTCAGGTCCTCGCCGAAACCGACAAGGGTGGGGGCAGGTGGAGCACCTGGCGTGCCGTCCTGCTCGACCACCGTGACGGTCTGGATGATATCGCCTTGAAGTCCAGGCGAAAAGAACTCTCCTTCGAAGTCCACACCCGAGTGGTTCTTTAGGAACTCCATCACGGTCAGGTCGAGCTCGATCTCCTCGACGTAGCTGATGAGAGTCCCCTGCAGGGCGCGGAACGTCCACGTTGCGCCCACTCGGCCGCGGCTGCTGCTGATACGGACCTCGGTGTTGCCGATCAACACAAGGTCGGCGTCCTCGTTGAACTGGTTGGACGACTTGAGCCGCTTGATCACCAGCGCTGCAAAGTCGGCCTCGATCTGTTCCTTGGTGACGTTCTGCCCGAGAGACACCAGCGACTCCCAGCGCACGGTGTACATGCGAACAGCGCCCTCGTCGTGGCCTTGCTCCTCGATGGAGCGTAGGGTCACTTCCCAGTCGGTGAAGATCGCCGTGGTGTCCTTGGACTCGGACCCACCAGAGTCGGCCTTGTTCACCGTCTCGAAAAGCTGAGTGATGGTGCGCTGCACCTTGAGGATGTTGGTGTGTCGATCGACGTCTCGGATGACAGTCGCCGGCGTTTCAATATCGCTGGCCGTCAGACCAAACAGAGTGAGCGCAGCGGTCTGCACCGTGGCAATGTAGGCGTCGAGGTTGTCCTTGGCCGAGTTGCCGCTGGTAGCAGTCACCACGGCGTTGATGGTGATGATCTTCTGCCCCTGCTCGTTCTCTTGGCAGTTGAACGACCACTCGCGCCAGCCATTGTCGCCGGACTTGTCCGCGTGACGCTCCACCAGCACAGTCAGGCGCACCTTGATCAGCCCAGTGCCGTCAACCGGGGTGCCGATCTTCTCGCAGGTCGCGCGTGTGGCCACAGCATTCGACGACACGTTGAAGGACCGAGACCAGTTGCCTGACGTGATCGACAGGGTGCCATCCCACTCGTTGAGGGAGTCGATCTTCGTGGCGTAGTTCGACGGGTCCATGTAGAACTCGCCCGAGAACACCGCGCGGTCGTAGGACTCGGAGTAGCGGATCTTGCCAGCGGGAGTGCCAGGCGACGTGCCGTTGTAGGTGATGGCTACGCTCACTGTGTCTGCCCTCCGATGCCCAGCTTCTGACCCCAGAACTCAACGATCTGCTCGACCGCTTTGCCGAACGACTCCGTGTTGGTCTTGAAGTTGTCGGCCGCATTCTGCAGGTCGTTGACAAAGCCCTCGAACTTCGCGGGGTCAATGCCCAGCTGCTCACTGGCCTGCTTCTTCGCCTTGTCCTTGAGGGCGTCAATGTCAATGCCCTCGTCGGTGCCAGCTAGGAACTGAGACCCCAACTCACGGCCGCGCTCTTGGGATTTGATTAGGCCTTGCACGCGCGCGACAGCAGGCCCGAAGCGCTTCTCGATGGCCTTCTCCAACTCGGCATCGGACAGGTTCGCGTTGGCGGCGCCGAAAGCCTCAAAGGCTGGCCCGAAGATCTGGTTGAGTTTGTTCTGCGTGCCCTGCGCAACCCCAAGCTGCGTCTGTGCAAGGTTCGACAGGATGCCGCTCGCGACACCACCAATGCCGGGGATGGCTTCGAGGACTGATGACCCCAGGCTGACCTGGCGCTCCGTCTTGGTGAGGTTCGGGTCAAAGGCCTGCTTGACGTTCTGACTGAAAGCCTGCAGGGAACTCGCGAACAGGTTGCCCAGCGTCGTGCGGAGTACTCCTGCAGCGCCACCACCACCAGACCCACCGCCAGCGTTACGGCCGAACAGGCCGTTCTCGCCGACACCCAGCTTGCCGTCCTTGTCGCGGGTGAGTCCAAGGGCACCCTCGGCCCTGCCGCGCAGATTGTTGAACAGCTTCTGCAGCGTGCCCACCTTGCGGCGCGTCTCCTGCAGGCCGCGGACGCGCAGGCGTATTCCTAGTTCCTCGTCCTTAGCCAATGACCACCCTCCAGGTGAAGCGTCGGGTCCAGATTGCCTTGCGGCCCTGACCCTTGTTGTTCTTCGGCGTCAGCGGGACGTTGGCGCCATAGTCGGTAAGCTGCAGCACAGAGCCGTAGTCGTCGCCGGCCTTGTACGAGTAGTTCTCGCGAATCCACGACTTGATCGCTTCGAGACCGTCAGCGTCGGCCAGCTCCTGCTCGGATGCTGCCGCGTACGCTCGAGTGTAGACGTCAACGTACAGGCGCAGCTCGCCCAGGCTTGGCTCCTCCTCGTCCGGGGTGCCGTCACCCATTGTGATGATCGCGACAGGCATGGTGTAGAACACGTCGTCAGGAAGTTCGTCGACGTCGGCCACAACCTCGTTGAAGATGTCGGTGCCAGAGATCTGAGCACCTTCGAGGTCTGACTTCACCTGCGCTATCAGGTCGGTTTCGAAACTCATGCGCTGTTCACCTTGTCGAGGATCTTGGCGTGCTGAATCAGCAGCATGTCCTGCTGTTCTTCGTCGAGGTCATCCCAGACAGCACCGCTCGCCAGGCGTCCGGTGCCGATCGCGTCCCAAAAGAAGCGGGCCTGTAGCGCCATGATCTTGCGCTGGTGGGCCACGTGCTCCTCCTCGTAGATCGCCTTGAGCTCCTTGCCCACTTCGTCGTCACCGAGGGCAAGCCACTCCTCAAGCGTGAAGGGTATGCCGCAACGGAGTCTTTGGTTCACATCTGCGCGAAATGCCCCCACAGCCTCGGCTACGATGCGTGCCTGACCCTCCAGATTGCCCCCAGATCGCTCCGGAGCACCAAAGGGGAGTAAGGACACCAACCATCGAAGGAAACGCAGCACAGGGCAATCCTCGCATGAAATCAGGTGACAGAGAGTTCGTCGGTCGGACCGATGCCGATGGTGCGGTACAGCGCGCGGTCGCCAGTGGTGATCGACTTGTCCTCGACGCACAGGAACTCGACCGTCACCTTGCGCAGTTCGGTGTTGCGGAACGGCACCTGATCACCAGCGGGCTTGATCGGGATGGCCTTGAACGCAATCACCCCGGGGTCCTTGCCTGAACCGCCGCCACCCTTCACCAGCGGATTGTCGGGAACGAACACCAGCACCACGCTCTCGTCAAGCATCGAGTCGCCCACGTTGCGAGTGCCGGGGATCTGGATGCGCAGGTCCGTTGCGTCGAAGTGGTTGGGGAACAGCTGCGCCAGCACCAGCGGGTCCCACGACTTGAGCACAGACCTCAGGCGGACTTGGTTGCCGGCGAAGTACACCTGATTGATGTTCGCGCCGTCCTCGTCGTCAGTGTCCTCGATCACCTGCTCGCCGAAGTCGATCTCGAACCCGGAAATCGTGTGCCCGAGGCCCTGACCGTTGGTACCGGCCATGTCGTCGGGGTCAACGTACCACTCCCCCCGGGTCATGTAGTGCTTCGTGCGGTCGCGTCCAGTGGCCATGCTAAGCTCCTGACAGCAGCGCCTCTCGGTAAGCCTCGATCACTGCCTTGCGTACAGTCCTCGGTGTCACAAAGGTCCTGCGCTGCGGGATGCGGATCTTCGTGCCCTCTCGGATGCGCCAGCCGAACTTGAAGAAAAGAAACCAGCGCTGCTTGAGTGTCGGCGAGTACTCGATGTAGCCAAGCTTGTTTCCGGGCTGCTCGTGGTACTTCACGTACGGCAAGTTCGTGCCGACAACGGACTGCAAGTCCTCTCCCTGCCCTTGTATGACGTAGTTGATTGAGGCAAGGAAGGCCCCTGTGTTCTGCAGGGGGTCGTTGCCAGCGACAGTCGGCGGCCAGAAACCAGGTGTACCGCTCTCGGGATGCAGGCCGCCCTGAATGATCCCGTTTCGCACCAACTCGACCAGGCGAATGCTCGCCACCTTGAGGGCCTTGCGGTGAAGCTCGCTCGGCTCCGTGATCTTGCGTATCCGCTCGCGCAGGCGCTTTAGATCTCGCTTGTCCAGCACCCCATCAAGGTCAAAGTCGTTGGGCACTACACACCCCAGCCAGCCGTCGCAGATGATGCGTGCTTCAGCGTAACTCCTCGACGGCGGCAAATGAAGTCTGCGGTCTTGCCATAACTCGCACCACTCACGTCGGTGTCGGTCGTGGTGATGGTGGTCGTGCTCGAAGTGACAGTCAGGGTGCCCTCTGCGGGGATCTCCTGAATGATCGTCACCGTCGCCCCGGACCTCGTCGCAAAGTAGTTCGGGTACGACCGGTGATTGTTGATGTTGTCCTTCACGTTCTCGGCCGTCTGGTTGAGCGAGGTGTCGTAAGCCTCGGCACCGCTCATGATCTCGACGCCATCAACGGTGATGCCATCCACTGACCCAGAGCCACCGCCAGTGAGTTCGACCGAGCCGGTACCGTAGTCGAGGTCGCAAGCGTGTTCGGCGTAGTCGCCCTTCACGCCATCAGTCAGGCCAGAGACGATCGCAACGTAACGGCCGCCCACCGCGGTCATGGTCCTGAACAGCACGTCGTCGATGTAGATCTTGGCGTTGCCACCACTCGGCGCCACCGTGCATTCGAACTCGATGTAGGGGTTGCCATCGGTGTCGAAATTGTCGGCCCAGGCGTACTGCGTGTCCGGGTCCAGCGTATTCTCGGACCACGAGGTCGAGCCGCTGGCTGAGTAGGACTTGACCCACGTTGTCGCGCCGGCAGACCCCACGCGGCAAACCACAGTGCCGGTCGTGCAGTCGTCGTACGCGCGGAAGCTGCCGATGTAGGGCAGGGCGCGGTTCAGGGCCTTGTCGTTCTGGCGGAAGTAGAACCGGATCTTGCCAGTGCCGGAAATCTCCAAGGCTCGATGGGTCGCCCCTCGGTCCTTGGCGGTCTGGGTGGTGCTCGGCGTGAAGCTGCCAGGCGTAGACTCGACCGTCCAGAACTGGATCTTGTCATTGCCGCTTCCGTTGACAGGCAGGTCGAAGCTGGCGTTCTTCACGAGGTTCGACTTGGTGCCGCCCTCGAACGCGAAAATCGTGGTGTCACTGATGCCACGGCCGCGTCCGTCCAGCTCGGACTTGAGACCGCGCCCACCTGTGCCGCGCACTCGATACTGTTCCTGCCCGCGAGTCTTCAACGACTCAGCCTGGCGGATCAACTCAAAGCGCAAGGTCTCGATGGTGACCGCTTCATTGACGTAGTTGCCTGCCTCAACGGAGCACACATAAAGCTTCTGGTCGCCAGTACCAGTGAAGCTGACAGGGCTCGACGTCGTGTAGGCCACACCACGCGACTTGATGTTCTTGCTGTTCAACTCCATGTAGTCACGGAGTCGGCGCAAGGCCGTGTCGATCGCTGTGGCAGAGGTGCCCACGACCGGCTGGAACTCACGCATCAACTCGGCAAGCAGTTGGTCGTACTGTGAGGCGACAGTGGCTTGAGCCGCGAGGACTACCTGCCCAGCAGCACCCATCTGATGCTCGTCGTCGCTCGTATTGTCACCGAGGTCGCCGGCGAACTCCAGCATTTCGTTGTACTGCTGCACCGACTTGTCGTACATGTACGTGATGTTCGTAAGGTCGGTTGTAGCCTGTGCTTCTGTGATTGCCATGCCAGCCTCGCTTTAGGAAGGGCCGCCAGCCTCGACCGGAGCCAAGCGCCCCGAGAACAAAACGCCGACTCCACCAGCGACCCTAAAAAGTTCCCCTACGCCCGCGCCTCTGCGTGTCTCGCAGGTCGCGCATGTCGTCACCGTCCAGGCGTCGACGGTCACCAGTCTCACCCTTCGCCACACCGCTGCTCTTGCTCGGTACCGGCGCGGGCTTCAACCCATTCAGCAGTTCGGTCATGCGGTCGAAGGGGAACTCGTCTTGCGGCGCATTGAGCATGTAGGGAATCAGCTCGATCACCGCCCAGTGGTCCTCAACAACCTGCCCGATCTTCTGGCGCACTCTCTCCTGAGCCTGATTGACCGCGGTTTCCAACACGTCCTCGTCGATGGTGTTGTTCGTGGTCTTGTTGTAGGTCTCACGACGGGTCAGCTGCGCGAGGTACCTGTTCCCCCAGCGCTTCTTGGCCTTCAAGACAGTTGCTGCTGCCAACGCCATCGTTCACCCCATAAGAAAGGCCCGACAGTTGCCGGGCCTCGCTCTCAGGCCCAGCGGCCTTAGTCCTCGTCTGGCTCGCCCTCGTCTTCCTCGGGCAGGTTCGGATCGTCGGGTTCGTGCTCGTCCTCGATCACCGTGTCGTCAGAGGATACTTCGTCACCTGGCGACGCATCGCTGGCTGCTTTCTCAAGCTCCTCCAGCGACTCCATTTCTTCGGGGGCCTCGTTCTCGGTGATCTTCACGCGGCCGTTGGCGTCACGCTCGCCCACCTGCGGAACGATATCAGCGGGCTCGTTCTCGCGGCGCTTGTCCTGACCCTTTGCGAAGTTCGGGTCAGACAGCGCCAGCGGGTTCGCGGGCCGTGGTGTCTTGGCGATCGTCGGCAGGTCGGCAGGGACCTCGATCAGGTCCGCGCGCATGAAAGCCTCGTAGCGCTTGTCCTCAGCTACGCCAGGCGAAATCTCCTTGACTTCGAGCACGTGGCCGTAGTGGCGGGCAATCGCCTGAGCCACAGAGACAGGCACGCGTTCGAAGCGGGCGCCCGGAACAGGCGTGCCAGTCTTGGGGTCGCGGTACCGCTTCTGGAACGTGTAGACGTGTCCGAAGTCGGCCCACGGCTGGGTGTCCTTGTACTCGTTGATGACGGTCAGGCCCTCAACCGCGACAGGCTTCTTGAACGTCGCCTTGATCGGGTTGCCGAACTCGTCGAACTGAAAGACCCGGTACTTCACGGGGACGTCGAGTGTGTCACGCGGGCAGGTGTCCTTGACTCGGAAACCGTACAGCTTCTGGTCTTCCGCGCCAGCCTCCTTGCGCTCGACAGTTACTTGCCTGCTCATGCCTGCTCCTGTTCTCGGTGGGCGTCGAGGCCCTTTGATAAAACAGGGGCCAGTGTAGGTCACCGGCCCCTGAAGTGCCAGTCAGGTCGACTAGGTGGACAGGGTGATCTTCATGACGCGCGTGGCGTCAATGACCCCCAGGCCTTCCTCGCCGTAGACGTTGGACTCAAGCTGCTTCTTGTTGCGCCACACCGGGTCGTCCGGTGACGCGCCGGCAACCGCCAGCTCGTACGGGGTGAACTCGGTGCGCAGGAACGGCACGCTCTTGCCGAGCGGGTTGCCTGCGTCGTCGTTCGGGGCAACGATGATCGCGTAGATCACCGGGCTGGTTGCCGCGGCCGTGAAGCGCGGCGAGCCCCAGAAGTTGAAGGTGTCGGCGTTGATGTTGTCAACGGCCGCACCGCCAGTTCCGTTCGGGGTGTCAGCGGGCACCATCGTTCGGCGCTGAGCCTTGCGGAAGCGCGTCATGTAGGACGCGTTCGCCATGAGAATCAGCCCCGCAATGTCGCTGATCTCGTCGAGGGCGTTGCCGTGGTCGTCCACGTAGGTCGCGCGCTGTTCCCAGATCGCGTCGAGGACCTTGTCCACGTCGTCCTGCGTCGGCTGCGTGGTGCTGCTGACGGTGACGGTGATGTTGTTGTCACCGAAGAAGTGGTTGTCGTTGAAGACCGAGAGGCCGTCGACTCCCCAGGCGCCGTTGTTCTGCAGCAGGTTGATCAAGTTGCGGAACTTGACCTTGCGGGCCTTCGTGGACAACAGCGCCGGGATGTTCTGCAGCAGCTTGAGGTTCTTCTCGTCTGCACGCAGAGCGCGGTGCTTGATGCTCAGACCGGTCGAGTACTCCACCGACTGGATCGAGTTGTCGAAGTTGTCCAGACCACCGTACTGGACTTCGCCCTTGTGCTCCTGCAGCTCGCCGATGCCGAGCAGACCCGGGAAGTTCTCGGTGATGTAGTTCGACGAGAACGACGGGGCCATTTGCTGGAACAGGGATTCAGCGCGGGCCGCAGGCGGCTTGTTCATTTCCAGCTGGAAGTCGGCGTTCGCGCCTTTCTGCCAGATGGTCAGACCTTCCGCCAGACCTTTCACACTCACTGCGCCCATAGCACTCTCCGGTTACGCCCCAGGTGGGGTCGATTCAACGTGTTCCTGTGTCAGCCCTGCTCAGTCCCCTTGGTCACCCGTCAGTTCTAGTGAGCCTGTCGGCCGTAGAAGCGACGGATGGAAAGCGTGTTGTTGTTGGTGCTCTCGTTCTTGATGCCGATCTCGCTGTGCATCAGGGCGGCACCGGCGACCGTGAAGGTCTTGGTGTCGTAGAGAACCCCGTCGATGTAGTAATTGATCGTGGCCTCGGTGGCGTCGGGGATGTACTCGATCGCCAGCTTGTACCACGTGCCCGTTGCCCAGGCGGTCTGCGAACTCGGCTGGGTGTCGTCCTCGGTGCCGTCGTTCACGGACGTGTGGAAGAACAGGTCGGAGTGGGGCTTGTAGAACCCCGCGCCAACGTAGGCGGCCACGATATCCAGCGTCGTGTCTGCCAGCATGGTCACGGTGTCGGTCAGGCCAACAAACACACCGGCTTCGTCGGTGTTGGCCTCGGTGACCATGATCTCCCATTCCCAGAACCCCGGCTTGTTCGCCACGAACTCCCACGTCTCGCCATCGCTGGCAAGGTAGGCTTCGTCGTTGGCTACCACAGTGCCGTCTGAGGCCTGCAGGTCGCCTCGGCCGCCAGCAGCGTCTGCCAGCGTGAAGGTACCGGAGTCCGGTGCGGTCAAGTCCCAGCGGTAGCCGGCGACGTAACCGTTGAAGTCGTCCTCGACGATGTTCCACAGGTCCTTGGGGAAGTCGAGGTCGGCGCCACCAATGCCTCCCCAGATCACGTCGCCACGGCCGTCACCAGCCGTGCCCGTGCTGGTGATCTGCACCAGGCGTCCGCACGGCACACCGCCGTACTTCGCGAGGACCGAGTACGAGTTCGGCCCGTAGCAGTACACGACCTTGCCGCGGTCGGTGGCTGCAAGGTTCTCGGAACCTCCGCTGCCCTTGATCGCGACGTTGCCGATCTGCTGTCGGCCCACGAACGTTTCGAGGTTGAGGTCACCAGCCGAGCCGCTGCTGTTGTCGCTCGCGCTCTCGGTGATGCCGTAGAAGCGGCGGTACGCTGACTCAACGCCAGCCTCCTCGACCATGCCAGTGCCAGTGTTGAGCACCACTGCTTCGGTCTCAACCAGCGACTCGGCCGCCATCGGGACCTTGATCAGGTCACCGTCGCCATGCTTCTGTTTCGGGTCGTACGCCATCGTTCAACTCCTCGAACGGTTAGTGTCTCAAGTGGTGAGGGACAGGCCAGTGTTAGGCGCTGATCTCCTCGAAAGTCTCCGGGTTCGCCTGAGCGAATTCGAGAAGCTTCTTCTCGTCGAGCCCGTTCCACGGGCCCAGCCCGGCCTTCTGGCGGCGCGTGTAGTACTCCTTCACGCGGGACGCAAGGTCCTCGCCTTCGCCAGGCTCACGCTTGCGCTTGTTCTTCGAGCGCGGCAGGCGAGCCGGTGGGCGGTTGCTGGTGTACGAGTCGCGCAGGGCGTTGATGAACACCGCGCGGGCAGTCGGCTCAAGCTCGCGAGCCGTCTTGACGTACTCCTTCACCTTGGTGTCGACGTCCGCGTACATCGACTCGTCGATGAAGTCGCGGATCTCCGACTCAAGGTCCTCGTCCGACACCGCGGACTCAAGGGCATGGCGCGAGTACGCTTCCTCGGCCAGCTTCTTCGCGGCCTTGGCGGCACTGCGCGAGGACTGATTCAGCAACTTCTTGGCGTCAGGGCTCGGCTTCTTGCCCTTGCCCTTTGGCTTGTTGTTGGTGTCGGTGCCCACGTCGTCCTCTTCTTCCTCCTCCTCGGAGTCAGTGTCAGAGTCGTCTTCGAGTTCGGTGTCGTCAGCTTCGTCGTCACCTTCGTCCTCGGTCATGTCGTCTTCGGCCTGTTCGCCGTCGTCGTCCATTTCCTCGGACTCCTCGTCGATCCCTTCTTCCACTTCCTCGTCCGGAGTGCCTTCGTTGTCGCCACCGGGCACATCGCCCTCTTGGCGGTTGAACATGGTTTCCTCGGTCTCCTCCTCAGCCGCGGCCGACTCCTTCATGGCCTTGACTTCGGTGGAGAGGATGCCGATGGACTCGACCACGGGGGCCAGCTTTTCGTCCAGGCGAGAGTCGATGGCGTCCATGTCCTCGGGAGTCACCTCGTACTTGACGGGGTTGCCTTCTTTGTCGAACAACTGCAGGCCGGACTTCTTGAACTCGACCAGCTTACCGTTCCTCTTGACGTAGAACTTTGGCACAAGACTCTCCCCAAGGGCATACAGCGCGTGCTCGACCTTCTTGCCGCGGCTCCACTGGAAACTGGTGTCGTTGTCGACGTCCATATCCAGTCGGACCTCGTCGGCCTCCGACAGCTCCAAGCCGATGTCTCGGAAGGGAAAGTACGGCTGTTCCTTCCCGAGTAGGGCAATGCCCTCGATGGCGTCAAGGTCAGTCGGGTCGAGTTCGACTGAGCGCTGCACGTACGCCTTCTTGTGGATCTCGCGGAACACTGCCGGCCTGAGCTCAAGGAAGTCCGCGGTGATGACACCGAAGTGTCGCGCGAGGTTCCTGAGCAGGCCCACGTTCTGGGTTTTGGAGTCGCCCCCAAGAAACCCGTTGTGTGCCACGAAGACCTTGGCGTTTGCAGCCCGCCTCCGCTTGGTGCTGTTTTCAACGATGGTGTCCAGACGTTCCTCGTCGAAGACCTCATCGAACCGTTTGTGAGTCTGAAAGATCGGGATCGCTCGGATGTTGTAAGTGCCGTCGTCGTTGCGACTCCACTTCAAAACCAAAGGCCCGTTCTCCAGCTCCGGCATGCGCAAACTGAAACAGGATGCGAGACCAGGCGCAATGAACTTCTGTCTTGACAAAGGAAGGGTTGCGAAGTCTCACACCTACAGGGTAATCTGATGCCGTGGTGAAGGAGACCTTCATGGACCTGGCTGAACGAGTGACGCAGATCGATAAAGTCCTCAAGCAGGACGGGCACGGCACAACTCTCTCGACCAACGAGGTGTGCAAGGTGCTAGGCAACCACCCGAAAACAGTCCAGGCGTACGTGCGCGACAAACGCATCAAGGCCAGCAGGGTCGGTAAGAACTACCGGTACCTGCGCGAGGAAGTTGCTCGCTTCATGGCGTACTCCGAGGATAGCGACTAGCCGTAGATCTCGCCGCGTGGTGAAGACCTGAAGCCCTCATCGGGGAGCACGTTCGGTGTTGGGTCAGAGCGCAAGGTGCCGTCCTCGTTGAGGCGGCGCATATCCTTGGCACCGAACTTCGTCACCTCGATCACGGTGCATCGGCAGTTGTACCCGTTGGGCGGCAACCACACAGACCACACCGGGGCATTGCGAGCGGCGATGTGCCCGTGCATTGCGGCATGGTTCGGCCTCGGCTTGTTGGCCTGGCTCACCTGCGCGACGTAACGCCAGCCCAGCAGGAACCCATCGAGGTCAGGATCGTCGGCCATGCGGACGCGGCCTGCGTGTTGGGCAGTGCTCAGGTTCGTTCGGTACACCGTCGTGAGGTAACCCTTGGTGAAGTCCTCGGCACCGCGCTTCTGCATGTAGTCGACGAAGTCCTTGACCGTGCCACCTTCCGCGAGGATCTTGACCATTCGCTTCTGAGCCTGTTGCACCACCAGCAGGTTTGTCGCTCGAGCCAGCGTGAACTGCCGGCGTCGATACGCGTCATGCACCTCCTGCGAAGTACCTACCAGTGCGGGCTCTCGCTCGGTGAAGTCCTCGATGGCGTCGAGGAATGGAAGCTTGAGGAAGTCGGGCAGCTCGTGGTTGATCTTCTCGTAAGGGACCACGGAACCGCGGATGCGTCGCGTTCTGGATGCGTCCAGTCCTTCAGCTTTGGCCTCTCTGATCGTCCGGAGTCGCCCCAAGAGGTCAGAGAACCCCATGCTTCTGATCGTGAGGTCTGAGAACTCCTGCAGGGCACCACGATACCTGTCCAGTACATTGAGCGGGTCGGTGTTCGCAGCGATCTTGGCGCCCAGCAGGAATATCCGGACCATGAGGTCGTACGCCTGCTTCTTCGCCAGGCGTGAGACCGTCAGCAGGTCGTCCTCAAGTGTGTTGACCACCTTGGTCTGGTCGAGGGCCACGGCGTCTCCTACAGCGTGAAGCCGCCGCCAAAGGCTCCGAGGTCAGAGGGGCCGCCAGCACCACCGCCACCCAGCTTGACAGTCAGGCCGGCGTTCTTCTGTTCGAGGCTCGGCTGAGTCAGCCCGATCACCTTGAAGACGTCGGACTCCAACACTTCGAGGCCCAGTTCCTTCGCGAGTTCAAGTTGCTCCTGAGGCGTGAACATCGGCGTCAGGATGCGAACACGGCCGCGCGCGTGAGGCGGGGTCTTGCGGAAGTACGCTTGGTTGTAGTGGATAATCCACTGCGCCAGCGTGTGGACGGTGTTGCAGAGGCCACGGGTCAGGCGCGAGCGTCGGCCAGCCTGAGTGACCATGTGGGTCTTGGACAGCGCGAACGAGCCCTTGCCATCACCATCGCTCGACGTCATCAACTCGCCGCTGATGTGCAACCTGATCATGTCGCCGATGGCAGAATACAGCTCGTAGAAAACGGACTTGCCGCCCTCGCTCGAAAAGTGAACAGTCTCCAGGCGATTGCGTGCATCAGTGGCGTACGCATCGTTCTCGATCATGTCGTTGATGCGTTCCATCTCGTCTTCGAGGAAGTCCCCGGCGCTGCTGATGCCAGTGTTGCCGGCATTGGCGATTGCCTCCGAGATCACTTCCTTGTCGACGTACAGGACCTTGATCGGGCGCCCTCCCGTTTGGCAGGCGTCAGCCCACCATTCGAGCACGGCGTTCATGAACTCCACCAGGCGGTAGAGGTTGCGTCCTTCACCGTGGCCGTAGCCATAGCGGCCGTCACCGTCGCGGTACTTGTGAATCAGCATCTTGCGCGGGGCAACGAAGATCGGGTTGCCGGTTGACGTCGCGATGAAGTTGTTCTTGTCGGGCAGGTACCCGTTGTGACCGTCCTGAGTCATCCACAGCGAGCCGTGTTCGTCTCGCGCGAAGCGGTGCGTGTCGTGGGGGCAGAACTCGACGGGCATGTTCACCCGCAAGCCCTCAAGGTTCGCGACACCCCAGACCACCTCGACGTAGCGCACGCCAGTGATGTACGCGTACAGCATCTGCTCAAGCGCGTCGTCGATGCCCGGGATGGCATTGAGGATCGTAGTCAGCAGGGCATCGGCCATGTCGCCATAGCCCTCGACCGCTCGGTCTGCCTCGACGATCGGTGACACCAGCGTAAAGAACTCGGACTGCACAAACGGGTTCGCCAGCACCTTGTCGTAGCCGTCTGGGTCCTTGGCAAACAGTTCGTCGGGGTTGCGAATGAGCCGGCGAATCAGGTCCACCGGCATCGGCACCATGCCGTACTTCTTGGTGGTGACCGTGGGCTGAGCCTTCTGTCGCTGCTGGTGACGCTGCGAGGGTCCACCTGCCCGAGGGAGTATCGGTGCTTGTGTTCCGGCCATTAGTCCATCCTTCGCTTCCTGCCCTCAGACTGCCTCTGGCGCTTGATGCGCTCCCGCTGCTTCTCGGACAGGCCCTGTCTCTGCTCAGGTTTGTCCTCCACCAGCGAGCCGATCTTACCAACGTCCTGCCGCGGTTTCGATGTTCTGCCAGTGTACCCGGTGACAATCACACCCCTGAGGTGCATGTCGGTAGCGATTGCATACCGCATCGCGTCCATGGCGTGGTCGTTGTAGTCGATCGGTTCTTCTTTGGTGGCGTGCTCGGGTTTGGACTCTGCCCAGGTGTAGCCCTTGATCTCGCGCACAAGGTTCGGGCAGTTCTCGGCGACAATGAACAGGTGACAGTTGAACGGGTTCATCGCCTGCTTCACAGCCTGCACGCCCAACATGCGGTCTTCCTTCCACGCGGGCAACGTGGCAATGCCGTACTTCGCGATCTCCTCTCGCTCCTGGCGGCCGTGGTCAGAGTAGATCGGACCAACACCCGGGCGCATCGTCTTGATCACGCCAGCGTGTTCCTCAAGCAGCTTCTGCGCCTTGTAGTACTCCCCGAGAATCCAGTAGCGCCCATGGGAGTCTCGACCAACGACTAGGAACACAAAGGGGTCGAGGTAGCCAAAGTCGATGCCGTAGATGTACTGCAGGTCGTTCCAAGGCACACCGGCCTCGGTCACGAAGTGCAGGTCCGGGTTCAGCTCGTCGTAGACCAGACCTTCGACACCGGCTTCGAGGTCGCCACCAATGTAGCGGCGCCACATGGGCGAGCCCGGGGTGTAGATGTTGTACTCGAAGTCCTGCAGCGTGGCCTTGTCGAGCGTCCAGTTCTCCAGGCTGCTCGACGTCCAGTACGTGTGGTCAGGCTTCTTGGTGTCCTCTCGGTAGAAGTCCCTGAGAAACCAGTGGTCGCCGGCAGGCGGGTTGCCGCACAGTCGGCCAGCATGGAAGCTGCGAGGGTCGCGGATCTTGCGTCGAAGTCGAGACTTGAGCACGCGCCACGTCTGGTCGTCCACGCCCTCGATCTCGTCGACACCGAACCATGACAGCGTAGGCCCCTGCGCGCGAAGGGCCGAGTGGTACGAGCGAATGAAGAAGCTGGACTTCGTGCCTGTCAGGGACGTGACGATGTTCTTGCTGCGGTTGTACTTGTAGTGAACGTTCTCCTTGATGCCCAGCTCGTCTTCCCAGAACTCCCACATCGGGTCGAGCGTCGAGGCCTCAAGCTGCGGGCCAGTGGGAGCGCCCAGCATCCCACGCTCGCCATTGAGTTCGAAGGTCCTGATGGTGATGAACTGCAGCAGCGCTCGAGTCTTGGCAGAACCGAACCCGCCGATGAAAGCTGCGTAGCGATCGGTGCACGCATTGTATGCCCGCTGCTTGGGGAGCATGAGCATCTGAGAGGCGGCAGGCATCTACTCGTCCTCGTCTGTCGGTGCCTGCTGTTCCAAGATCTGCTGGAAGTGATCGGGTGACTGGATCTCGGTTATGTCGATCGAGAGTACGCGCTCGTCCTCCTTGCGCTCCTCCTCCGCGAGGTCGATCTTGTGCAGGTCAGGTAGACCCTTCTGCACCAGCTTGTCGAGGGCCTTGAGCCGTTGCGCCAGTGTGACCACCGGCTTCGTGACCTGCTTGCCGTTGACAGTGACAGTCTCGGGCGCGAACTCGCCCTTCTGGAACGCAACCATCGCCAGCATGCGAAGTGCGTTGAGGCCCATGTTCTGGACCTCCAACGCATTCTTCGCGCGCAGGTACTTAGCATCCTCGACGGCCATGCGGTCGTGGTCTGCTTCACGCCGCGACTTCCGAGGCTGCTTATCCTTCGCCCCCGGAGGTCTCGCCATCGTCGTATGCCTTTGGTGCCCATGCTGAGTTGAAACCGTCATTGTCGCGTGAGACCCGGTCAGGCATTGACGCCTCGTCGCTCAGGCGATCAACTTCCTCCTCGTCCATGCCCAGGCGTTCCTCAAGCTCCTCGGTGGAGTGACCGTTGCGAGTGAGTTCACCGACAATGTCCGCCATCTTGAGCACCTGGTGTTGCCCGCGTGCTCGGTTGTGCCTGATGGTTGCCATCATGCGGTCGTGGGTGCTCTTGCCGGTCATGCGCACGCAGGGCACGTGACCGTCAGTCAGCTCGTAGACAGCGGCACGGCCTGAGACAGTCCAGCGGTGGAACCCGTCGACGATCTCGTTCTCGGCCGTGATCACAATGGGCTGCGTCCAGCCGTCCTCGACGATCGAGCGTTCGAGTAGATCTAGTTCAGGGATGGCGACGTGGTTGGGGTTGTAGTTGTTCCCGTGCAGCTTGTCCCTGTGAATCCACTCCACAATCGACACCGGCATCTTCGCCACCTTCTCGGCGGGCATACTTTTCGGCGCCAGGCTGGTTACCTGCAGCATGCCAGCATCGCCCTTGATGAAGTGAGGCAGAGCGATCGACTCGATTTCACCAGCCTCGAAGGGCTTCGTCGACTCGGTCTTCTTGTTCTCGTTGCTCATGGTCTAACCTTTCCTCTCGGGGCGCGATCTGTTGTCGAGGGTCGCGCCGTCCTTTGAAGTCTCCACGGCCGGCAATGGTAGCAAGGAACTTCCACGAAAGCCCGGACAACGGGTGAGGTTCGTCCTCTGGGATCGGGTCACCGGTCTGACCCTTGTGGAAGTCTATGTCTGACTTGAGGCGCGCAGCGACCTTCGCAGCGACCTCGGGCGGCCAGCGTTTCAGATACCGCTGCACCATGTCCTTCCAGGTGCACCCACGGGCAGGCTTCTTCTTGCCGAACCCGTAGAGAACAGTCTGGGAGTAGCGAGCCGCGGCGCGCGCACCGGGGACTCGGTCGAGCATCTTATCCCACGTCTCAGGAAACATCGGGTGCCACATGAACAGCGACTGCATCGGCTCCTCACCAAAGGGCGGGGCAACACGCTGGTCGTGCCTGCTGATGCCCAGCTTCTCCATGAGGTCGTAGGTGTGGTTGTAGTCCCAGCCGAACTCATGCGGGGCTCGCCAGACGTCGGGTGTGCGCCAGTCGTAGATCGGGTAGCAGCGCAGGATATGCAGGTGGTCAGGGTCGTGAAACAGGTAGTTGTCCTCGACCTTGCGGCAGACTGCTCGCCGGCGTCGCATGGACTCGTCTGCCCTGATGCCCATGAAGTACGCGCACAGTCCCTTGTCGGGGTCGATCAACTTGGGGCTGATGTCTGCAATGGCGCCAGGCTGGAAGTCTGGTATGTCGTCCTCGGTGATGGCCGTGGCAGGCAGAGGCCGGACCCACTTGTCCTTCTCGGCCTTGTTCCACGTCAACCACTCGGGCTGCTTGCGCGAGCATCCGTTGCGATGAACGATCGGGACACACAACCAGCGGAAGTCGAGCTCGGGGATCTTGGACACTCGCTCGATGTACTCATGCGTCGTCGGCGCAATAGCCTCCTCGTCGAAGAAGAAAACCGTCAGGGGCGTCGTCTTGCGCTTGATCACTTCTTCGAGCACGAGGTTCAGGACAACGGTCGAGTCCTTGCCGCCTGAGAACCCCACCACGCACTGGTCGGTGATGTTCAGGGTGTGGGCAATTCGCTCTCGGGTTGCCGCCAGCACGTCGTGGTCGAGTTCCACGGTGTCGAGGGTGCTGCGCTTCTTTGCCATGACTCAATCCTTGTAGACAGAGCGGCCGCCATCCCACGCCTTGATAGACAGGCCGATGCGCTGGCGTGCATCCTCCAGATGCCGCTTCGCCAGCATTAGGTTCGCGATGGTCTCGCCTACATCGGAGTCGGCCAGTGGCGTGTACTGAGCCTTCTTGACGCGGGCGACCATGCTATCGATTCTTCCGATTTCAGAGTCCAGCGCCTTCCGCACCGACTTGCAGCGCGCGATGTAGTTTACAGCAGGTTCCACTTTCTCGGGTTGTTTCTCGGACACAGTGACCTCCACATTTGCGTTCTAAGAGCGATGCAGACCCAAAAGGGTACTAGGACACCAACTCAGTTCAGTTTGCGTTCTGGGGGCACAGAGATCGAGCCTGTAGCGCATTCGTACGCCCAGCAGAGCACCCCATTTACGTACTCAAGATCTGCCAGCTTCTGGTCGACCAACATCTGGCCGATGATGATGCTGGCCCAGGTGTCAGGGTCGTCGTGGTGAATGGTCCCCTCGCGAGACTCATCACCGGCCTTGAGGGTGTACCGCATGGTGCCACCGTGTTCGCCCAGCAGGCAGACAGAACACTTGCCGAGGAAGCGGGCCCTCTCGCCTATCGCACGGTACGCATAGCTCCGTGCTTCGATCACGTCGAAGTCGTCCACGTCAGCTCCGTGCTACAGGTCCTTGGTGCGGATCTCGGTCAGTGACGGGTCATACCCCGGCTTGCCGTCTACCACGGTGCGGTTCAGCATCGGGTGGTAGTCGTGCTCGGGTCCGAAGTCACTGTCCGGGTGGAAGGCAATCACGTCCAGGCGTTCGCCCTCGCGGTCGGTAAAGAAGCTGTGCTCTCCGCCTCTGGGGATGCGCCAGAACATGCCGGGCTTGAGGTCGTGAACAAGCTGCATACCTCCTTCCCCATCCGACACGACGTGACCACTGCCATCGGTGGGCATGGTGCCATCGTCAGGGAGAGGGGTGATGCAGCGCCCTTTGCCGCTGACGATGATGCCCACTCGATCACTCGGGTGAGTGTGTCGGGTCTGCTTGATGCCGTGGGGGATGTGCAGGTGATTCAAGCAGGGCTCGCCCTTCACAGGCGGGCTCATGAGAAGCGTGTCGCTGCAACCGTCAATGTACTTGAGCCGGCCCTTGTTCTCGATGGGGTGACCCACCTGGCGCACGCCTCGGTAGTCGCGCATGAAGATCACCACGGCCGCGGACGCGTGTGCAGCAGCAGCGGCAACGTCTCCTTGGCGAAGTACTGCCCAGCCGCCAGCGGGGATGTACGCGCGCATGGCCCCACGGTAGTCGCCGTACTTCACGAAGATCTGGCCAGCAGACACCAGCAGGAAGTACGTGCCGTCGTTCTGGCACTCGAAGTGGTGGTCGTTGGTCAGGCCGTAGACCTGCAGCTGCTTCTGCCCCTCGACGTCGGATGCGTCCTCGGTGTCAACGAGTAGGCCATGCTTGACCTCGAACCCCTGAAAGTGGATGCCCTCGGTTTCCCTGCTCATGCGTTTCCCCTCACCTTCAAAAAGTAGCACAGGGCGTCGGCGGTGTTTTCGAGCCCGTGCTGTTTCTGTTCAGCCCTCAAGCGCTTCATGACCTTATCACGTTGCTGCTTGGTGAGCACAAAGACCAGGTGCACCACGCCCTTTGTCTGGCGTGACGCCTTGGATGAATCGGTGGAGTCGTGTCGCTCCGTTACGTCTGGTTGGGTGATTTCGGCCACAGTGACGCGCAGGTCATGCAGCTCTTGCTCAGTGAAGCCCACGGCCGCGAGGTCAGTCATGGACTCGGCGCCGATCTCCTTGAGTACTTCCACCAGCTTGTCCTGATCGAAGCTGGTACGGATGCGGTCAGTCGCCATGTTCAGCGCCAGCCGTTCATCATCGCTCAGGTCCTCGATCTCGAACACCGGGACCTTCGACTGATTGAACTCGGTTGTCCAGACGTCCAGGCGTTGATGGCCGTCTACGATCACGTTGCCAGAGACAATCAGCGGGGCGACGAATCCAAAACGAGCGATGGACCGCACCAATGCCTTGCGGTCCTCGCCAGTGATGTTGATGCGCGGGTTGCGTGGGTCGCCTCGAAGTTCTGCTACCTCACGCCACTGCAGCTTACTCATTCAGGTACCTCGATGTGTGGTGACGCCTCAAGCCAGTCACGTATGGGCTGCGTGCGAGAAGCGCCGTCGTGAGGTCCACCAATGAACTCGTAGATCACAACGTGGTCGTTGCCGACTCGCACTTTGACCCTGCTGCCTTTATACAGCAAGACGTCACCTGCGCGAGGTTCAAACCTTGGATTGCGTTTCTCGGTCATGACTGCAACACCTTCCGCTTCTCCTCCTTGTAGCGAATCTGCATGGCCTTCCGCAGGCACAGCTTGCACATGGACTGCGAGCCGGTCAGCTTCCCACCGTTCGGCTTCATCCACGCCTTGCCGTTACGCTTCCACTGCTGACAGGCAGTGCACCAGCGATAGCCCTCCATCTGCTTCTTGGGGACGTTGGGCTTGCGGCGCCGGCGGTCCTTGTACTCAGCGATCGGACCACGCTTCCGCTTCTTCGTCCTGATGCGTCCAGTCTGGCGTGCTCGGTAGAGGGTCGAGTGCACGCGCCCCAGGCTCACGTTGGTGTCCCGCGCGACGTGCTTGAGTAGCTTCCCCTGCAGGTAGCCACGAATAATCTTGGTGGTCTTGCTCTCGGCGGCGCTCATGACGTCACCTGCTCGTACCAGTTCGCCAGCAGCGCGGCGGACGTGATGATGTGGTGCAGGTACTTGTTCTTGTCACCGTAGCGCTCGGCCTGAGTCGCCTTCGTGGCGAGAAACGCCAGCGCCCACAACCAGTCATCGGCGGTCTTGCGCTCGTCATGCTCGATGCCCCACCGCTCCTTCTGGTGCGCGGCCTCAAGTTTGACCGAGTGCAGGAACTCCCCGATGCTTGGCCTGTTCACCAGCTTGTCGAGTTCGTCCAGCTTGCGGAGTAGGCGGCGTGCCTCTTTCAGGGCCTCCAGGCGCTCCCACGGGACCTCGCGGTCTTTGCCACTGAG
>FUIF01016414.1_pt1 | contig 48797 bp, 59 predicted proteins | sample 1003461 | NCBI WGS metagenome assembly FUIF01 (sample SAMEA80401918, study PRJEB19352) | marine metagenome
CGCACATCTGCACGCGCACGCCGTCGTCGACGATCGCGCTGGGCTTGGGGAGACAGGCGTCCACGATGTCCTGGAGGCCGGTCAGTCGGGCGGCCATCTCGGCGTGGGCGCGGCCGCCGCGCGACCAGATGACCAGGACTCGCGGCCGGCTCATCCCGCCGCCCAGTCTCCAGGCACGCACCTCGTTTACCAGGGCGGTGTTGACGGCGGGCGGCTCGCCGTAGCCGCGCTCGTTCGGGCGAGGGACGCGGCCGGGGCGGTCGCCCGGCCAGATCAGCAGGCAACCGTCAACGTCGACGAACAGCGAGTCGTGCGCGGCGAAGCGGCCCCGCGTCATCCCTTCTGGTAGTGATAGCCGGCGAGGCTCTTGACCGTCGCCTCGGCGGTCTCGGCGCGAAGCGAGTCCAGGCTCTCGGTCTCCTCGAAGAAGGCCACCTGCTGCGTCAACTCCTCGACCCGCTGCGCGAGGCGGTCGCGTTCACGCTCGGCTATGGTGAATCGTTTATTGGCAGCTACGGCTTGGTCGGCCAGTCGTGTGTTCTCGGCTTCGAGGGCGGCGATGCGCTGATCCTGCGCTTCGGTCTGACAGAGCACGCACTCGGACTCTCGCTGCTCGTGGTGGTAGACGAGCACGCCGTGCGGGCAGGTACTCATAGGGTCACGCATCGCTCACCTCCCCGTCGGCTAGCGCGAGGGCGGCGTCGGTCTTGCGAAATACCTCCTGGCATCGTGCGTAGTCAGCGACCCAGAACTCCACGTCCTTAGCTTGCGGGAGCACAAGGTCACGAACGACGGCGCGTAGTTCCTCCAACGCCTCCCGCATCGCAGGCGCGGCGGCGAGTAGGTCAGCGTTTGCGCGGCACTCTTCATCTCGGAAGACGTTCAGCGTGACAATAGCAACAATAGATTGGGTTTTGTCTTGGTCGCAAACTACGGCCAGATCGTTGGCGTAGTTGATTACTCGGTATTTACCTTTTGTGTGTTTATTAGTCATTCCGGTTTTTGTAACCATGTAATTCTTTGTGCAGCACTCGTAGAGATGTCGACAGGTTCTCGATTGCTGTTTTCGCTTCCTTCAGTGATTCGGTTAGCTTGGCTATCGTCCTGTCCCTTTCACGCAATTTGACTTCGTATTTGTCGGGTTGTCTGCGCAGTGCGCCCCTACTCGGGTAGGTGTGGCCATTTTCACACTTGTCGTTCCCGTTAGGGCGGCGTTCTCGAGTCCGGCCCTTGGCTCCACAGATTGGACAGTATCCGTATGCCATTAACACTTCTCCCAGAATCCGAGCATGGTTTTCTCACCGTTGGTTTTTGGACCAAAGTAGTACCCCTCAGGACACGTCGCATTTAGCAGAGTGTTCAGGTCAGCCATCAGAGCCATAATCCGTCCGCTCTTCTTCCCGGACCAGACATCGGCTAGATCGTCGGACATTTTGATTCCGTTTCTCTCGTGCAGCTTAACCATTTTAGCACACAGTTCGCCGTCTTTGTCCAGAGAGTAAACCTCATCCGACATTGCCTCGATAATGGTGACCGGACTGCCCAAGCCACAAACGGGTCCGGGCGTGAATTCTTTTTTCTCGGGTAGTAGGTTCATAGTGATACTAGTCAGATAACGGTCGAAAATGTGGGTGGTTTCGCTAGTCTTCGTCATTGATTCTCTCGACAGTTACCGAGCTCTCGTAGTCGGTACCAATCAAACCGATGTTGTAAAGTGTGTTGAACCAGTACTCGGTAATTTCAACAGTGTGCTCTTTGATGACCGTATTTGTTTCAATATCTAATTCAGTGATCTTGTACCAGCTCATGCGATGTAGGTCCCGGTAGGGATTGCGATAAACCCGCCCCAATCAAAATTGACGTAGCAGATGACTTGTCCTTCCAAGTCGTGCGAGAATTGGGCGGAAGGAAAGAGCTCGAGGAAGTAGGAGTAATCAGTCATCGGTGTCTGAGATTTTTCCGGCTAGTACGTCGGCGAAGTTTACAAGGTGCTGTAGTTTGCGGGCCAGGCGTGTGCGTTGTAGTGCGGTTATTTCGTGACCAGTTCGGTTTAGGACGTCTAGTTCTATTGCTTCTCGAGCAATGTCTCGAACTTGGTTGTATAAAAGGTCCGACACGTCGTCGAGGAGACCTTCTAGTTGGTGGTCCATATCAGAAGTTGATGATGTCTTGGGCGTCCAGGGAGATGTCCGACACCTTTTCGGCTGCTTGATTAGCCTGGTAGTTGTAGTCACCGACGATGGCAGATTGATCACTGTCGATGTCGGCATTATCCAGTTCGCACCAGCATTTGTTTACCTCGTCACTGTTCTTTTCTGTCAGTTCGACTAGGTCATCGATAGACTCGGCCATATCGCGCAGTTTGTTGGGGTCCGACTCTCGCTCCATTTTGGACAGGATCCGGTGGGCAGATGTCTCGGCGTTCTTATTGTCGTAGGTCAGGCGTTTGGCCTTTTGGACCAGTTCTTTTGCTCTTTGTTCTTGCATGGTATTAGGAGCAGAAGACGTAAAGGGCGGAGATCAGGAGGCCGATGGCCGGGGCGAAGATCAGTGCTTTGCAGAATGCTTTGTTCATCATGATACTTTATTTTTCGGCAGAAAAGGCATCTGACCTTTAGCTCAGTTTGAAGCTTTTTTGTGTTCGGCGATCAGTTCATCCAAACGTCCCACTCGAGCGGCCAGGCGGCCCATATCGGTGAGGATGGTGTCGGTACCATTTCGTCCGTCATAGCGATTTTTCTTGTAGGCCAAACCCAAGGAGACCAGTTCGCGCTGTTCTTCCTGGGTGACGGGTTTGTCCCCAAATCGGCAGCAGATGTTGCGCAGGCGGCGGTCTTCGAGGATACGGGCGGCAAGTTCGTTGTTGGTTGAGTCCATCATGGTACTTCGTTTTTCGGCATAAACACTATTCGAACTTTAGTCTCTATTACAAAGTTTTTCAAACAAATAACGTGTTGGTTGTTTTATGGTTCCGGTTAACCTTTTACAAATTGTTTGGAGATGACACAGCCCAGTTGCTGTGTTATCAACAAGGAAAATAGTACGGGGAACACAAGGAAGACTTAGCTTGGTTTATCAGTTACTAGACGGATCATAAGTCCCGATTATCAGTCGTACCTGATCGAGGACAGCCGAGAAAATTCGAGCGGTACGCTCGCTGCAAAAGAAAACAAAAAAGATCACCTGCAGACCACCTCTCTGAGAAACTATTTTGCATTATAAAGCCCTACTTATCGGTCGGCTCGAGGTCATATAGGAGTACTTTTCACTTAGGGGGTAGATATATCTTGCCTGACCCCTCTAACCACCACTATACCTCGGCACCATAAATATTATATTTGAACAAACGCTCGGTATACCTGATACCCTAGAATATTCTTTTTGTTAAACCAAACAAACAGGTAGTGGTCAGGTGAAACGGATCTCGGGACCAGTCGTTATACTGGTATGAACTATCTAGAAGAACAAGAACGGTATGAAAGACATAAAGAGAGTCTATTATTGAGTCTACCAGAAAAACACCGTGAGGAAGCTTATAGCCGATGATGGAGGACAAATGCACATCGGGTGGTGGGACCCAGAGTGTGCAAGGTGGGACACAGCACATGGTGCCAGTGCCTACATCGACTGCAAGAGTGTAAAATACTGGGCCATTTTGCCCGAGCACCCGGACCCCTTGGTAGTGGACTAATAAATGGAAAAAGAAAAGTATACGGCATCGGCCAATCGTCGCGCGGCAGACCTTCTGGAGTTGGCACGGGCCGACCTAATAATTGCTAACGAGGATTATGACCGGGCGCAAACAACGGAGAACACGATCAAAAAACTCATCTGTCACCAGACGTTCGTACTGGCACGAATAGCCATTTTGCAAGCGGAAGACGCCTAAATGCAAGACATCAAAGACGTATTGTTTGCCGGGGCCTGGAACGTTATCAAGACTATAGAGGACTACCCCGCAGAGTACGAACGTGTACTAGTGTTTTTCGCCGGAAAAATCTATGTTGGTTGGCTTTCGGATAGCGAATGGTTACTCGAGAACGGGGAAGGGATCTGCACTGAAAACATAGAGAGAATCGTCCACTGGATGCGGCTACCGGAGTTCCCAAAATGAATGATTGGTTTTGCTATACAGTGATGGCCTTATGGGCGATTTTCTTGGTAGGATCTCTGGTAGTAGCGTACAAGGAATAAAAATGGACAGAATAGATGTACAAACAGGAGTGGAACGAGCATTGTGGCGTGTACTAGGGGATTACGTCCCAACCCCGGAGCAAGAACGCCAACGCTTCATTGATAGGGCCGCAGTGCACTGGTATGCCCAGTGGGCAACTGGAGAGGACCCGTTTTTGGTTTCAATCAGAGCCTTTGACAGAGCTGAAGCCCTATGGACCGAACGCCAGCACCGCATCGAGCAGGAGAAAAAGAATAATGAATAAGTGTGAAAATATCTTGCGGATGGTAGGGTCCTTCGCCTTTGGTTGGACGATAGGATTTTTTGTGTTTGGTTGGGTGTGGCAATTGGTGGCCTTTTAGTGCGGAGGGTAGTATGGCGAGTAGCAAACCGACAGGTGGCACATGGAAGGTCGGCAGAGAAGGGACTATCGTTTCCGACGCGCCTTGCCCGGATGAGCACCTCAACACGGGTCGCAATCATCGCGAGTACTACGGCGGGCTGCTGATTGCTGAGAGCGTTATGGTCCCAGCGGATGCCAAGTTGATGGTCGCCGCGCCTGTGATGAAGGAAGCACTCGAGGCCATCCGAGACTATGAGCCTGGCGAGGTGGTGAAGGATGAATTCGCCTATGACCGGATGGTAGAAGCGTTTCGGGCAGCGGCCAGGGCCGGACTAGGAATGGACGAAGAAGATGAGTGAACCGCTAGAACGAGTAGAGGCACGTTTAATCACCGACGGAAGGTACACAAGTCGGATCATTTATGAAGCCCACGAAAAAGGCTCATTCGTATACGCTATCGACGCTATCTTAAAGATCGGAGAATTAGAAAAACGGATTAAGTTTTTCGAAGACACGGAAGGACTAGACTCGGTAAGGGCCGATGTAGCAGAAAAACAGAGTTTGCAAGCAAGAGAAGCCTTGCAGAGTATTGCCGCTAGGGGCGACGTGAGGGCTTGGAAGTTGCGCGAGATGGCAGAGGACGCGCTGGTAAATATTTATGGTGAACAACTATGAACAAGAAACCTCAAGCACTAATCTGCGGACTACCCAGCAGTGGTAATGGTTTGATCGCCGACCTTATTAACAATAGTGGTGGCAAGGCGGTCGTGCACCATGCGGATGACCGGATCCAAAACCCGAATAGTGAGCAACTCGAGCACCTAATTCAAGCGGCTTTTATGGACACCCCTAGGGGCATAGTTCCGCAGATTATTATCCCGGTGCGAGCGATAAAGCCGTGGCGTCTTAGTGTGGCTAACCGGTGGGACCATACAGAGGGACAAATGATCCCGGTCCTGGCAGCCGGCGGGTGGGCTAATTACCGAGTAATGACCAGAAAGAGGTTGTTTTCTGCGATTACTAGGAAGGCTTTTATTGCTAATCCACAAGTCGTAAGTTATGAGGGTCTGGTGCAGGATCCGATGAACGCGGCCCTTGACATTTTGCATCCGATGGGTTTGACTCCATACAGCGCCTGGGCGGTCAAAGTGAATGACCAAAACAGGAAATATAACCCGGAACCATTCCGGGGCTATGGGCCGAGGATGAGATATTCAGCAAGGGTAGCCAACCGGAAGACGTCGGGCCTTAGTATGCCACAACGGTGGACGCCACTAAGACACCATGATAAACAAGTGGCAATGGCCGAGGACGAATCACGCATTGTGGTTTGCGCGGCTGGCCGGCGAAGCGGAAAAACAGAACGCGCGAAGAGAAAACTCGTCCGGGAAGCAGTTGGGTTTCCAGTAAAAAGGCCCGATCTCCCTGACGGGTTTTTCTATGCCACGGCTCCGACGTTCGCCCAGGCTAAAAAGATCTACTGGAAAGATCTAAAATCCTTGGTTCCGCACGTGTTTGTGCGCCGGATTTACGAGGCAGATCTAATTATCTCGCTGCATAGTGGTGTCGAGCTTGCAGTGGCCGGCCTGGACAAGCCGGAGCGCCTCGAGGGTTCGCCGATTGATGGGGTAGTCATCGACGAGATCGCGAACTGTAAGCCGGAAGCGTGGACCAGTAACATTCGTCCTGCTCTGGACACGGAAGGGCGCGAAGGTTGGGCTTGGCTAATCGGGGTGCCCGAGGGGGCGGAACTTCGTTCTACAAGCTGTGGAAGGAAGCCGGGAAGCGCGAGGGGTGGTCACAGTACCATTGGCGATCCGACACCATTCTATCCGCTAAGGCCATCGAAGAGGCCAAGCGAGACCTAGATCACCGGATGTATGAACAGGAGTATGGTGCTTCGTTCGTAGACTTTTCCGGTAAGATCTACTACGGCTTCGACATGGACCAGAACGCCGTGTTCGAAGAGGACGCCCTGCCTTATGATGACCGGGCACCCCTGATTTTGTGTTTCGATTTCAACGTCGAACCAGGGTGTGCAGTGATCGTCCAAGAGGGTGTAATGAAAGGGGATGAAAAAGGGCAATCCATCACTATGGTGATCGATGAAGTCCACATTCCTGTTCGTTCTAATACCAAAGTAGTAGTTCAGGAGATTATCGACCGGTACAAAAAACACAAGGGTTATGTGAAGTTGTACGGTGATGCTACTGGTGGCGCAGAAGGTACTGCAAAACTCCAGGGGTCGGATTGGGACATCATCAAAGGAATGCTGCGTCCAGTCTTCGGGAACAGGCTCCTAAATCGTGTCGGGCGTGCCAATCCTAAGGAACGTCAAAGGGTTAATGCGATGAATTCGCGTATGTCTCCGATTGATGGCCCTAAACGCCTAGTGATTGACGGTATCCGGTGCCCAGAGTTGATTTTGGATTTGGAAGGTGTGACTGCTCTGGTTGGTACCAATGGCAGGATCGACAAACGAAAAGATCTAAAACGCACCCACTGGTCAGACGCCCTAGGTTACTACGTGTATCGTAAACACCGCAGCGCTATCAAGCTGCACAACGTTGAAGCATAAACCATGGCGAAATCCTCACTCCTTCTACCCTTATTGCTTGTTCTTGCCGCCGGCTGCACCGCGGACCACGTTACTACACAGCAGGAAGACGCACGAATCCAGGAAATCAAACTGGAAAAGAAACGCCTTGAACAGAGTGTGCATGCGCTCGAGACCCACGGGCAGGCTCTGATGGCGGCTATGGCCGAGGCCGTAGCAGAAGGCGATGAGGCCCGGCGCATGGAGATCACCACCGAGCTCGCCGTGCAAAAAGCACAGTGGGAGTCTGAGGTTTCGCGTTGGGAAAGGCTGACGGACGAACAGACCAGAATCGAGGAACAGGCAATCGAGCGTACGGTAAACAATGTCACTACTACCGCTCTGCCTTTTATCCCGGCCCCTCTGCAGCCGTTCACCGTTCCTCTGTCTGCTCTTATGGCGTCTTTGCTATTCAAGCGCCCGCGAGAGAACTACACCAAGGCAATGTCCAACCTGGCCAAGGGACGGGTTTTTGATGCTGCCTTGGATATGGCATCCGGAGTAGGCCTGAAACACACCAATGAAAACCCGGAAGATGTTATTGGAGCGTCAATCTCGATGCTACGAAAAGAGGGCGACTTGGACAGTGCGGAAGAATTGAAAGGCCTTCTAAGTAACATTCGGGAGCGGCGGGTAAAGGATGGACTAGAGAAGACCAGGCGAACGGAAGGCCTTAGGTAATGGCGGACGGTACTGGCAATCAGTCAACCGCTAAACGCTTAGGGGATATCGAGCGGACAGTAGCCGAACAATCCGTACAGATTGAGGGGCTGACGGCTAACATACAAAGTGTCGCCGGCGAACTGCACTCACTTACCAGCAGTGTACAGCAGTTTATGCAGCACTCTGGACGTATCAACCTGAGTGTGCTGGCGGGTTTGGGGTCTCTTGTCTTGGCGATAGGTGCGGCATTAGCAACACCATACATCCGTGACATCTCTCGAGTCAGTGATGAAGTAACCGATCTGCGAAAAAGCGTAATAGACATAAAATCGGACCGTTGGACCCGGTCTGACCACGAGCGTTTCCGAGACAAGATAGACTCAGAATTCGAGAGCGCGAAGTCCTATTCAGACCAAAACAGGGACGAATTGGACGAAATCTTGCAACGCGAGATGAGGCTGTTAGACGATGCATTGCAGCGTGAGATGAGGACGTTGCTTGACGCCCCAAAGGTCCGTATATCTGCAGTAGAGGACAAGCTCTCGGAAGTGTCTAAACTGTCTCTTTCTAATATGAAAGAGATAGCAGAAAGACAAAGAGTGCTAGAAAAAGTCGATTCCTTGGAACGACAAGTAAACGAAATCAGTTCGGAACAGCGCCGAAGGACTTCCAAAGTCTACGATAAACAGTAATGGTTAACATTAAAGACCAGACGCATGGGCCCATTCGCCCCAGTGTAGACGTTGATTCTGTTGACGCACTAGGACAGGCACAACAGAGAATGTTTCTTAGGTGGGATCCTATCAAGGACCTGCTGGGCGGCACCGTCCGAATGCGCAGTGTTGAGAGAAAATGGTTGCCACAGGAAGAAAACGAGTCTGATCCAGCTTACCGGGTTAGGCTGAACAGGTCTTTTCTATTTCCGGCACTGGAAGAGACCATTGCCAAAGTGGTGTCTAAGCCGTTCTCAAAATCCGTGACTTTTTCTAACGGTAAATTACCTGCGGAACTGCAACATCTTGAGAACAATATCGACTTGGAGGGTATGTCCTTCGATTCGTTCGCCGAGATGTCGTTCGAAGATAATACCACCTACGGTCTAACGTTTTGCTTTGTCGACTATCCTAGCGTAGATGGGGTAAGGACTCTTGCGGATGTAGAGCGTGAAGGCTTGAAGCCTTATTTCACCATGATCAGTGCCCAGAATTTCTTGGGTGCTACTTTCGTCATCCGGAAGAACGGTTCTCGAGCTCTGACGTCTATCCGTTACATGTACACCATGTCAGCCAGTGACGGGTTGTATGGTGAAAAAGACGTTCGCATGGTGCGCGAGTTCTTTTCTCCTCCGTTCGATGTCGACAACGACAGTTATGCCGACGAGGATGGGACATGGAGAACTTGGCGGGAAGACCCAGAGTCCAAAGAAAAATGGGTACCGGACGCCAGTGGCACGCATTCGTACCCTGGTATCCCGTTGGCTGTCGGGTACACCAACCAGTCAGGGTGGCTCGAGGCAGTGCCGCCGTTTGAAAAATTGGCGTGGAAAAACATCGAGCACTGGCAAAAGTCTAGTGACCACAATCATATTCTGCGCTTCTCGAGGTTCGGAATCTTGTTCGGGTCCGGGTTCGAGGAAGAGGAAATCGATGCGGGTATTGTGATTGGCCCGGCGCGAGTTATCGCGTCAAACAACCCCAGTGCTGATCTGAAGTATGTCGACTCCTCCGGGTCGGTCGGTGCCATTAAAGTTGGTGTTGAAGATCTAAATAAGATCGAACAACAAATGGAAATGCTAGGGATGGAGCCATTCCTGCGGCCTAGCAACACCATTAAAGCTACGGGTCAGGTAATGAATGACTCGAAAAATAACGCCATTATTAATGACTGGATCCGCAAACACGAGAAGTTCTTACGCGAATGTATTGAAATTGCCGGTCGGTGGATCGGGGTTGAGGTAGACCAAAAGCTGCGAGTTAACATCTTCTCCGATTTCTCTATTTCTATTAACAGCACTGACGACATGCGTGAAATCGGAGAAGCACGACGCAGGAAGGACATCGACCGGACGACGTACATCGAGGAGGGCATCCGGCGTGGAATGTTCGCCGATTCGGTTGACCCCGAAGTAGTTGCCGAGCGTTTGCAAGACGAACAAGAAGAATTGGCATTGATGTTCGGAGGAGACCTTGGCGGATCTGACGAGAGCCCAAACAGCGAAGATCTTAGCGAGTCTTGAAGAGCTCCTGGGTGATCGTCTAGTACGGCATGCTGTTTTTCTAGAACAGTTCAAAAATGGTGAGGTTAGGCGGGCACTTTCTTACTTTAATGAGGAAGTATTCCCGGAAGTTATTTCACTGTTAGACCGGCGCATTCATAGGATTCTGGTTCGTGGGTACGACGTAAACCCCGCGCGAACAAAAAGAGTCCAGGAAATGCTGTCAGAACTTAATGACCTGATTAATACTAAGTTTTCAGAGCATTATCAAATTCTGTCGGCTGCGCTTGATGACTTTGCAAGGCAGGAGTCGGGAACGATTCCATCGATTCTATCTAGAGCGTCCGGTGGAATATTCTCATTTAGCAGGCCCGGACTATCGCGTATCTCGGCTGCTGTCCGGTCTAGACCTTTTGAAGGTCGATTCCTGAGAGACTGGTACAACAAGCTTTCTTCCGATACGCAGTCATCACTCAGGAGAGTGGTGTACATCGGTATCCAAGAGGGTAAGAAGCCGGAAGAAATCGTGCGCGCATTCCGTGGAACTAGCACACAGAATTTCCGAAACGGAATGCTGAAAAGGACTCGGTTTGATATCGAGACCATGGTTCGTACAGCCGTTACACATGTTTCGAACTACGCTCGAGAAGAGGCGTTTGCGGCCAACGATAACCTGATTGAGTCCGTTATCTATACCGCGGTCTTGGACAGTCGCACGACTATTATCTGTGCAAATTTGGACGGTAGGGAATTCCCGGTAGGGGAAGGACCTAGGCCACCAATGCATCCGAGGTGCCGGTCTACTACCAGACCGAAGCTAAAGAGTGTTCCGGGGTTCACTGATAGACTACCGGAGTCTACCAGGGCAGCCTTGGGTGGACCGGTGTCAGACCGTTTGACCTACCAGGAATGGCTAAGGCGTCAACCCACGTGGGTGCAAAACAGGGTACTCGGTAGAACCAGGGCCAAGGCATTCCGTGGCGGAGAGTCTCTAAATAGATTCGTAAACCGCAATAACCAGGTGTTGACTCTTAAAGAACTAGACTTGCTAGACGGTATTGACTAGTTTTCTAATTAGTGGTCGACTTATTTTACATTCGGGCGATGCCCGACGTCCCTTACGGCGGAATGCCGCAAGAGGTAACATGGCACTTAAAGCATTTATTTCAAAAGAAGACCACGGCACTCTTGATGAGAGTGTACAAGGACTGTACCGCGAATACCACGACACTGAGCGTAATGTTCGCGGGTACATTGTGGACGTTGAGGCTTCAGACGGCTTCAATCTGGAAAACGTCGGTGGACTAAGGACGGCACTCGAGACTACGAAGAGTAAGCTTCGTGCGTCTAAGGAATCCGCCTCCGCATTCGAAGGCTTGGAAATCGACCGGGTGAAACAGGCGCTTAAGGCGCTTGAAGACCTGGAAAATGGCACCCTTGATGAAAAGTCCAAGGCGGCTACCCAAGCCAAAATCGAAGAACTGACGAAAAACCACAATGCGATCCTGTCTCAAAAAGACGAAACCATTTCTTCTTTGTTGAATGACCTGAGCTCGGAGATGATTGAATCACGAGCGGCGGCACTTCTGGCTCGAGAAGACATCGGAGGAAATCCGACGCTTCTTTTGCCGTTGATCCGTCAAGAGGCCAAGGTTATCGCGGATGGTGATAAAAGGCGGGTGTCGGTATTTAACCCGTCGACTGGTCATGAGCGTATTAGTACTAAAGATGGTTCTTCTGGTGAAAGCATGTCCCTGGAAGAGCTAATTACCGAAATGCGGTCCAGAACTGAGCTTTCTGGAGCCTTCAAGGCACACCGTGCATCGGGTTCTAATGCCAAACACGCCACTGGGAACCAGGGCGTCGATGGGGCCCATACCATTTCTGCAGCCGACGCAAAAGACCCGCATACTTATCGGGCAGCAAAAGAGGCAGCCAGCAAAGCTGGCACACAACTAACTATCACCGATTAAGGGATAAGAAATGGCTAACACTCTCGGGGTATACAACCCTATTTTCTACGCCAACGAGGCGCTTATTCAGCTCGAGAAGGCCCTGGGCATGGCTAGCCGTGTCCACATGGGCTACGACGAGGAGCGGCGTTCCTTCCGCATGGGAGAAACTATTAACATCCGCAAGCCGTCGACGTTCACTGCTCAAGATGCTCCGTCTACGGCTCAGGATGTCGAAACCGAAACGGTCTCGATGACCCTGAACAAGTGGCGCGAGGTTAAGTTCAAGCTGACCGACAAAGAGTTGGCGTTCACGGGTGAACGAATCATTAACGATCACATTCGCCCGGCTGCTTATGCTCTGGCGGACGACATCGACACCAACCTTGCATCGGAATACACTAACATTCCGTGGTTCCATGATCTGGCTGCGACTCCGACCGTTGCCGACGTCACGGGTCCGCGTAAGGTGATGTTCGACAACCAGGTCCCGCTTTCGGACGTTGGCCGTATTCACTATATGTGCGACGGTGCGCTCGAGCAAGGTTTCCTTAACTTGACTGCTTTCAACCAGCAGCAGGGTGCAGGAGACGTCGGTGTTAACACCCAGCTCCGCGGTTCGCTCGGTACCAAGTTCGGCCTCGAAGTGTTCGCAAACCAGAACGTCCAATCTCACACCAAAGGCACGGCTTCGACTGGTACTCTGGCTGTGAACGGCACGTTTGCTGCTGGTGCTACTTCCATTGACCTGGATGCTGGCGCAGTTACCGGAACCCTGGTTCCGGGTGACACTTTCGTTATTGCCGGTAACACCCAACGTTACTCGGTTACTAACACTGTCACGGCGTCCGGTAATGCCTTCTCGGGTGTGGAGATTACTCCGGCCCTGGCTGCTGCCCCGGCGGACGATGCCGTTGTGACGGTTAGCTTGGACGATCACTCGGCTAACCTGGCCTTCCACCGCAATGCCTTCGCTCTTGTCACGGCCCCTCTTTCGGAGATGGGTAACGAGCTCGGTGCTAACATTGCGACGGTCCAGGACCCGATTACCGGACTTTCGCTTCGTAGTCGTTTGTACTACGTTGGCGATAGCTCCGAAGTGCACGTTGCCCTTGATGTGCTTTATGGGGTCAAGACCCTTGACCCGAACCTCGCTGTTCGCGCCCGCGGTTAACGAGTAGTAGTTCCTTAGGGGCCGGGCCTGATTCACCCGGCCCCGTTTACTTAATTAGATTATGGCTGGCGGAAAACCCTGCAAAACGCGTACGATGTATAAAGATCTCGGTGAAGAGATCGACGTCATCGAAGTTAACGACGACCCCGAATTCTACAATGCCTGGATGGCTGAAGGGTACACTTTCGAGGCACCCGAAGACATCCTGGACGATGACGAGGACGAGGTCGAAGAAGACGAGGACGAAGAGGAAGACTAATGCTCCGTACTAAGTGCCTTCTGAAACGACCGGGAAAGAAGCGGGTCCGTCGAATTGTATGGCAAGAAAATGCCCAAAAATTCTTGGACCGCGGATTCGAGGAAATCCGTTCGTGGAAAACCCATGACTGGGGAGAACGGCGCGAAAACGGAGAGTTTAAGTACTCTGTCGATGACCTGTTGGAATGGTGTGAAAAGACGGAGTGTGTAGCCAAGGACGGAGAAGGTAATTTCAAGTTGCCGGCTAACTGGTCCAGGTACACTCTGCAAGACATGCTAGAACAGACCGGGTTTGATCCTGAGGCGTAACAATGGCACTGACGGTTGAAGACGGAACTGGGTTGTCAAATGCTGATGCTTATATTTCTGAAGCTGACGCAGACACGCACATGGACAACTTCCACTCAGCCGCCGACGTTGTGCTTTGGGACGCGGGAAACAAAGAGCTGGCGATCCGAGATGCTACGTTGTATTTGCAACAGAAGTTCTCGGGTCGCTGGAAAGGGTACCGGGCAAAGCAAAACCCAAGCTCTAGACTGGCCCAGGTCAGACGTTATCGACTTTGACGGTTACTTGGTTGATAATGACAGCCTACCGGATTCCTTGGTCAAAGCTTGCGCAGAACTGGCGTATTTGTCTGTGACCGAAACAGACGGGTTGTGGAAAAACCTTGAGACTCCCGGCACGATCATCAAGAAAAGGGTGAAGGCTGGTCCGGTTGAGTCCGACACGACCTATGGTGCCGCCAGTCAGTACAAGAGGTTTCCTCGAGTAGACGCTTTGCTTAGTCCATACCTAATGCAGTCAGGTTTGATGACTAGAGGGTAATGGCACTAAGTGACGACCTACTAAATGAGGTTAAAGCGCTAACCGACGAGCTCGGCAAAAGCATAACCTTTCAGACAGTCACAAAGACTGGTGATCCGACCGATGGCACGGTCACGGAGACCGGAGACACTCCGCACACGGTCGTTGCCCCAGTGTTTTTCGCCGAGGAAAAGTACATCGACGGTGATACAATCAGATCAGGCGATCTGCAAACCGTGTTAGCAGCAAAAGACATTACCTTCACACCAATTAAGGGCATGAAGGTTACGGTCGACAGTGATGCCTGGGAAACCATTAGGGTTGATAAGATCTACGCACAATCGACAATTGTGGCCTACCACGTTTTCATGAGAAACTGATGTCCGACAACTTCGAAGAGTTCCGGCTAGACTTAGATGGCAAACTGGACAAACTTGGTCTGGAAGCCAGCGAAGCCTGCACGACCGTTACTCTCGAAGTGTTGAACCGAACGATACTGAAGACCCCTCGAGACAGGGGGGTGTTGGTCAACAATTGGTTCACATCAGTAGGAAATCCGAGCTCCGAGACCACAGAATCCGAAGACCTGACCGGGTCGCAGGCCATCAATAGAGCTGTGCAGGCCATGGCTGGGTTCGAGGCCGGCCCGACAATCTGGGTTTCCAACAATTCACCATATGCGGCAGTCTGGGAATTCGGAACATTTATACCTCCTGACCCTGGACCGTCAAAAGACCCCAGACAAGACAGACTAGGCAAAGTACTAGTTGTTGGGGGGTACTCAGTACAGGCACCCGAGGGATACTTGGGTGTTTCTATTCAAGAAGTAGTTACAGCCTTGGAGTCCTAAATGGCCGTCACAGTAGACTGGTACAACAACTATTTTGAGGCCACTTTGGCTGGCGACATCGATTGGGATGCCGACACCTTCAAGATGGCTCTTACTACGTCGTCTTACACCTACGACAAAACCCACGACTTTTTTAACGACATCACAAACGAGGTCTCGGGTACTGGGTATACGGCTGGTGGTGACACCATGACATCGGTTACGGTGACGCAAGACGACACCAACAACCGGGCTACCCTAGACTTTGATGACCCGGAGTGGACCACTTCCACTATCACGGCACGAAATGGTATTTTGTACAAGGACACTGGGGTAAGTACTACCTCGCCGTTGGTCCTAAGAATCAATTTCGGTGCTGATTTCTCGTCATCCGGGACCACATTCAGAATCGAACTCGACTCGGTCGGTATGTTCGTCCTACAGGCCGCATAATGGCCCTAGAGTCTGATGGCAATGTGGTAGGAGTAGCCAGGGTCTCGGCCCTTACTTCCGGAACGCCTGGTTCTACCACACAAGACATCACGGACAGCAACATGGGGGTAACTCCTAATGCTGTCCGTTTGTTTGTGTGCCTAGCAGACACGAACAACACGCGGTATGACGGTGCCTCCATCGCTTGGGGCATGTCGGATGGTACCGACGAAGGCTGTATTGCGATTTGGGCCGAAGATAACGTTGGCACCACTAATGCAGGGCGTCTGACACGCGACAGGCTAATACACCTTCCTGACGATACAGGAACGGTGATTATGTCGTTGACTACGGACTCGTTTATTTCGAACGGTGTGCGCGTCACCTACGAAACAATTCCGACTGACGCCCACTTTATTATGGCTGTCTTTTACAAGGCAGACAATGTGAAGGTTGGTGTTACGGTAGGCGACACCACTGCGGGCAACAAAGTTGACATAACCTCGCCTGGATTTCAGCCCAATGTAATTTGGGGTTATGCATGCGGACTCAATGTGACCAGTTCCGACACTACTGGTACGCATGGAATCATGTCTGCTGGGTTGTACGTCGACAACGGAGCATCGGCGACACAACGGTACGACTGCGCTATTTGGATGTCCGGAAACACGACATCTTCTTGTGGGCACGCGACCAAAGAAGGCGAGTTCACCAGCTCCGGGTTTCCTTCTGGTTCGACGGTTACTGTTACTGCGAACCTCAAGGTTGTCGACGTTGATTCAAGCGGATTCTCGTTAGAAACGGTCAACCTGTCTAACACGTGCCTATGGATGGCGCTTGAGTTCTCAGAAGCCGTCGACCTGGTCATTTTTAATACAGGTAACACTACAGGCGACGTTTCGTCTACCGAGCCTGGTTTTGGGCCACAGTCAATCGAAGCCGTACTGTCCGAACAAAATAGAACTGTAAGCTCGGTAGTAACGGAAGCGTCCGGCCCCTGGGGGTTCTACGCAGGGACGGAACACGCAGAATTCACGACCAGTGCCTGCCAACGGGATAACCGCTCAGGTGGTGAAACGGGGAGCCTTTCAGATGACCAGTGCCATTTACTCCGAAGGAACCTGAACACTTCTGGAGGTATGATCGCCGAGGGTCCGGCGGGCACTGGGTCTCTTAATGATGACGGGTTTACATTTGACTTTAGCTCCGAGATTGGTGGCCCAAAAGACTGGACAATTCTTGTAATCCAAGAAAGACCACAAGTGGTCAGCGTAACTGCTGACACCCTCGAGGTAGCGGAACAAGACTCAGAACCTTTTACGCCAGTAGAATTAGGCCTGCAAACTGCAGAAGTCGGGGAACAAGAGCCGGATGTTATCCCGGTTGTTGATGTCGGGGTTCAAACATCGGAAGTAGAAGAACAGTCCGTATCTCCCTTCACACCGGTTGAAACAGGACTAGTAACAGTCGAAGTTGATGATCAGGCATCATCGCCGTTCACGCCGGTAGAATTAGGACTTGAGGCGGTTGAAGTTGAAGAACAGACCGTGTCTCCGTTTACACCGGTTGAAACAGGATTGGGCACGCTTGAGGTAGAAGAACAAGATGCCGGTGTTCCGACGGTAGTAGATGTAGCCCAGCAGACGACAGAACTCGAGGAAAAAACCGCGGATGCAGTGACTCCCGTGTCTATGGCACTAGTAGCCATTGAACTCGAGTCACAAGTGCCGGAAGTTATCAGTCCTGTTACTGTTGCAGTATCCACGGCGGAGGTGGAAGAGCAAACGGTAACAGTGTTCACCCCGGTAGAATTGTCACTTCAGACCACAGAAGTAGAAGAACAAACACCATCAGTAACTACTGGTACGGCAGTCTTCGTTGGTCTAGAAACGCTTGAACTGTCCGACCAGTCGATTTCTCCGTTTACTCCTGTTGAAGTTGGGTTAGAAACACTCAACCTATCCGATCAGGGTATTGGGCCGGTGATTCCAGTAGAAGTCGGGTCAAACACGGTGGAAGTCGCTTCGCTTTCGCCGACAGTTTTCACCCCAGTGTCGGTGGCACTACAGGCTTTAGAAGTTGCTGGGTTAGTGCCGGCAATTTCTGCGGTTGCCGTAGGGTGCTTTAAAAGAGTGCGAAATACTGTGATGTCTAAACTGTACAACGACTTCACAGACGCGCACTCATACGACACCGTATACGAGAACTTCCTGCAGTCAATAGACACTGAAAGTGTGTGGGCCCATGCGGCCCTGTTCTTCGACACTTCCAAGGAAGTCATGACCGGCACTTCTAACATTTTGTTCCGTAAAATCGGCAGAATGATAGTAAGCGTCTACGCCCCAATCGAAGAGGGTATTAATGACTTGTACACCGCTGCTGACCGTATTACTGCGTCATTTCGCAATGTCATCGACGCGTCTGTCAGGTTTAAGGGTGTATCCGTTCTGCAGCGCGGAAGGGTTGGTAAATACTGGCAGATTGACGTTGTTGTCCCTTTTGTTTCCGATACATCAGTCGCCAAGCAAACAGGCGATGGAGACAGTACTTCCGTGAGTTTCGACGCCATTCACGACGCGTGCAACACGCGAATGAAAACACTAGTAGCAGACGCACAGTCTGTTGAAGTGGCGTACGACAACTTCCCGTTTGAGGATCCAGGAGACACCACATGGGTTCGGTTCACCGTGCAAATGGGTGAAAGCATTCTGGTGTCTAGTGGGGGGACCGGGTCTAACAGGTACCGCACACCTGGGCAGGCCGTGGCCACTGTTTTCCACCCTATCGAACATGGGATCGACGACTCATACACTCTCGTCGACCAAATAGCGGACGTATTCCGCGCAGTAACCTCTGATGGGGTTACTTATCAAACACCGAACGTTGTTACCGTTGGACGTTCGGGCAAGTTCTGGCAAACGAATGTAGAGATTCCTTTCTACGCAGACACGATTGGATAGTGGACTATGTCCGACGCTAATCAGGTACGAACTAGTTACGCGAAGGAGTCCACCTATGGCACGGCTCCTACCGGGTCTTATCAAATTGTGCGTGTTACCGGAGAATCCATCCGGATGGACACCGGCACGACCCAATCGAACGAAATCAGGTCTGACCGTCAGATTGCTGATATTGTTCGGAACAGTTTTGTAGGTGCTGGTGACTTCAACATCGAGTTGCCGTACGGTGCTCACGACGACCTGTTTGAGTACACTTTGTACTCGGCTGGGTGGAGCTCCGAAGACGACGACTTGTCCGGTGCCAACACCACATCCGTGGACGGGTCAAACGTTTACACCATCGACGCTGGCACTTGGTCGACTACTCCGTCTGCTGGTGACTGGGTAGAGATTCGCGGGTTCTCAACCGCAGCCAATAATGGGTACAAGCAGGTAACCGCTGCTACTTCTACCACTATTACCGTTGCTGGTGCAGCCACTTCCGTGGAGTCTACAGTCGATGCTGTCATCGACCACCTGGGTTATGTCGAAAACGGGCTACTCAGTCGTCTATTACGATTGAGAAAAAGTTCCAAGATCTAACCAACCAATACCATTTGTTCACTGGGTTTGTTCCGAACACCCTAAACCTGAACATTTCTATTGGTTCGATTATCACTGGGTCGTTCGGGTTTAATGGTAAAGGAGCCTCCACTCCCTCGAGTGACACGGGTTCGCATACACTGCTGCCAACTCGAACTCTGTTGCCTAACGCCATTGATAACATTTCCGCTGTATTGGTGGACGGTACGACCTACGATGTGACTTCTCTGACGTTGTCGATGACGAACAACAACCGGAACAGGGAACAGGTGGGAACCCTTGGACCGATTAGCATTGGATCTGGTACAATGGGCGTTACTGGAAATATCCAGGCGTACCTGAATGACGAAACTGAGATCGACAAATATTGGGCTGGCACTGCCGGCGCGATTGCGTTTATTGTCGAAGACTCTTCCGGCAATGGTTACATTTTCGACATGCCCCAGGTACGATACACGTCGGGGCAAGCTGTTGCATCGGGCATCAACACCGACGTAATTGCGGATTTTGGGTACTCTGCGTACCGTGATGGTACTTACGACAACACCCTCCGCATTTCGCGATTCACTGCATAATAGAATAGCTGCCATAAATGGCCAAGCTCACTTCTCTCAAGACTGACGCGCACAAGCAAGAAAACGGGGCCTGGGTCGATTACAAGCCCGGGGTCTCGTTTTTAATTGCTAGATCCGGAAACCAGAAGATGGTGGAAACCCTCCGCCAACTTAAAAAGCCGTACCTAAAAGAAATCCGGGAAAACGAAGATTTCGACCCGGAGATTCTGGGCGACATCGGACGAAAAGCTGCGGCCCAGCATATTTTGCTAGGGTGGAGCGGTATTGAGGGAGACGACGACCAGCCCTGGGAATACACCCCGGAACGCTCTCTCGAGATTATGACAGAAGCGTCCTGGCAGGATGTCGCGGAGTGGGTCCTGGTCCAGGCTGACCGGGCCCAGAACTACGCAATGTCCGAGTTCGAGGCTGGGTCAAAAAACTAACTGAGACCCTGGGTGCAGTACTAACGTCCGGGGTCTTAGACGAGGAACAAAGAAAGAAACTACAAAAGCTAGCGGAAAGCAGAGCTCGCAGGGGTCTTCCGACTCCTATGTGGGACGACATTCCGCAAGTCTACTCTGATTACTATTGGGTTTGGGAAGCGTTTTTTGAACTAAGTCCAAACAGGCCTGAAGGGTTCAACCGACTCCAACTAATCCCGCCATCAGAAGTAGAATCTTGGCTTAATCTACACAACATAACCTCCACTGATTCACGGGTAGAGTTTTTCCGTTTAATCAGGAAGATGGACGAAGTTTTCGTAAAGACCAAAGAACAAATGAAAGCGGAATCCAATGGTTAATGTTAAGTTCCTGAGACTTGGAGTAGACACCAGCAAAGTTAAGACTGGTGTACAACAAGGACGCGATGAGCTGGGCAGATACACTGCCAAGGCTAAAGAAGCTTCCTTAACTACGAATCGCCTAGAGCGTAGATTCCGTTCATTAGGAACCGAGGGTTCTAGGCTGCGCGGGTCTCTGGTCGGCGTTTTTGGTGCCGTAGCAGGCGGGCAGGCTTTCCGAGAATCTGTTCGTACAATAGCCAGTTATGAAACCCAGCTAACAACTTTGCGCGGCGTTGCTGGGGCCACCTCCGATGAGTTCGAGCGGCTGTCCGAACAGTCTAGGGAACTCGGCGCGACGACTGCTTTTAGCGCTTCTCAAAGTGCAGAAGCACAGACTAACCTGGCTCGAGCGGGTTTGCAAGTAAACGAAATCTTGGGTGCCACTCCTGGTATCCTGGACGCCGCTATTGCGAACCAGCTTTCTTTGGCGGAGTCCTCGGAGATTGGTGCTGCCACTATGAACCAATTCGGCCTTGAGGCCGAAGGGGTCGGCGGAGCCTTGAACGACTTTACGGTTATCGCCAACAACAGCGCCACCAATGTTTCGCAGTTGGCACGGGCGATGATCGACGCTGGTACTATCTCCGCACAGTACGGAGAATCGACCGGTTCAACGGCTGCTGCACTTGGTGTGCTGGCTGACCGAATGATCCGAGGTGAACGGGCAGGGGTCCAGGTTAGACAGATCCTTCTTGGACTTATTGATCCGAGCAACGAGGCCAGGCAAGCATTTGAAGAATTGGGGATTCAGTATGACGAGATTGATCCTCGTACTAAATCCTTGGCCGACATTTTCGAGAGATTCGGTCAAAGCGTAGGGTTTGCGGACCAAGCAGCCAAGATTTTCGGTGACAGGCAAGCCGTTGGTGCCACAATCCTTTCTGAATCTTCGGACCGCATGCGCGAGCTCGAAGAACTAACCAAGCAGCTTACAGGCGAAACCAACACCCTGGCCAGGGCGCAAGAGGACACGCTGGCTGGTGCATTCAAAACGCTTAAATCTTCGGCAGAGGAATTGTTCTTGTCTGCCGGGGAAAGGGGACTAAGCGGAGCACTTAGGGATGTAGTAGAGGTCGGAACGGACGTTATCCGGTTCTTTGCTGGTGTAGAGACTCGAACCAGTAGGTTTGCCCAGGCAGCAGACGTAGCAGCCGGGGTTATCACTGGTTTGTTGGTAGTGTCTGTGGTTAAGGCTACAGTCGCCGTGGCCGGACTAACTGCAGCACTCGCGACCAACCCCTTTGGATTGATGGCTATCGGGATCGGGGCGGCTGCCGCAGCTTTGATTTCGTACCGCCGAGAACTGATTAAGGTTGGTCCGATTGTCGTGGGTGTCGGAGAATTGGGACAGGCCACCTTTGAGCATCTGACAGACATCGCTACTTCGTTCGGTGAGGCCTGGGAGTCACTTTACACTCGACTTCGTAATTCTGCAGAGTTTACTTGGCTTTTTGTTTCCACACAGGCACAAAATGCATTCGATAGAATTGTAATTGGTGCTCTCGAGGCAGAAAAGCTAATCCCCACTGGTTTTGGTGGTCGCGATAACGCAGTAATCGATGCTGACATTGCCGTCAGAACTGGGGAAATTTTCAAACGCGACAGGCGATTTGAAGACGAGTCTGCACGACTGCGCGGGGAAATCGACGCAGAAGACAGAGATGCTTCCGAAGCTTTTTCTAGGGCCGGGGTTGGCATCTCTGATAGGGCTAGGGAACTAACCCAAAATAGACTGGAGCGTGACAGGCAAGCCATCGAGAAGGTAGTCCCTGTGGCGCAAAGAGTCTTGTCTAACTTTTTCCTTCTTGGTGCAGAGTCTGCAGACAAGTTGTCAATGTCGACAAAAGACGCCCGCGCGTCCGTCGAAGACTTCAACGATACAACCCAGTCTCTAACAGTGGAACAGTCTGATGCTCAAAGCCGCATCGAAGGCATGTTCCATGCATTGGAGTTTGAAAAGAAGGCTCTTAGTTTAACCAATGACGAGCGTCTAGTTGCCATCGAATTGCTAGAATTGGAAAAGCTGGCAAAAGAGGGTGGCATCGAAGACACCGACAAACTGACTGAGGCGTACAGAAAACAAGCTGAAGAGCTCGCTAAACTTCAGCGTTCGCAGGATATTGGGCGTGAATTCGCCGAGTCAATTGGTACTGCATTCCGTAATGTAGTGCGCGGTACGGAGTCTGTCGGTCAGGCTTTCGAAAATATGGCACAGCGTATTATCGACGCTGTGTTTGAAGCGGCTGCAGTACAGCCGTTGATTAATGCTCTGACAGGAAATGCGCAAAATGGCACAGGGGCTGCCGGGTTTGCTAATTTCCTTTTTGGTGCACAGGGGTTGGCATTTAGTGGAGGATCTCCTGTGTATATGGCAAACGGTGGCGTCATTAACAGTCCCACGGCAATACCCATGGCGAATGGGCAGCTAGCAATTGCCGGCGAAGCTGGGACAGAGGTAGTGATGCCCGCAACTCGAATGCCCAGTGGAAATGTTGGTGTGGAAGTCTCTGGAATGAGGGGAGATACTTTCAACATCAACATTTCAGCGCCTGATGTACAAACTGGACTTCAACTTTCCGAAAGGCAAGTGATGCAGCGCACTTCTCGAGCGGCCAGTAGGAGGCGATAGATGGGATTTCATAATGTAAGGTTCCCCACTAACGTAAATTATGGATCCTCTGGTGGTCCTGGTTTCAGCACTGCTATTACTGTTCTTCGTTCTGGTGTCGAACAACGGGTACAAAGGTGGTCGTCGCCGAAAAGACGATATGACGCCTCGTATACAATTCGAACTCCGTCGGATGTCTACACCGTCCTCGAGTTCTACATCGCAAGAGGAGGCCCAGCAAATACCTTCCTCTATAAAGACTGGACGGATTACGCAACCACATCTTCCGGCAGCACACACCGGAGTGATGATTCGTCCGTTACCAAAGACGACGTCGAAATTGCTGTCGGAGACGGCTCGACTACGCAATTCCAACTACTTAAAAAGTACACTAGTGGAGGTGTCACAGCCTCAAGAAACATTTATCACCCCATTTCAGGAACACTCCTGATTGCGGTAGACGGTACACTTCAGACGGAAACCACGCACTACACTGTAAACTATACCACTGGTGTGGTCACCTTTGTCACTGCGCCGGCTAATAACCTCAGTGTGACTGCTGGGTTCGAGTTTGACGTAGCGGTTCGGTTTGCTCAGGAAGTCGACATGAGCTTCGCGGCTTCCATCGACAGCTTCGACAGCAATTCCGTTCCGTCTATTCCGCTGGTGGAAGACGTTGGCGAGGTTGCTGACCCGGAGATCAGTTGGAACGGTGGTAGCAAAGACTTCGGAACCACATCCACTGCACAAACCGTCACCTTGAGTAATGGCCGTGCTTTGGTGTTTTCACCGTCTACGGCGCACGACGTCATTCTTCCGTCTACCACTCTTATCGAACCTGGTGGGCCAATCTTTTTGATCGTAAATGACGGTGGGTCTGCCACGATTACGCTTAAATATAGTGACACTACTACCTCTGTTGGCACTGTAGCGGCAGGAGCCGTGGCCGAAATCTGGCTGGTCGAAAATGCTACGTCCGGTTTGAAAGAGTGGCAGCTTAAGTAATGGGGACTCAGGCAGAGATTTTTGGTGGATCGGACGAACAGACGTTCGGGTCTAATATCAAGGTTCACCATAAAAGAGCCTGGGTCCATGTGCTGACGGCGTCCACATCCGGGCTCGAGGTGTCTCTGCCGGACGCGACTCGTATTAGTCCTGGGTATCCGATCATCCAGATTGTTAATGCGGGCGCGACAAATGACTTCGATATCGTAGACGCGGACGGCGGCGCAGTAACTACACTGACAATCACGACTGACAACGTTGCTACCTTCGCACTGATTGATAATTCAACCACTGCCGGGGAGTGGAAGTTTGGGAAGTGGACACTAAACAGCACGGGTGCTCCCGCGGCCACTATTTTCCCATGGACGCTCGGCGGATCCGATAGCGGTGGGGGACGAACCCCATTCAAATTTGATTTTACGGCCAACACCTGGTCCGCATCGTCTAACCTGTCTACCCTGGCTTCTACGACAGCCGGCGGAGCTCGAATCGAAGGGGACGGGTACATCACCAATGGTTTCGCCAAAGACCACGAAGCCTTTGATGCGGACACTGCTTGGAGTGTGAAAACAGACCAGCAGTATAACCGGGACACATGCCAGGGAGCGGAACAGGCCACAACGGAAGACCGGGCCTACTACATTGGTACTAACACGAGTGGGTCCGGTGACCTGTCAGACTACTACGACAAGTCCGGGGACTCATTTACTGATGTGTCCGACCTACCGGAACAAAAACACTATAATTTCGTAACTAGTGACCTGGCCGGGTATTTGTACACGGGGTGTGGATCCTCTAGCTACGCTAGTACCCAAAACGCGAATGACACCGTCTATCGGTATGATGTGTCTGGTGACTCCTTTGCCAGTAGGACGGCAGCAGGAGTAGCCGCGTTGCTATTCGCTTACGCCATAGCTGACAGTGCAACTAAAAATGTGGTAAAATACGGTGGTCGTAACAAAACATCCTCGAGTCCTACAAACTTTGATGATGTAGAACGTTACAACCTTTCGTCAGATACCTGGACAACAAGGTCCGACTTTACTGGTGGTACGACGCACTCAGGTGCCGCAACGCATATCGACGAGAACGAACGTTCTTACATTGTTTGTGGGACTTATAGCGGTGGAGACGGTGACAGTGTCTTTTATCATACAGACCTGTCTGACACTTATACCTCTCAACAAGACCATTCAAACTCCAGTAACAATGGGCGCTTCCACGTAATGCTGCCCCTAACGACATAATGCTGCAAGACTTTTTCGCCGACTACCATTCGGCGCATACTGATTACCAGGTCGACAATTTCATCGTAGAAACAGACGGTATCACCCTTTGGGGCAGGTACCGTCAATCTTTGCGTGAATTGTTCGGCAAAATCTCTGCTTGTCGCGACATGATCTCCCACATTCGGCTAATGGAGATCAACTGTGCAGAGAACGAACACAAAATGAAGGAACTGCGTCTCACCGATCATTTTGAGGCGAAGCGCCTTGAAGTCCAGAACTGGGATGCCGACCTTCAGCTTCAGGTTACCCGTCGCAAGCTCCAGTCTCGCCTTAAGGAGATGGCACGGTGGTATGCTCACTGTTCTTATTACCGAGAACAAATCACTGCCATTCCCTCACAAAAAGACCTAGAAGAAGAGTACTGGGTAGAAAAGTGGAAGATGGAAGTGTCTGTTCGGAGGGTTTTAGGGCACCAGATTCCTACAGATCTGATGCGTCACATCATGGTTTTGCCTGAAGCAACCAGGAAAGATGTGATGATGCATGTGCACGACATTGGGGAGTGCCTTTTGTATGTTCAAACTTATGAACCAATAGAAGTGCCCGATTGGTACCTAAACGAGCGCATTCCCGAATCTAAGGAAATGGAAAGACTTTGTCATGAGCCTGAACTTGAGTGGGAGCGTGTCGGGACTCCGGACGCAACAAACGCACCGATTTGCGAACTTGTACAAGATAGTAACAAGGGATGCGAATCTAACTTTATACTACACCGATCATGACAGAGAAATTGAGTTCAATGACGGAAGCGGGCCTAGCACATACACACCATTCAACGGGTGGCAAGCCTCAGCTAGGCAGCTACAATCCGGTCTGAATGAGACCAACTTAGACACACTGGGTGTCATCGACAGTGATTCAGTGTCGCATGAGGACCTCAGGGCTGGACGGTTTGCTGGAGCATCCGTGACCGAATTCCTGGTGGATTGGAGAGTACCGTTCGCAGGGGCAATGCGAACAAGAACGTATGAAATTGGGAATGTTAGTTTTAATGGCGAAACTTGGACTGCTGAACTCAATTCTCTACCTAACAAACTGCTGTCAAGGAGTGGCCGACTTTTTGGACGCACTTGTGACGCGGATGTATACGACGACAGATGCAAGGTTGTGGAGGCTACGTACACGACTTCAAACGTCGCGGTTGCAGCTTCGTCGCAAGATGCGACATACCCGCGCAGGATCTTCGAAGCAAGTTCGCTGACATCGACTTCTGACGGGTACTACGATTATGGCGAAATCGTGTGGGTTACCGGTGACAACGCCGATAGAGGTGTGGTTTCCGAGGTCAAAGTTTACACTGATACAGACCGAAAGTTTGAGCTGTATGAAAACACTCCGTTTGACATTGGAGACGGTGACCTGTTCAATGTAAAAGCAGGGTGTGACAAGTTACCGGCTACTTGTCACTCAAAGTTCAATAATTTGCCTAATGGCCGATTCTTCCACCTGATGCCGTCCAGTGATAGAGTCCTCAAAGTCGCCGGTAGGTGATAAAGTAGTAGAAGCGGCCCGGTCTTACCTCGGGTGCCCGTTCCACCACCAAGGCAGGTCTAGGGCGGGCATCGACTGTGTCGGTCTAATAGTCAGGTCCGGGCGTGATGCCGGGTTCACGGTTCACGATCACACCGTGTATCCCAGGTTCCCCAAACCAGCAGAACTACTGCACCATGTGGGCCGGTCTTTCGCTCAAGTAGAAAACGTATTTCTGGCAAAGCCGGGCGATGTTGTCCTATTTTGGATAAAAAAGCCTAAATGGCCGCAACATGCTGGGGTTCTAACCGCCGAGGGTGTAGTCCACACCTGGCAAACCGTTGGGCGGGTTGTAGAAACTCCTATCCACGACTTTTGGGCAGACAAAGTACACTCTGTTTGGAGGTATAAACTATGGCAACAATCGCACTCCAGGTAGCTGGAACCGCAGCCGCCGGACCTCTTGGTGGTGCGGTTGGTGCAACCATTGGTTACTACCTAGACAACCAGTTCTTGTTTCCCCCGGACCCGGTAGAAGGGCCGAGAATCAATGAACTGCAGATCGGCGGTGCGGATGAGGGCGGACCAGCGCACCGATGCTATGGTGCAGCCTCTCGAGTGGCTGGAACGATCTTGTGGGTCAGTGGCGTAAAAGAGACGAAGAAAACATCCAGGCAGGGCGGCAAAGCCGGTGGCGGTCAGGAAGTAACCAATTACACTTACTCCGTAGACATTGCTGTTGCGTTCTGTATTAATGAACCGGATGTTGGTGCAGTAGAAGCCATCGAAAAGATCTACGTTGACGCTGGCGTAATTTACGAAGATGACGTTGAGACTAGCCTGTCTTCGACTTCAATCGCAGCCACTATCGAAGTAGTCACCACATCAGATTATGACCACGTAAACGATGAATTTGTAACGGTCACTGATTATCTCCGCATGACCCTTACTAGTACGGACACTACACAACTACTAAATGATCTTAGGCCGGGATTCGATGCAGTTGTTGGAGGATTCACCGAAACCGACTACAACGGAACGTTCCGGGTGCTGTCAGTTGGGGAAAGTGGTGCAAATACCTTCGCGGTTTTCAAAATCGACGCCGCATTCTCACAATCGGGCGAAGCGGCGGGCAATACGATCACGGTTGATCAAGGGACAGCACAGGGAGTCCCTAAATTCGACACAACCGTAATAAGCACGGCACCAACGATGTATCTCGGTACTGAGACCCAAACCCAAAATTCAGTAATTGTCGGGCATGAAGGCGCAACGAATGTGCCCGGATACCGCGGTGTGGTGTATGCAGTTTTCAACGACTTCAAGCTGACCCCGTTCGGCAATCGCATCCCCAATCTTTGGCAAGCACAAATCACACGGGATTCTACTGATGATCTGCAGGACATCGTAGGAGACATCCTGACTGAAAGCGAATTGGAATCCTCAGAATATGATATTACGGGTTTGTCCGGGATTACCTGCGGAGGATATGCAACTCGAGGCCCGATCCCGTCGGCAGACCAATTGCGGCCACTGATGCTGGCCTATGACATCGTTCACCAAGAAGCAGACGGGGTCATTTCTTTTCTGCGGAAGACGGCCACTGATGAAGTGACCCTGGCCCTGGAAGATTTCACTGCTCGAGAAGAGTCGCAAGAACCTGATGAGCCGTTCCGACTGCGAGACTCTGATGCCGGCGGTCAGTATGCCGAAATCGATGTGAAATACGTCGATGACGAAAACGACTACCAGCCAGGTTCAGAGCGGGAGAGACGCAGAACGTCACACAGGTCTACCGAAAAAAGAGTGCTGAATCTTGCCATTACTATGGATGGCAGCCAGGCTCGAGATATTGCTGCCAAAGTGCTCTGGATGTCCTGGGTCGGAAAGCGCACCGCGGCCATCGCACTGCCAGGGTCGTACTTGCATTTGCAAGAAAATGACCGTGTGACTTGGTCGTATAACTCCGAGACTTACAAAGGGTCTATTGCCGAGATTATTGAGGGTGTAAACGGTGTCAGTGTTTTGCAAGTGCAAGTGGAAGACCAAACACTGCTAACGCACTCGTCCAGTCACACCACTAAAACCACCACTGACCCTGGGTTCTACTACGCCCCGGAGATGAGTGTAGAGGTTATAGATTCTGTTTGTCTGCGCGATGCTGATGCTGAGACAGCCGGTGCTTATGTTGTTGCCGCCGCTGATAACTTTACGGAGTCGTACCAGGGTGCAGTGATTTTCGAATCGAATGACAATTCGAACTATAACGAGTTGATCGACCCATACGCCACTATGGCTACGATGGGAATTGCTACTACCACCCTAAACAACCAGGACGACGAATCTGCCAGGTGGGACAACGGCTCGAGCGTTACTGTCCTGTTGTACGAGGGTGAGCTCGAGTCCAAAACAGCCGACGAAGTAAGGGCCGGTGCAAACCGTGCCATTATTGGCGAAGAGGTGGTCGGGTTTACCACTGCCACTTTGAACGGTGACGGGACCTACACCATTTCCGGGTTCTTGCGTGGTTTGGCGAATACAGAGTATGCCGGCAATGACCACACTGACGGAGAACGATTCGTCATGCTGGACGTACTCGGCGTTGAGTTTTTCACTCATGCGATTTCGTCCGTCGGACAAACTAAATACTATAAGTCTGTCGCCTCTGGTGGAGAGATTACGGATGCCCCTGCTAGGACTGTCGTACTGGGTGGAGGTACTATCCTACCGCCGTCACCGGTTCATGTCCGAGGTGTTAGGAACTCTTCTGGAGATCTGGACATCCACTGGCGAAGAAAGAGTCGTTCATATTTCACTTGGTACAAGTTGTCTGATCCGCCGCTTTATGAGGACAGCGAGTCATACGAGATCGATATCATGAGCGGTAGCACGGTTCTTAGGACTATCACCTCTTCTAGCAACACCACTACTTACACCGCCGCACAACAAACGACCGATTTTGGTTCTACCCAATCGTCAGTTAAAGTCCGGGTTTACCAAATGAGTGCACGCATCGGTCGAGGGCGACAAACGGAGAACACGATTTGACCGCTATCTTTAAATACGGGGTTGACCTGTTGTCTACCTCACAGGAATCGGCACCCGCAGACGCCAACCTGCTTTGGAAGATGCTGGCAGCATTCACCCCACAGCCTAAGGTTATCGACGAAACGACTACACCCCCCGGTAGCCCGTCAGAGGGTGACGTTTACATCGTTACTGCTACTGCTACCGGAGATTGGACGGGCCAAGAAGGGGACTTCGCCATCTACTTGGACAGCGAATGGAAATTCGTCACTCCTGATGAAGGCATGACTAAATACGTGGCCGATACTAATTCACACGAAGTCTACGACGGCTCGAGCTGGGGTGCAGTATGATTAATTACTTGTTTATGCTGTGTATGATCCTGCCTGCCCAGGATCTAGATTCCATCCGTCGCCGTCTCGACAGTATGGAGAAAAGCGCTTCCCGTTTGCTCCGTGACATCGACCGCATCAGGCGCGATCTGCGAGGCCTGGAAGCCGACCAAGGCCAAGGAGAGCAAAGGGAGGACGAGGAAGAGGATGACGAGACCGGCCTGGACCTCCCGGACGAGCCTCTGCCGCCGGAACCGGTGGACATACCCCGTCCGACGGTGCCTTCGATGCCTCTTGAATATGACCTGTTCATTGATGAGAACGGGGTCAAGGACGCATCCGGTAACAACCTCTACTCGGGGAATAAACCCCTCAATTGGGCTTTTGATAACGGGGTAGTAGAGGGGTCCCGTATTCAGCTGCGCGGCAGTCACCCGAGCCTGTCCATTAATGGTAGTGCCAGTGGGCGTCTGCGGAATGCTTGGATTGTCGGGTATGGTGGGGCGTCGGTTGATGGGGTAAAAATCTCGGAGTCCAAGGGTGGAGTAGAGGAGCTCCGTTTCTGGCGTACCGAATTCCGCAACCCTAAAAATTCAAAGGCTGCTTTCCGGACAGTAGACGCAAAGGGTAACGTCAAGGCCCACGGCATTATTGGCCTGCACGGCTGCTTTTGGAAAGGGGCAGACGGGGCCTACGTCTGGGCTGCCGAATACGTAGATTCCCCAGGTGTGGTCGGTGACCGGGTAGCTACTAAATGGTGGATCGAAGGTAAGACTGCAGCCCAGTGGCAGCTTACCGATATGGTGTTCCCGGCTGCTCAGGAACATTGTGCCTACCTTCACTACGCCCAGAGTTTCTACGCCTCTGGCATCGTTATGCACGCATCAGGCGGAACTATGTTCCAGTTCGCCAATAGGGCCGGTCGGGTGGAACCCGGTAAAGACCCTTATTACTACGGTAACCCGGATCAGCCGCCGGCAGGACTAGTCGGTCCGCTTATCGTCGAAAACTGCGAACACTTCGATGCTGACTTAACATTTCGTGACTCGAGCTCTGTCAGCATTTATGGTTACCTGAATGATGTTTATGTCAGTAACCTGAAAGTGCACAATGCGCCCGGTGCCTTTGTGCACGTAGCCGACTCCTTTAAAGGCGCTTACCTAGTCGGTGGAGGGGTCTACAACTCTGGTGGGCCTGAATTCCCTGCAGGTCGCTTTGTTACTCCAAGACTTTATCTCAACAACGTCACCGTAGACGGCGTAGGTCACAATCGTGAGCAAATCATGATCAGTGGTGTTGAAAACGTGCAGATAGGCAGTTTCAACGTCGTTAGTAATAAGCCGCAAATTGTCTTCGACACTCAGGGATCCGGTGGTTTTTACAATGGAACCGTCGGTTTTTACGATAAGCAGTCTGCTCTCCAGGCCAGCAGAATCGGTCGGTACGATGTGTCGCAAGGCAAAAACGTTTTCTACACTGAGGAAGAAATCCTCGAGCTCGTAGTTGAGTAGGCTAGTTATAGGTGTAGATCCTGGTATTTCCGGGGCTATTGTCTCACTAAATTTTGACACGGGTGGGTTATTTGACACTCACCTGATGCCGCGTGACGAGGCCGGATTAGACAGGGACGCTCTGATTGGCCTGTTCGCTGATTACGAACGTCACGATATTGTCATGGCCGGTATCGAGCGCGTGCACGGTCGACCAGGTAACGGTGTCAAGGCAGCATTCCGGTTTGGCAGATACACTGAAATGCTTATTATGTGCATGCATTTCTACGGAATCAAGTACACCGAAATCACGCCGAAAGTGTGGCAAGAAAGACTAGACCCACCTGCATTTGACGGTTCACTCACCCAGAGAGAACGGTCCAAGCAATTAAAGCAGCACTGGACGTCTAAGGCTCTCGAGAAATGGCCAAGTTTGGACGTTCACCGGGTCAAAGATCAGGGTAAGGCGGACGCTGCACTGTTGGCGGCCTTTATTCGCGAGAACTCTGACTACTGGCCTCAGTAGCGTCGTTCTCCTCCGGCTGCTTCTCTTTGCGCTCGTTCCACCCTCTTACGGGTGATGTATCCAGAGGTCCCTTAGCACGGCACACCTCACACGTTATTTGCCCGTGCAGCTCGCCATTGAACATTTTGACGGACGAACTGATTTTTGTGTGCCCGCAGAACGGGCAAGGCATATAGCGGCTCATCGGTTGTCCAGGGCATCGATTAGGTGCCTATGACGAACAGGGTTTGAGGTTTCGAAACTGTCGAACCAATCGGTGTAGATTTCTTGTCCGTTGCCGTGCTTGCGTATTACTTTTAGTATGCCGTCTGTGGCCATTTCTCTGCGGTTCGGTCCTGGTCCAGTCATCACAGTGTTCCATTTGTCCGCGAAGGCTATTTTTCGCTGGTTATTTCTGTCGCACATGGACACACCATCTGTTTTTGGGTGATACCTACTGATTGGGTACCCTGTGACGAGATGAAAAACTGTTGCGTGGATATCTGTGGTGTCGATGATGCGAGAGTAGACCGGGAATCCCCAACAAAACAGAATGGTAGCCAGTGCTTTGTGACTTAGGTTGCCTTTGCCACCAGTTTCTGAATAACCGCCATTGTCGCTTGTAATGATAATGGCATAGCCTTGCGACTTGGCCAACTGCACTAGTGTGCCAATTGCTCTATCTAAGTACTCGAGCATATACTCTGGTCCGGATGGCATACCGGGCGGAGCATGGAACGGCTTGTGGATTGCGTTATAACATACATTCACAAAGCCATACCCCTGCGCTATCACACCACACGCCTCTCTGGTAGTGTGGTCCGTAGCGTATTCTTCGACTGGTTGCGGTGTACCATTATTACTGGTAGCCCATGCAAAATACCCATTAGGGTTCAGATTTGCTTGGCTGCCATTGTAGTAGTCATACCCACAACTAGTTCTATGGTCCCAGTCATTGTGGGAACACAGGTGCCATTTCCCGATTTGGGCTGTCGTGTAGCCTGCTGCTTGTAGGCGTTTTCCCAGCAGGTGTGGTCCGGCACTCATGCTCTGGGTGTCATCGGAGGTAAAAATGCCGCCGATGTCGTTTTCCGGCCTAATGGTGTACAGTCCTGTTTCGACCTTAGCCCGGAAATTGCTGCAATTAGGCGATGCAACGAACTGTTCGGTTTTGTCCGTCCAAGTAACCTTGTAGGTGTCGAGATTAGGCGTCAAAGACACGGCATGAACTTCCGAATCAAGGTCGTCAATCTGGATTAGTAGTGTTTTCATCGTCTTCTCGAGAGCACACAGAACAAGCAGTATACTAGCAACAGCACCAGCGCTTCCATTCTTTAAGTCCAATGCTTGGACTCAGAAGCGCAATGTATAAAGGACCCCGAAACCAGTATTACCTTCTCCTCAGACTTCGTGAGTCCACCAGTTAGTCGGCAAATGTGCCTTGCGAACTCCTCCAAGTCCGCGTGACCAACGCCGCTGCTTCGGCGTAAACCGGTGCGAAGTCAAAAGTAACCTGATTCGGGGTTTCAAAAGGCCCCCAGGCTCCTCCTCCTGGGGCCAGGCACTAGAAAGGCTAGACCGGTGAGGACTAGTGCAAAGTAGGGTGGTCATGTCCACATTCCCAGCTACGGAAAAAGTAAATGGTCCCCAGACCAAATGACCACCCTGTTCGGTAAATGGTGAACTGGCCGGACTCGAACCGGCTCCTCAGGGTACAGGCGCGACGCACCCCGTGTGCTAACCCTTACACTACTTGTTCAGTGGCCCCGGCTACTCACCGGGGCCAGGGAGAGTGGAGTCCGGCGCTCGTTCATTCACCGCACTCAATACCTATAAAACACGGGATGTGGTTTGGTTTCAATAAGAGCCTTGTAAAGGGCTAAAGTTGAAGTTGCCCACTAGCCGAAAAACGGGTACGATTATTTAGTCCTTTACTCACTAACATGCTCTCATTTACCGAACTCCTAGAAAAGACCTATCCCGGTATACAGGGATACGCCTCCAAAAGCTCTAACGGGAGCGACTCCCTGTGCGATGACCTAGTCCAAGAAGCTTACCTGGCTGTCCTGCGAGTCCACCAAAAGTACGACGACAAGCCAGACTCAGATGTAATTAAGTTGGCCGGTGTTGCCTCTAAAAATGCAATCATTAATCACATGCGCCGGCACAATATGAGAACCGGAGAAGAACTAGATCTAGACCCGTCGTACGAAACCGACCACGCAGAGCACTTGTCCTACTTGGATATGGTCGAAGTCATCCGGTCACAGTTGCACGGCAGAGCCCTCGAATTCTTCGATGCATTGTATGGGCCGGGTGTTATCGATGACGACGGTCCGAAAGGCCCTTACTTGCGCGCCAAATTTTCCGTTTCGAAAGCGACCGTCTCGCGGACTTTGAAGCAGATCCAGAATGTAGCATCTGCCAACGGTTACTCTTTGTAAATGAAACTGCCTGAGCTAGTAACAATCGACACCAAGTCGGACCCAATTCAGACGGATCCCCCGCTACCTCAATATTTTGCCATTGTACGACTCGAACTTGAAACTGGCCCTTATCAAGCAGTTGCAGGGCCATTTGACTGGAGTCTGATTCTGCGTCGCTATCTAAAGCCAGGTAAACACATGGAACCTTTTTCTCATTTAGAAGACCTACTAAGGCATCACTTAGTGAAGTCTTTCCAAGGATACAAGTTCCAAGGATACTATTTTCAAGATCCGTCAGAGCCACAGCATCAAAAGGGCCTTCTCCAATAGCCACCGACATACCCTCTTGCAGCAAATCGAACCCGAACAAGACTTCGCTTTTTGGCCAAGCTTCATCGTGTCCGGGGTTTACTGTCTTGATGCCGCTATTACCAATGACTTCTCGCGCTTGGTAGTATACTGGGACTCCGTCCTGCCGGAATATGAAGATTGCTCTGCCGAAGAGTTCTTCATCATCGGATATCCCTACCTCCCAAAGGGAGAGATCTACGTGTCTACTTTCGACGTAGTGCGTTATCGTCTTGACAACGTACCCAGGGTCTTCGGTCCACTCCTTGGATGGAGACAGACGGCGATAATTTTTCAGGGACACTTCCCGGTACGTCGGCTTCTTTGACTTACGCCGAAAGCGCTCTGATGGGTCTTTCCGGGTTCTGAGTACACCGAGCCCGGTGAGGCCAAGGGAACGCAAGAAAGACACCAGGAAAGGGCTCTCGAGGCACCGGAAGCAGTAACACCTCCCCTGGGTCAGGTTGACGCCGAACCTTTCCTTGGCCCCGCAATACGGACAAGTAAAGTTAACCCATTCCCGGTCTGTCCGGTGGGGCGGCTTCTGTTTGAGAGCCTGGGCTATCCGTTTGTAGAGCTCCTCGCTCACATTTCATCCTGGATGTCTTTTACGGTAGATATGCTGAAGTCAGTAGCCAGAACTTCGGTGTGACCGGCTGGGTTTTCCCGGTTCTTGGCCCAATGCGCCCGGATCTCTCCCCTAATCTTTTCATCCGGTGTCTGGTTTAGTGAAAAGATAACGTCAGAAATGGCACCGATTTCGAAGCACTCTCCCAGGGATTCCATGCCGGCCACGTTCTGTTCTCGAGAAATTTTCATCCCTTCCCGGTTAGTCTGGTGGGCCGTCCAGATCGGGATGTGGCGTTCTGCGCAGGTTCCATGTAATTCCCGGTAGATGGTAGACACCTCGTGCCGCATCTGGTCATACTTGCGCCCGGACTGCATCAGGGCTGCATAGTCGATAATTACCAGATCAGGAATAAACCCATCTCTGTTAGCCACCAGGTCTAGGTGAGCTTTAACACTTGCTGGCGACTGCGAGTACATGGGGTACTCTTTGATTAGAAGAGAATTCTTACTGATAGAATTCAACACCTCTTGCATTCGCTTCCATGCTGTTCCTTGCTTTTTCCGCAGCATGTTCTTATTCATCCCTAGTAATGACATGTCGTACCGGCGCTGCACACTCGCCGCCGACATTTCTAGGGTGTAGTGCACCACCTTCTTACCTGCCATTACGGCACCCTTCCCGATAGACACTAGGGTTGCCGATTTTCCGGAGTTCGGTGGTGCCAACACAACGCCCAATTCTCTGGGGGCTAGCCCACCACCCAGCGTATTGTCCAGAGTGGCTATCCCAGTAGGGACTTTATAAGTCTGTTCCGGTTCCTTGTAGCGCTTTAGTCGTTCTTTCGGGTCATCATCCCACATCAGCCCAACGGAGTTGGTGTTGTCACCAAAGAACGCCATTTCCAACAACATCTTTCTGATGTCATCAAACGGGGCGTCATCTAGGGCTGTGGCTACCAGGTTCATTTGATTCTCAAGGTTTCGCTTTTGCGCGAATTCTAGCGTTTTGTCCTTGAGAAATGCGATTTGGCTAACTGGCTTGGTGATGTAGGTATTAACTACATCGTCTATGTCTTCTACTTCCCAGCCGAATTGCTCGAGAGTAGACGTCAACACCATTTCGTCTGGTTTGGTGCCGAATTTGTCAAAGTGGTCGGTAGCGATAGACACCAAGGCCTTTTCTTCGTCGGTCTGAAACAAACCAACAGATAAGCAAGCCCGCCGGTCCAACAGGAACGACGGGTCTTGGTACACCGCTCGTATCAGTGATTCTCGAAATTGTGTAGTGAGAACGTCCACTACTTCTTGTGAGCGTGTACAGCTTTAAGTGTTTCCATATCCGGGAACTCCCCGGTGAAATGGATACCTCTGTCGTCTAGTGCCACTTGTGCCGGTGGCTTCACTTTCGGGAAGTAAATTTTATTGATGTATGACCCCGCTTCCATAAGTCCCATTCGGAGCTCCTGTACGAGCATCATAAATACGTATTCTTTAATGGCCGTTACACCACGCAATTGGTGGGACCTACTAGAGAATACGTGTACATCGTAGAAATCCTCATCAATGACGTACTTCAACCACTCCGCGGCACCTTTAATCGGAGGGCCCTTAATGATGTCGGCACCTTCCCACTCGATACCCCTCGAGTCGTGCAGAACACCGTCAAAATCTACGCACAAAATCGGCTTGTCATCGTAGGCATTCTTGTCATCCCTCTGCCCCGTCATTTCCCAATGATATCTCATTCTACGTTCCCGATGTGCTCGTCGTCTTTTCCGGTTTTATTCCTGCTGCTATACGATCCACTGCGCATCCTTTCCACGTTGATTTTCAACTTTTGGAAGTAGATGTCGGCGAAACTCTTTGAAGTCATGCCGGATGCGATGGCAGCACTACAGATGAAATGCCAGGCGTCTACGAGTTCAACCCGTACAGCGCGCAGGTCGGTTTTATCTACCGTCCACCACTTGAACGGAATCTCTTTCTTGGCTTCCTCGAGCTCGTGTATAGCCGCATCCAGGAATTTTCTCAACCAGAAAGAGATTTGGTCAGTGGACGACACCTCATCGAACAGTTTAGCTTTCACGCACATTTCCGACAGCGTCAGCCCGTCGTAGTCCTCCATATGCTTACTAAAGGACTCGTCCACGAATTCCTTGTGCATAGTAAACATCTTAGAGAATGTATTCCGCTCATTAACCAACGGCATCCCTTCTGATGTGTTGATTAGTTCAACCGGTGCCAGGCTAAACCCTAGAATACGGTTCAACAGATGACTGAAGATCTCCGGTTCCGTTGATTTCCTTTTCTCTTCAAGGGAAATGTCTCCGGTAACCTTTTCACGAAGTCGCAGCCTAGCCGCGGCCTCTTTGTCGGAGCAATAACAATACCATACCTTATGCTCCGCATTCAGACCTAGTTCGCGCACCTTTTCATTCAGGTACACCAATTGCTCTTCGGATCTAGGGAATGAGTCGATAACGAGGCATTGGCCATCTTTTGTAGCCCGGATAGCGTCATTAATTTTGGCCCGGACAAACGCATTGGTAACTACTGGTGCTACCGGGTTCTCGCTTTCGACCATTTCCTCCTGGAATTTTTCCCTGCACATCTTACCGACATGAAGGGCCGTCCACCCGGCACGCTCGCCTAGTCTAGAGGCCAGGGTAGTTTTTCCGGAACAAGTTTCACCGGTTAACCAGATAATAGTTTTTACCATTCGACCATGTCTTTGTCTGAGGGGCCGGTGCCCAGCAACGATACCCGCGTGTGAAAAACGTTGTGTTGGTCGTAGATTTCCTGGTTCAACAAGGACACAAATTTCTTAGTATCAAACGACAACAAGTCCTTAGTCCGGCACCGGTAATCTTCGTGATTGATGTAATTCACGAAGTTTACAAACAAATCCGTAGGTCCACACACTCTGACAAACCTATTGAACTGTTTAAAGCTGAATGTGAAGATTCTTCGGACTCGTTTCGTAACTGTAGTAGTTTCCGGGTCCATGTCAGAGTTTCCACTAGTGTCGCGTAGCTCCTGCCAGGTCAACTCACGGTGGTCGTGATAATGAGGGCCTGAGGAATACGATCTCTCACCATCTACCAAATTCCCAACACGTATAGGGAAAGTACGCAAACTGCCCCACACACGCCCAATCAGTTGGGGCGGAACACCGGCATTGTTAGCGGCTGACATCGTCGTAACATCACGCGACGTAGTAAATGGGTATTTATGCCCGTGGTTCAAAGACAGATCAAACCCCTGGGCGGTTTCACACAGAACAGTGCCATTACCACGCAGAGTCGTGTGCACGAGCTCGGTTGTGTCTGACAGGTACCGTTCTAGTTCCGGGTAATCCTTGGCCAAACCCGCATTTCGCATGGTCTTTCGTGCCAGTGCGGCACCAGACCCTTTCTGTGTTGAAGCAATACCTTTTAGGTGCTGTCGCTCAGTCTCCGTGTCTTTCGGATCGACAATGCCGGCATGGGGATGAATAGACAGCCGGTTGGCTACGCCGAGATGGGAAAACTCCTCGAGTTCCCTCAGAAGCGACGGAATGTGAATTGTGGAAGCAGGAGTCAGGGCCAACCTGCAATCCATATTCACAAACGACAAAGGCAGATAATTCGTTACGTATTTTACATCCGTGTCTTCGAATGTGTGTCCAGCATTAGGCTGAAAGTCTGCCGTAGCCAGGGCGATGTCACTTCGTTTCGCGATGTACCCTGCTAGTTTTCCCTTTCCAGTGGAACCCCACTGGCCATCAATAATAAAGTTAGCTCTGCCAGGGTTAAGCATCATCGACCGGTCACCTTCTTTGCGACTTTCTTTTTCGACTTCTTCTTGGCTTTCGGCTTCGGTTTGGGGCCAACGGTAAAGTCATCAGGTGACAATTCATACTCCATTTCGTCTTCACCGTCTGCTAGCCACATACCTTCCTCATCAGCAGGACCGATGATTGTGGCTTGCGTAACCTCGCCTTCGAACTCAAAGTGAATGACCTGGCCGGACAAGTCGTCATCGTCAACAAAGTCATCATCGGAATCCGATTCCTCCTCTTCGTCTACCTCGTCCTCTAGATCTTCGTCAGCATCCTCGAGGGGATCTTCCGGATGTTCGTCGTTCCCTTCAGGGTTCAACAGGTCCTGGACGTCTTCGATCAGTTCCTCGTCCAAGGGAGCGCTTTTCTTGCCGTCCCTGAGCATGACCTGGTACATCTTATCCGGGGTCGCCTTCGAATCCCTGGTGATGATCATGTCCCGACCATTAACTCCGAACAATTCTTCCGGTTCGTATTCCCCACAAACCAAAAAGTCCAGAATGCGGTTAAACACGGACGTAGGCACGGTAGCGATCTGGATACCATTGTCCGGGTTATCAGTGTCTACACAGTTTAGCTCGTAACGGTCAACGGCTCTAAGTCGTTTTCCTAGTTCCTGCTCTTGTTTGTTAGAGCTCGCCATGAGACGAGAAGCTTCCTTGCACAGTTCACATCCAGGCCCTTCGCAAGGAACACTTTTTTTGTCCTGGAAGTGCAACCGTTGGTGACTTTCCAGGTGTTCAATCACTGAGCCAATTTTCGGGGCGTTAATGTCATTTTTCCGGAAAACACCATTAGCATAATCGGCCTCGGTGACCGTGTGTTCGAACGTAAAGACACGCAATGTGTTTTTCCCGTTCTTCAACTTCAGGAATTTTCCTCCCGAAGTCTGAATTTCTGCCTGTCGATTCTGATAGTAACTAACGTTCAGTGCCATTACGGCTTCCTCCTAATTTTCTTTCGAGTCTTGGCCTTTTTATTGGCCGGTGTAATATCCTGTCCAGTTGCCTGCTTCACTTGGTCTCCCAGGTGTTTTTCCACAAAAGCCACTGCCTCAGGGATTTGCTCCTCCGCATCCTCCAAGCTGCTAACCGGAAGAGTGATGCCCACATCGATACGAACAAATTCGTAAGATTGGGGCCCTAGTTTTAGAGTCAAACCCTGTTGAAAGTGTACATTTCCTGATTCAGGCAACGTATTCTTCCTGTTGTTTGTAGTTAGGCCCCATGGTCACATCAGACAGGAGCGGGATTTTAAGGAAGGTGAATTTTTTATTAGCCCAGTCTTCCATAGTCTCTTTCAGAATGTAGTAGACCGACTTCTCTTCACCTGGGTAGATGTCAACCAAAATGGAGTCATGAACCTGTCCGATAATGAGAGACTCGAGGCAGTAGTGACTGAATCTGCGCTCTACCTCTGCCATCGTCATCATAATAATGTCGGCTACACAACTCTGAATGGGTTGGTTTGTTGCTTGCCTCTCGGCGCGTTTTTTGGTCTTCCAGTCTCTGTCATTAATGAGCGGTAGGTGTCTAACTCTTCCAAGCTTATTAATGACAAACCCGTTTTTCTCGGCAAAACGGACTGTAGACTTCATCCAGGCGTCTACTCGAGGGTGGGCTCGGAACCAGGATTGTAAGACTTGTTCTCCGTAGGCTTTGTCGCCAGGACGCCCGAACTGCGCAGCAAGACGGTACCCACCGATGCCGTAGATTACACCGAACGTCGTGCGCTTGCCCTGGGTCCGTTGGTCGCTTGTGATCTTTTCGGGTTTCACCCCGAACATCAGAGCCGCGGAGTTTAGGTGTACGTCTACACCTCGTGAGTAGGCATCAATAAGGACCGGCTCTTCGGCAATAGACCCCAGTACTCTAACCTCGGCCTGGCTGATGTCTGCGCACCCGATCTTTCCACCCTTAAACCGCGATACGAATACGGATTTAGTACGCCCCTCGCGGCTCAAGTTTTGGAGGTTAGGTTCCGAGCTCGACAATCTGCCAGTAACGGCCACATCTAACCGAAAGTTGCTGTTAATAGTACCATCCGGTCGGATCCTTTCAATGTAACCTTCCAGGTCAGTCAAGTCGGACGCAACAGACCTTAGGTCGACAATTTTCTGACATAGGGGGTTAATTACCGCCAACTCTTCTAGGACTTCACGCTTTGTGCTCGGCCCGGTCTTAGTAGAAACAGTTACCGGGAGCTCGAGTTCCTGATAGAGCAGGTGTCTGACTTGTTTTGGTGATTTACTATTAAACGGCCCTGGGTCTTCTAGAGCCTCAAGAGTGCTAATAACCGCCGGGTCATTATTAATGTCTGACTCTAATTGCTCGACCTGTCCGGCCAGTTCTTCCACTTTGTTCTTGGCCGCCGCTCGATCGATGTACATTCCATTGGCTTCGACCCTGGCCAGCAGAGAAGAAGATGGCAGGGTGATGTTCTTGTAATTCCACCTTTGCCTGCCGTTATAAGGATGCGCTTTTTGCTCCTTGGTCAGCTTTTGGTGCAAAATGCGAGTGGTTACTACATCTCCGCAACAATAGTACCAAAGGTACTCCATGTCCACATCGGCATAAGTAGCACCGTTTGCCATCTGTCGTTTTAGCTCAGTATCGTACCCTCCTAGGTCTGTGTACTGGTAAGCCAAAACCTCTAGTTTGTGACCTGCTTCTTCTTGCAGGTGGATGTGCAGCAGCATCGGGTCACCAACGAAGTTCCTAGGTTCTACTCCTAGAATCACCAGTGACCAAGTGTACTCGTATTTGTAGTTGAATGCGACTTTTGGAACATGAGAATGACCTAGCCAATGAGCGAAAGCATCCTTAACCTTGTCATCTGCAAAGTCTATGCAATACGCCTCATCGTCTGCTGGCGACAATCCAACACAACGAATATACTGGTCAGGCCCGTAAGGTACTAGCCCGGTAGTTTCATAGTCGAATGTGACGAAGTCGGCCTGGCTGCACCTCGCCAGGACTTGTAGGGCCCGCTCGAGCGTGTCTACGTACTCCCACCCATCGTCGTTAATTTCACGACTGGCGTCCCTTGCGATGCGCCTCATGGCTGCCATCTGGGACACAAACTCCCGACCCCTTGCCGGGTAGCTGACCATTTGGTCGGGGTGGAAGATCGGAATAAGAGGATAGCCGAACTGAGACTCTACTTCTCTACCGGCCCACTCAGTGATTTTCCTTAGTTCAGTCGTAAATTCGAAGGATTTTGACCCAAAGGCCACCAAATAATCGGGTTTAGCCTCAGAAAGGTCTTTTTCGAAAGCTTCGGAGTGTTTCTTTACCAGGGTCTTGGTTGGCTTCTTGCCGTTCTCCAAGTACTCCGGAACCAAGAACAAATCGACAAATTCACACCTGCGGTTGAAACCATCTTTCTCAAGCTCGCGTTTTAGAGCAGCCTTGGCTTCGTCATGCCGCCACCAGTCTGTACATCCAGGGTTGGTATAGTTGGGCCACACTAGGCCGATTCGCGTTTTAACCAAGAGTCTTCGATCCGCGACAAAGCTTCCAATAACCGCAAAAACGCTCAGAACAACCCCAATGGGTTGGTGAGCAAGGAGGGAAATTACCAGCCTTGATGGAATTTCCAACTTCCTCTACAACATACTTCGCCCAGTTTTTGCGACGCTTGGTGTAAGTGGCCTTGACGGGCACGATTTTAGGGTCTTTGGTTTTCGTAAGACAGATAAACTGCCCTTTAGACTTGTTCACCGACTCCGAATAAATCGCAAGCTGCAGGTCCCCGTCCGCGTCTGCTTGGCTTTTCTTGGACTTTACGACTTTGTAGTCAGACGTCGCCGTTTCTCGCTTTCCTGAATCACCAAGCATGTGTCCGTCAAGGTCTCGGAATCCGAGGAGAGGGACACTTCCAATTTGTAACTCGAACTTGGCTTCTGCAGCAGTTGGGGTAACTTCTCGCTCATCTGCGAACTCCAAGTAACGTTCCACAAGCTTGGCTCCTCGTTCTCGAACTTCTCGGTCAACAATGCTGTTATGTCCATTATTTGTGACTTTGTCAGCCCAAACAGACTCGAAAATGTCCGTCGCTTCATTTACTCTAAGGTTGGAGCCATTGGCTATAAAACTCAGGTTGTTTTTCTCGAGCCAGTCATGGTGGCTGATGCCTTCATCTAATACGATAGCCGGTGGTTCCTTTAGGCCTTTAATGTACCGGAATTCGTATTGTTTTGGGCACTTTAGGTACATATTCACCTGAGAAATAGAAATGTACCCCCTTGGCAGCCAGTCTACCGCGGTCAGCGTTTCAAGGCTGAACCGTTTACTAGGGTCTTTCTTCGGTCGTTTTCTAATCGCCAAGGTATGCCTTTTTTATGGCGTCTACGTCACCGCTCAGCAATTTAGTTTCGATTGTTTCTATACAGTCGTTGATGTCTTTTTCCATGAACCGGGGAAGGTCGAGAGTACAGTGTCCTACCATCTTTCGAACGGCTAAATACCAGATCGATAGGGTACCGTTTGTGATCGCCATAATAACCCAACCCTCATCATGGCTATCGTTCCCCCAGATTTGTTTGGAACTGGCGATCTTACTAATCACCCTCGACACAAACCCCTCTTCGACGATGCTACTACGCATGCGTTCACACTTATACCGGTGATACCGGTTCTGGGCCCCTTCTGTGGTAAAAGCATGCAATAGAGGAAACGGCTTCCGCCACAAATTACGGCAAATGTGTTCCGGAAGTTGGTCAAACTGAGCTACCACAAACTCGGTAACGGAAGCGTCACACTCTTTTGCGGCGGCAATAGCCCTAGGGATAAATTCCCGGTACCTTGCACCAATACTGCGGTATGACCACTTTGTGCGGCTGCGCACTTCCCGACAGTAGGCGTCTTCGAATTGGTTTTCCTCTAAGCGTGAATGTAGTCCGATTGCCATTATCTAATTTTCCAGCCGATAGCCTCTTCGTAGGTTCTCGATAGGGTGGGCTTGGACCTTAGTTGTTTAGTTTCCTGTTCTGCCTTTGGACGAGTCCTGGTTACGGATGAAATCCAACCCACAACCAAAAAAGACACTAGTACTACAACAACGTAAGACAGAAACCGCTTCATAGCAAAAAGGTGGGGGACCGGGTCTCGCGTGCACCGGTCCCCCTGAGTTTGGTCGAGAACTCCTAGCCTGCCCTTACCAAACTCATTCAGTCCATACTCACAAGGGCAGGCTATCTTAATAAGTCACTATACCTCGGAGCGTTTCACTATACTTCTCCCCTTTTAGTGACTGAGACAATCTTGAATGGTTTAACTTCTTAAGTTATGGCGAGCTGCGCTCGCTCGCGCTCTGCGCGACTCTCATTCAAGTAGTAGGGTTTCAATGTGGCCACTCTGCCAGGTCCCTGGGGACCTAACGCGTCTCGGCTTTCTCCGTTCCTTTGTCGAGTGTATCGCTTTTGTAAGACTTTTGTGGATAAAATAGTCCGACTATCTCGTTTAATATCGAAATTGTAAGTTTTCTGTAAAAGTCTGAAACGTTCTAGAATGGTTTGGCTTAGTTGGGTACGTTCGCATTTGACATTTAAACAAAAATGAATGACACTTGTTGGGGTCTCGCTTGCAAACAAAAAGGGGAGAATGTTTACTGCGGGGCCGATCTTTGTTCAAAATGTTCGACTAAACTCGTTGATGCCTGCGGAGGACGTTGGAAATATGACGACCCTGATTGCATTATTGAGTTAGTCAAAATCATCAGACCACCCTTTAGACAACCATACATAGAAGAATTGGCTACTATTAGGAAAAATAAGAAAGCGTCCGGGACCACTCGTAAGAAGGCCATTAAAAAGACTTCTAGTGAAACCACTAAACGCGTGGTTAAAAAGAAAACCGAAAGCAAAAAGGAGGAGCCTACCCCTGCTGAAAAGGCTGTGACCAAGATCAAGCGCCCGGTAACCCGTAAGAAGTCGAATGAGGCCCCTCGCAAGAAGGTGTCTAATCGTGAAAAGTTGGCTACCTCGGCGAAAAAGGTCAACCGTGGAATTAAACGTCGTGAGGTTAAAGGTTCCGATGATGTAGCGGAGAACCTGCTGCAGTTCGAAAATATTCCGGATATGGTCGAGTGGGCTCGAGGACACGAGGAAGTGAACCACGAGAAACTAGATGCCGTTCTTAGAGATTACAAGAACGGGTCCCAAATGGGCCTGCTTCGTATGCGTGTGGCAAACTTGGTCCGTGGTGCCCTTGGTAGGGCTGCCAGGAAGGAAGCCACGGGAAAGACCAAAATTCGCAGACCCACTAAAACGTCATGATTATTACACTCACTTATGCTCTGGTAGTGGTTATGTTGCTTAGGGCCGTTCATACGGTCTCCAGGCCCGCCCCTCGCCGGTAAGAGTATGGACAAGCCTTCTGGTCCGTGTTCTATTTAGAGCATGGCCCAGGGCAAGAAGAAGGCCTCTAAGAAGGTATCCAGAAGGTCCGTCCCTAAGAAACCCGCTTGGGTGGACGGTTTTCTGGCGGATTACGCGCGCTCCCGGTCTGTAGCCCAGGCTGCGGAGCGTTCCTGTGTAACCACCACGGAAGTCTACGAATACCGCAAGAACTCTGAGGAGTTCGACCAGGCGATGAAAGACGTCTGGAGAACCCTTATCTACGACCTAGAAGACAATGCCATGCACCGGGCAGCCCATGGGTGGGACGAGCCGGTATTCTTCAAAGGTGAAGTAGTGGGGTCGCGCCGTGTTTTCTCGACTGCCCTGTCCATCTTCATGCTAAAGGCCAACATGCCGGACAAGTATCACCTCGAGCGCCAAGTGGCGGATACTAGTGCCGAAGAACAGGCCAAGATGATGCGCATGTTCCTAATCAACTCCGCTCCTCGAGCTCTTGAAGCGGTTCAGGAGGGGCCAGAGGAGCGGAACGGGATAGCAACTTGAGCTACAGAACTCCAGTTTGGGACAGCCACGGATTCGAAAAACGGGTCATCGAAAAAGGCTGGACATTTGTTGAGTTCACAGATAAGTTGCAGCCCCTCGTGGGCAAGATCCCAGGGACCAAGATAGCCTCTGTTTCTGCATGGCGGAAAGGGGGTCGTGAGCCGGCTAATTATGCTATCTTGGCTGCTGTGGCTCACGTGCTTGATTGCAGGGTAAGCGACCTATTTAGCTGGTCGTGATCTAACAGCACCTGCCTTCTGCATACCAGTTGGTGGGTGCTCTTGTATATAAGAACCCGACCCCAGTTGAGTTGGTAAGTCAGGACTTGGCACTCCTCTTTACCGCTAGGGTCGGGTATAAGGCCCCTCCGACGGGGTTTGTTAAGTTAGTGGCCTGGCAGCATACAACTCATCAAACGGTAACTCTAAGGGCAGCCCCGAGGGGTTCCTTTCTGTTTTGTGTCGGAGGGGTGTAGGCCCCTTCTGACTGCCGGTTACTCCGGACCCGGAACTGGAAGCATAAACGGGTCCCACCAGCACCAAGAACTCCAGCGAACTTAGTCGTCAGAAGGGACGATCGATTCTCCACCCAGGACACCACCAGTCCCGGTTAGTCCTGCACGCAGTCTACTAAGAGCGTATCGGAAGTGTGGGTATAGATCGTCGCGTGTCATGGCGATCATGTGGTCTATCCGGTCGAACATCATTTGCGAGTCCGAGGCGATGTCATCGTGGTGTTGGTCCAGAGCAACACAAATGTACTCTGCTGCGCTACGGATTAATTGTTTGCGTTCTTCGAGACTCCAGTGTCCATCATTAGACCCCATGTCGTAGACACTGAAGGAGTTAGAGACCCCATCCATGCTAACGAAAGGGTCGTTTTGAGTGGTAAAGTTTTTGCCGGCCACGAACCCGGACACCATAGTCAGAGCGCTAACTACTAGGGTCGCTTTGTCGATTTTCATATTCATTGATTTTGTTTTCTGACTCTACTAGTAGGCTATACAAACAGTAGAAGCACAACCTTTTTCCGCGGTGGTTTAGTGTCCTATTCCAGAAGAGCTTACACGACGAGCATTTTCTGTACCCGGTTTCGAGTGGCTGGTCGCGATTTATATACGGGTAGTCGTGTTCCCCCATACTACTTTGTAAAGAACCCGCCCCAATACAGTAGCGCTAGGATGATAGTCGACGCTACGACTCTTGCGCCGAGATGGTGCTCTCCTGTTTTTGGTTCACCATGTTTGGCCCAGGAATAGCCTGTACCAATCAGAAGAAACGCGAGGTAAATAAGTTGGGGTGCTTCGATTTTCATAGCAAACAAGCGGCCCCGAAAGAGTCTACGTCCTCCGGGGCCGCTCTATGAGTAGTCCATTCTAGTTATGTTTCGGAAGAGAACCGTAATCATCTGCTGATGTACTACATTGGTCCTCTGTTAGAGCAACGAAGTCACCCTGGTCATTCTTCCGCTTTAGTTTGCCGTTTTCGACTTTGTAAGTCTCATCACCGACTTTGATCTCGTCTGAGTCTTCGCAACCCCCGTTGGGATTCGGAGTGCCTTCATCAGTCGAACCAGTGTTGGTCGTTTCGGTTCCATCAGGAGCAGTGACTGTTTCAGTGACAGTGATCCGTTGGTTACCGAACATCAGGCCATCAACCTCAACGGTGACTTCTCGACCGGCACTGTCGGACCAACAGGAATCGTCGTCAACAGCAGTAAATGCTATTGGTAGGAGAACCACTAGGGCTAGGGCTGTTTTAATCATAAATAACAAGCTTCAGAGTTTTGTCTAGGTCTGCGAAACACTTAGCTTTTTTAAGAGCTCGAAACACATCCCATTTAGACGAGGAATCAAACGGTGCACCAGCGTAAATAGTGTTGACCACATTATCACTGTACACCGATACGGTGTCCCAAATTTTGAGCGGGTCTTCGAATTGTTCGGCTAGGAATTCGGCTTCGGGTTGTAGTTCATCTTCAAGTTTACCTGATACTTCGTGGTTTTCCCATCTTTTGAATTCGCGCTCTTCGTAGTCGATAACGAATTGCCTAATGGTCCATATTCGACAACAATCTGCGAAGGTGTCTTGGAACCCATCAGTATTCCAAACGAGCTCGAATTGTTCCTCTGACAGTTCCTTGAACCAAGTTCTGGCGACTTCTCGAGTCGGCTGCCAGACTGATTCGTTTACGGTGTCACCAGGGTTAGTCTTGTCTTCGATTACCCCGGATGCTTGGACGGCCAGAGAAGCCGTTCTCTTTTCCCAGGGGTGAATTTGAACGACTTCTGAGGTGTTCTTGGTCTCAGGGTGCGCCGGGACAAGAGGAGGGCTCTCGCGCACGGTAAAGTACAGGGCCGGCCATAGTATTAGGTTGCCTGTCAGGATTGCTATGTCAGATTTTTTCATTACTTTTCTTTTTCCGTGCTACAAGTAACCCAATGCCCACATTGCCGATCGTGAAACCATACCAGCGATGCCTCCACCCTGAAGTGACTTGCAGGGCCATTGCCTCGTACGGATAACCTCCCCATTGGAACCTAATCATTGCTCTTCACCTCCTCTGTCTGGGCGAGTGCGGCTGAGAACCGCTGAAACGCTTGCAGCTCTCGCGGACC
>FUIF01018591.1_pt1 | contig 48765 bp, 75 predicted proteins | sample 1003461 | NCBI WGS metagenome assembly FUIF01 (sample SAMEA80401918, study PRJEB19352) | marine metagenome
TGGTGTCGCATCTGCCCACGCAGCTGACGCTGGAGCTCATCGAGGCTCGGTAGCGTCCCGTCTTGGTACCCGTCGAGCGTGCGCCCGCCTCGCTGCCTGCTCTTCAGCGGCGTCGAGTGCTCCGTGATCGGAGTGTGCGAGCGGATGTTCCGCGTCGAACCGATGGCATCGTACGCTGGGGTGCGGGGTCCCGCGTATCGGTCGTGCGTCGACGGAGCATCGGTCGGCGAGTTGGTGCCGAGCCGCCCGCGCAGCGACGGGTACTCCGGGGTGTCGCTCATGAGCTGGTGCATCCACTCGCGGCGGTGTTGCGGCGTCTGCATCAAGTCGTGAGGGTTGGGTCGATACCCCGTGTTTTGGTTCTGCTCGTGGCGTCGCGCGAACTCCTCGTTCTTGTCGCGCTTCCGTCCACCGCGCTCCGTGACGATGACGGTCGAGTCGCCGCCACCATAGAGAGCCTCAAGCTTTGCTTCTCTCTCTGCTCGTCCCATCAGAACGTCCTTCCGAGAGCTTGCCCAACGAACTGCGGACTCGCGGGCAGCATGCCGCGCAACGTGCGGCGGTAGATCTCACCGTAGACTTCGTCGGCGTCGGGGACTTCGCCTTCCGTCGCGTAGTCGTAGCCCCACTGCGCCGTGCGGTTCATGATGTCGGCTGCATCGGAGACCGTCGGTCCGAGCAGCCAGTCGGTAAAGCGACCCTGGTACGCAGCGTTGGCGATGTCTCCGAACATGCCGAAGCCACCGACGTAGGTCATGCCACGCAGGAGGGAGAGCCCAGGGTCATCAAAGTCGAACTTGTAGCGGTCCTGGTACTTCGCGCCGACGAGCTCCGAAGCTTTGCTCTTCAACTGGTCGCGGAGCTCGCCGACAGCCGGACCCGCGATGCCGAAGCCCGCTGCCGCCCGGTACAGTGGCGCGAGGCTCCCCTTCGCTCCGTTCGTACGGAAGAACTGAAACGCGGGGTCAGCGATCTCGCGCATCAGGAATCGGCTCTGCTGGTAAATGAAGCTCTTGTACTGGAGGAACATCTTCATCTCCGGCGAGCGCCACGTGATGGGGATGTCGACGACGCGGTTCGCATGCTGCGTCTTGTTCGAGGCGCGGAGCCCAACGCGCGTAGCCGTCCGCACTGCGTCGGACGCAGCCTCTCGTCCCATCGTTGCTTCAAGACGTGCGAGATCTTTGAAGTCAGGCAGGTAGCCAAGCTCCTGCCACGCTCGTACCGAGTTGGAGTTGAGACCACGCCGACGCAGAGCAGCCGTGAGACGTCCGCCCGTTTCACCGAGCATCCGTTCAGCGGAAGCGATACCGGCGTTCGCTGCGCCGATCCTGTTCGCCATCTCGCCGACATTGAAGCCGACGGCGGACAGGTACGGAGAGACCCAGCCACGCTGACCCCCGACGAGTTGTTGCATGGCGTTCTCATGACCCCGAGAGAACGCACGCATACCTTGCCGGAAGCCGCGTGGAGTGAAAGCTCGTACGGCACCACGTAGCATGTTCACGCCGCCCTCGGTAACAAACGTATTCGCCTGCTGCGAGAGGTTGGCGATGGTAGATGCGGGACCCATCTTCGAGAGGACCTGGTACCCCATGATGCCTCGGGTCAGCTTGTCGAGACCGAAAGCAGAGTATTTCTGCCCACCGGACATCGCAGCGTAGATGTCCTTGATGGTCTCTGGGTCGACCCCTGCCCCAGACATTCGCTTGAGCAGGCTCTTCAAACCTTTGCCGTTGAGTCCGAACTCCTTCCCGAAGGCGGAGCGCGTGGCCCATTGGTTGACGTATCTCCCGAAGATCTCACCAATGTCCATCTCCCTAAGATGCTCGGGGAGCTTCGCGGTCCGCGCGAACTCGATGTTCCCCGCGCGCTTCACTCGGTTGAAGACCTGCCGGGCAGCTTCCTTCGTCGAGCCGAGCTCGCGCATCAGGTATTTGATTGCCTCGTCGTCGGTCTTCGACATCATCGACTCGATGACTTCTCGCTTGAGAATCTGCGGCACGTAGTTCGGCTGCACGTGCTGAGCCAGCGGCTCCCACTTCGCCGTCTTCGGGTTGAACACCTCGAAGCCTTTTCCGTACCGGTCCTTGTACTGCGTCATCCGGTTGAGGATGTCGTCGAAGGCCGCGCGCGCGTGGACGCCGACGTCGTCCCATCCCTTCACGCCGGTCGTGGTTCCCGCCTCCATCGCCTTCGTGATGAGCTCGGCGGGCTGACCCTTCTGGAACATCCGTCGGAAGCTCCCGAGTCCAGCCTGCTTCAACGCATCGGCGAAGCCTTCGAGGTAGGGGGCCGCTTCGATCTCGGCGTTCTCCAGCATGCGCGTCGAGCGACGTCCGAACATCTTGCCCGCGACACCGCCGTACGTCTCGGCGAAGGTGCCCATCGGGAGCAGCCACTTTGCCATCGTTTGCCCGGCCTTCGACTTCTGGAGCGCCTCACCGATAGCCTTCCCGCTCGGGAAGAACTTGCCGACGCCGGGGAGCATCTGCGCTCCTCGGTAGCCAGCCTTCCACGGTGCGGCAGCGAGCTTCGCGGTCTTCGCGCCGATGGTTCCGGGGAAGAGCAGCAACGGGTCGGTACCGACGTCGACACCGAAGCGCGCGATCTTCCTGCCCCAGCCCTCGCCGATCTCTTTCGGCATGAGCTGGTCTCCCATCGTCCCGTACTCTCGCTCGTCGGAGCCACGGTAGAACGCCTTTAGCGCCGCGCCTATCGCCGCCGTCGGGTCCTCGGTCTCCTGGTACTTGCCGTACCCCTCCGAGAGCATGAGCGACGGGAGGTTCAGCACCTCCAGCGGGTTCAGCTTCTCGGCGAGGTTCTCGTACCAGGGATCGGGGCGAGGCGTGAAGCCGGGGAAGTTCGTCGACATCAGAGCTGGTCCATGAACTCCTGCGTCGCCTCGGGGCCGAACTCTCGCTCCAGGAACTCCAGTAGGACGGCGTTCGTGAGCTTCTGCTGCGCTAGGAGCTCTTCAAGGAGCTCGTTCTCGCGCTTCTCGGTCTTGTTCGTGAGGGTAACGCCGACAGCACCGAGGGCAACCTCGCCAATCTTCTTGAGCGGCAGACCCATTGTTTAAACCTCTATCCCATTTGGGTTATGTGAATTCCATGATAATCCCACGACTAGTCACGCCGATGTAACGCTTATGGTTTAAACACCCTGATCGACCCCCATCCCCACCATCTCAGCCGCTTCTTGCCTGGCTTCCTCGATGGTCATGTCGCGATCCCCGTAGGCGCGCGCCTCGCGCAAGATGCCTGCGGCGAGCACGTTCAGCGCTCGGAGCTCGGCTTCCTCGTCGCCCTCCGCACCCGTGAACGCCTGGATGGCGGTCTGCTGAAGCTTCTGCGCCGCCGACGCCTGCTGGGCTTGGGTCCGCGCCTCGGTGTCGAGCCCGGACTGCCTCTCCTGCGAGCGGAGCTGCATCTCCAGCGACTTGAGCTGCTGCCGTCGCTGCGCGCGCTCTTCTCCGACCTTCTGCCGCGCCTGCTGCTGCGCGAGGATGCCAGCCTCCAGGAACTTCGCCTCGTCCATGAGAGCCTTGCGGGTCTGCGGGTCGAGCCACGTCTCGCGGAGCGCGTAGTCGCGCATGCGGATCGCCTTCTGCTTGTTTAGGAAGGACTCCAGGTCTTCGCCGCGCTCGCGGATTCCCTCGACCGTCTGACGCCGCGCGTCCTGGAGCTCCTCGTCGCTCAGGTCTCCCGGTCCGAGCTCCAGCGGGTTGTCTCGCGAGCCGTAGTCGCCGCGCGCGACGCGACCGAGTGCCTTCTCGATGTCGCTCGGGGTGTCGGCCTGGTCGACGTACGCCTGCTGCCCGGCTGCGGGGCCGGTCTCCAGCGCGAACTCGGTCTCTTCGACGGTCGGCTTCTCCTCGGTACCGAAGACGCCACCGAGGAACTCTCCGGCAGGCTCGCCGGTCGCGCCCCAGAGCTCGCCGATGCCACCGCGAAGCGCCTCGCCGTACTCGCGCGGGCTCCAGTCGGGCTCTTCCGCTCCCTCGGGCATGTCGAAGCCGTAGAAGTTCTTGATCCAATTCCACGTTCCCATGCCGGGGTTCATCGGGGCCGGACCACCCGTGCCCATGCCGCCGCCGAACCCTGGAGGAGCGTACGGGTTTACGGGAACCGCTTGCGGGTCGATGGGCGCTTCCGGCATCGGAGCCGGGGCGGGCATGCCTGTACGGTATCTCGGGTACTCCATCGCCATGCTGTAGGGAGCCACCGGTCCCACGGTCCCGTCCTGGAACTCGTCCTCAATCATCTTCTTCGACGTCACGCCGGGCGTTGGTCCCTTGTGTCCGGGGCCGGTGCCCTTGCCGTCCATCTGCCCGGCAATCATCTTTCGCAGCTTGTCGCCTTGGAGGTAGCGCATCAGCGGCGGGTCGACCTGGTCGGCAGAGATGACCACCTCGCCCTCGTGGAGCTCGTACGGTCCGGTCTTGGGCACGGTGCCGGGGACGCTCCCCTTTTTGTAGCCCATCGCTTGCTGCATCGCAGGAAGCCTGCTCGTCGGCGAGCCGGACATCCCCATGTAGCGAGGCGAAGCTTGCGGCTGTTGAACCATGCCCGCGTTCGCGGCTGCTGCCTGCCCGCCCATCTGAGCGATGAGCCTGCCGGTCTGCATGAGACCCTCGTGCGCGCGGTCGGTGCCGATGGCTCCGATGAGCCCGGCGAGGTTCTGCACGGCGAAGGGTCCCGCCGCCGCCGCGCTCCTCGGGTTGAGCCTTCCCATCGCCGCCGCCATCTGGGTCGCGCGTCCCTGCTCGTCACGTTGGGCACGGAGCTGCTGCTGGCGTTGGAGGTTCGCCTGGTGCTGCATCAGCTCCATCTTCCGTTTGTGGTCCTGCTGCGCCATCCGTTGCGCCGCCTCTTCCGCCCGACGCTGCTGAACGTACGGCGTCATGCTGCTACCGCGACCGGCTCCCGCGCGCATCATGCCGAGCTGCCTCCCGGCGACGCCTCGATTGAGACCCTGCTGCCGCGAGAGCATGTCGTAGACGGGAGACTTGTACGGGTCGAAGGCTAGGTCTCCGCCACCAACGTCCCACTTCGACTGATAGCCTGATTCGGGCGTGGTGAGAGCCTGTCCTCTGAGGTTGCGTGTAAACCAAGGGCTGACTCCGTTCGCCATGCTTCTCTCCTATCGGTATCCCAAGCTGAAGGAACCGTACGGGCGACTCGGTGCACGTTGGAACCCGCTGCCGCCTCCACCTCCGCCTGCTTGGGGCAGCTGGTTGCCGCTGTACGTGAACGCGAGCTCGCGCAGGTAGCGGTCCTGGTCCATCTGGTTCTTTTGCATCTGGAGCTGCTGGTCTTGGAGCTGACGTTGCAGGTCCATGCCTCGTTGCTGCATCACGTTCTGCTGGTTCGCGAGAGCGCGCTGGAGCTCGTTGCGCTCCGCCTCGATGTTGGACTGAAGGTCTTGCCCGCGCATCGTGGTCTGCCCGCCGAGCGCCGTGCCCATCGCCGAGACGCCGAGCTGCGGAGCCTTGAGCATGAAGTCGGACGCGGCATCGCCAGCGGCTTCGAGACCCTGGACGCCAAGGTCGGTCTGCATTTGGAGGAGCTCGGGAGAAGCACCGACGCCGAACCCTTGCTGAGCCGACTGGTACGCTGCGGCGCGCTGCGCGGCGTCGGTCTGGTCTCCGATCTGCTCGCGCATCTCTTCCATCCATCGCTGAGACATCGGAGAGTTCGGGTCGAGGAGCCCGCCTCCGAACTCAGCCAGCTTGCCAGCGGTACCGACGGCTTGATCAGCACCACTTCCGCCGCCACCTCCCCCGGCTCCACCTCCGCCGCCAGCTCCGCCGCCACCCCCACCGGTCCCGTACTGCCCGACGAGACCCTGCATGATCTCGCGACGCCGCTGGTTCGACTGCTGCCCACCACGCGCGCGAGCTCGGGCTGTCGGGTCAGCCTCAATCTGCTGCGAAGCTAGCTTCTGACCTTCGGGGTTCAGCTGACCCCAGAGCCCACCGTATAAACCACTCCCGGCTTGGTAGGAGCCGAGCGTGCCCTCCCGATAAGAGTCGAGAAGCATCTGGAAGTCGCCTGGAAGTGAGCCCGCCTGGTACGACTCGACGCCTGAGATCTTGCCCTTGTTCTTGCTCGCGTAGAAGACCCGCTTGGCTTTCTCGTCGCCGTAGCGCTTCTTCATCGCGCTCATGATCTTCTTGCCCTTCTCGTTCAGAGGCATCTCATCTCCTCGTCTTGCGTCCGCCGATCATTCCCATCACCGCGCTTCGGCTCTGCCCCGCGTCGGCTTCCCATCCGACCGGAGCCGCCATGCGGTTCGCGTTCCTCTCCGAGCCTGGCACCTCTGCTTCTTGCGGTGCCGTCGAGAACGACTGCGCGCTCGTCCCGTACGTCGGCTTCCGCATCATCCGCGCCTGCTGAGCTCGAACCTTCTTCATGCGCTCCATCCACGCGATGCGCGAGAGGATGCGCTCTCGGATCGTCGGCGGCTTCATGCGTGGGTGCGGGGCGCTGTCCTTCAAAAGGTAGTTGTTCTCCAGCCACGTCTTCTTGTAGGCGTCGGCGAACGCAGCGTCACCCCCGGCCATGATGAACTGCTGAGCAGCCTCTTCCGCGCGCACGACGCGCTGCTGCTCCCAGTTCTCCTGCATGTTGGTGCGCTGCCTAGCCATCTACGTCACGTTGATGACGACGGCGGTCTGCGCGCACGCCGTCGAGATGATGGCGCTCGTCTGTCCCACCGAGTTGCCAGCGAACATCACGAAGCGCCCGTCGATCTGCACGAGGCTCGCGATGGCGGGGTTGGCGACGTTCACGCTGATACCTTCGGTCGGTATCTCTCCGCCGCCCGAGCTGAAGGTGACGACCTTCGTGTTCACGTTCTTCGAGACTTCAACGGTGAGCGGGCTCGGAGGGTCGAGCTCGATTCGGCAGTCGGTCGGTGCTGGAGTCGGTGGCGGGTCGGTGCCTACCCCCGTCCCACCAGACGGAGTCGTGACATCGACGTCCACGCTGCTCGGGTTGGTCGTCTGGGTGATGTCGCCGAGGCAGGCGTACCAAACGAGAGCAATCACGAGCAGAAACAGTGCGAGTGCGGTACGGTTCAAGTTCTTTTCCATGGGCTCCTCCCTTATACCTGAAAGCTCATCTCCCGGACACGCTTGCCCGGAATCATCCTGTCGAAATCTTCCCAGACCCTCTTGTCTTTGGCGCACGAGTATGTGCGACAGGCGACCGGGCGCGACTCATAGATGCCGCAGCCGCCGTCCTTGGTCTCGTAGCAGTACCCATCGCTACCCTTCCTCATGATGTACGGGTTGTCGATGTCGAACTTGAGCCCACGCTCCACCTCTTCTCGGGTTAGCGCGAGTTTAAACCTACAGCAGACCGTCTTGCAGATGTGGACTCTCGCCGCGCAGTCTACCTCCACGTCCGGGTGTCCTCGGTCCGGTTGGATCTGGATCTCCTTCAAGTGGGAGAAATACCTGTTGATGACGTCGGAGAGTTTGGGCTTCGTGGCTACTTCAACCAAATAGCGCCTCCCTCTCTTCGTCCGTTAGCGCCGCCGCCGCCTGGATTTTCTGGGCACCGGTCCTCCTGTTGCGACGCCGGTCAATCCTGCTTTGCTCACCCTTGGATGGAATGGTGTGGTCGTGCGCTGCGATGACAGCGTCGACAGTCGGCTTCTCGGAAGCGTCCCTGATCGTGACCCAGACGACCAGCTTGTTCTTCCTGGACTCGACTTTCGGGGCATAGGAGAGCGCCGCCAGCAGCTCCTCGATCAGCCTGCGTGGGCGAAACTCCTTTCCGTCGTAGCGAAGTCTCATCAGTCCTGCACCCTCACCATCCAGAAAACAGGTAGGTCTTCGATTGAGAGAACATCCAGCGCTTCCGACGAGTAGCCCTCCACCTCTATATAGTCGGTCGCGCTCAGCTCGATACCTATGGAGACGCTGTCTCCCAGCTCACCCTTCTTCTCTTCGCGCGAACCGGAGCCCGACTCCGCGATGACGGTCGTCCCGTTGAGGATGAGCCGGATGTTGGTGTCCACGTTGTCTTCGCCCTCCCACCGCACGGAAGCGCCGACCATGTAGGTGCCATCCACCGGAGCCGTGAGCCTGGAGTTCGGTGCCGCAACGTGGAGACCACCGACATCTTCTAGCTCCGTGTCGAACGCCAGGATGGTATCGGTGTCCGCCGCGAGGGCCTGGTCGACGGAGTGCGTCACGCGAGCGTGCTCAAATGGAAGCGTGGCGTTGATGGTGATGTCCACTTCTTCGCCGCCCGCGTCGTCGACCGCCGAGATAGAGATGGCGTCGCCGTCGATGAGGTTCAACCTGCGCCGCTCTCCCACGTCCGCACCGGAGTTCACGCGGACGTTGACGCGCGCGTTCGCGTCGATGTCGCCCACGAGAGCATCCGCGCCACCGGTCTGGTGCCGAGCCTGATGGTCCTCCGCGTGGTGCTGGTCGGCGCTGACGTTCAGCAGGTCGTCGTGGTCGATCTGCCCGGCTTCGGCTGCGCTGGAGTGGTCGTGCAGCGGGATCTCAGATGCGAGTCCACCGTTGAGCTTTTCCTTGAGATACTGCGTGTGGTCGTCGTCGCCGAGACCCGTGAGCGCGCCGTGGTCTCCGCCGCTCGTGATAGCGACCGGGATTTTCCCGTCGGCGTCCAGCTGGACGAGGACCGGCTCGCCAGAGTCGTCCTCGAAGACGGCTCGCATTCGCTTCCCTTGTCCTTCGCCCATCAGGTTCTCTCCAGCCCGTTCAAAGTGAAGACCGTGTTTGCCGAGTTCGACTCCACCCGGACGACGTCTGTTGCGGTGAGCCTGAAGCCGTGCGGCAGCTCGATGGTGTCGAACCCTCGACCCGGAAGCCTGACGTCCCACGCGATGTATTGGCTCGTCGCGTCGACAGCACCGAGCGGCGCTATCGAGACGCGGTACCGAATCTGCGTGTTGTTCCGGTTGCAGATGATGATGGAGATGTGGTCTGTCTCCGTGCTCGCTGGCACGGTGTAGAGAGCGCTGAGCGTCGTAGCGGCTGGCTCAGCCTGCGCGAGCGCTGCTGCGTGTGACGCCGGGTCTTCCGAGTTCCGAAGCCGCTGGCGTCCGATGTCGTCGGCGAGCGCCCTGATCTGTGCGACGCCATCGAAGAGGAGATGCTGCCATCGCTGAGTCTGGTCGTTCTCCAGCCGGACGCGCTCCAGGTCTCCGGCGAGAGTCTCCCCCATCATGACGACGCGCTGCTCGCCCGTGTCTTCGAGGCTGAAGATGCGCTCGTTGTTCTCCGAGTCTCGACCGACCTGGATCGACCAGCTCCGCATCGTCCCGTCCCCCTGGGTCTTCGCGATATGGAGAGTGTCGCCCTCATCCGCTCCATGGAGAAGTAGCGCGATGAACTCGTTGACGACCGAGATCTCCTGCGGCTGCGGAATGATCTGGTTGCCGTCTTGGTCCGCCATCAGGCTTTCCTTCTCGCCGGGACCACCTCCACTTCACGGTCGAAGTCGGTGATGGCGAAGAGCTCGTCGGGGATGCTGTTCGAGAACTCGTACATGAAGTAGACGGCGGTGCGCGAGACGGTGAACTTCTTCCTAGCCTTGTTCATCACCGCTGTCGACTGACGCGAGAAGCTCGTGGGGAACTCTCCGCTGCCGATGCTCACGGTGATGGAGCCGTTCGAGTTGTTCCGGTCCTGGTACCCGAGGCTGAAGTCCATCATCGTCTTATGCTGGTGCGGCTGGCCGAAGTGGTCGAACCACGAACGCCAGAACGCAGGGATGCCTGCGATCCGAACCGCGTCACCTGCCACCGGGTCTCGCGTCCACGTGCCGTTGATGGTGATCTCGTCTGCTGCGTTGGAGGCGATTGTATAAACCTCGGTGGTCGTCTCGCCATTGGCGTCCGGCTGGCTCTCGATCTCCAGCCGAAGCCCCGCGAGTCCATCACCCGTCGTAAGCAGCGGCGTGTCGTTCACGGTAATGGTGTCGTTGTCAACGAGCACATCGACCGTCGTCACCGCAATCTCGGCGGGGTCGAGACCGCCGCGCTTCTGCCCAAGCCGGTACTCGTAGACGTAGCCGAGCGAGTCGGCGAAGACGATCTCCTGCTTCTTCTCGCGCGGACTCTCGGGGAAGCCGCCAGCGTCGGTACCGACCAAGCTTGAAGCCAAGTCCATCGCTTGAATGTCCGGACTCCCTCGAAACCACCCGTAGGTGTAGTCACCGTTTATACGCTGGGCTTCAATCCAGTACCGCATGTGGGTGTTCACGTCTTCGCTGTCGCCGAGCGCGAACGTGAAGACGACGGTGTTGGACGTCCAGTCGAAGTTCACCTCGCTCTTCTCTTTGCCGATAGGGTTGAGCTTGCAGAGCCCCGACGTCGGCTCGACGAAGATCGGCAGAAGGTTCTCGCCGATGTTCTGCGGCGCAGTCTGCCCTTCGCGCCATCGGTAGGGGCCGCGCTCGGACAGGAAGTATTCCCACCCGTCGACTGTGAATCGAGCGCGCGGCCCGACGGCTCCAACGTGCCACGGCATACGCTGGAACCCTACCGATTGCGCTGTTGGCGTCACCGAGACGCTGCCGCGAAAGCTCCCTCGCTGCGAGTACACGAGGAGAGTGGTGTCGGTACCTCCAATGGCTGTGAGCACCTCGCCCTCGGGTACCTCCAGGTCCCGGAAGTCGAGCGGTCTCCATCGCTCGAAGAAGACCGCCTTGTCGAAGTGGGAGAAGAAGACGCGGTTTGAGGCGAGGCTCTTCGACAGCGCGTAGAACCTGCCCTTGAAAAGCTTGAGCGCGGAGAAGCGCGGCTCGTCCTCCTGCACGCTTCGGTACGGCTTCAGCGACGTCTCGCGCACGAGCCCGTCGTCGATGAGCGTGGTGACTCCCGGCTCCAGCACATCGAGGAAGCGCGGCGAGTTGTCGTCGGCACCGGAGCGCCACACGACGAGCGCGACATCGGATGCGTCACCGCCCGGCACGGAGTTCGAGTGCCGGTCTCCCGTATAAACGATGCCCGACAAGTCGACGTCGACTCCGCCGCCGCCCGGAGGGATGGTGATGCTCACCGGGTCTCCGGCTTTCGACTCCTCGCCCGTGTAGATGTCTTGAAATGAGACCTGGTACTGGTACGTCGCTCCGCCGATCAGATCTCCAGCGATGGGCGACAGCACCGGATCGCCGGGTACTTCTTCCCAGCCCCACTTGTACCAGCGACGGTCGGTCGGGTCGAAGCGGAGGTTGTCCGTCGCCCACCCGACGACGTAGCAATTGTCCTGAGCGATCTCGATGGACGGCTTCGTCTCCGGCTCGATGGTGAAGCCATTCGCTGCCGGGTCCACTTCGACGAACGTCTCGGTGATGGGGTCCCACACGTACGCTGTCGCGTCGGTGAGAAGGAGGAAGCCGGGGTACTCCGCCACGCGCCGCGTGAAGTTCGCGCCGTCGTTGGCGAGCCCAAGGTTCCCCGAGCGAGGGTCCGCAGCGACCGTGTTTTTCCCTCGGTAGGTGAAGCCCTTGCACGCGAGCGGCTTCCCGTTCAGCGCCGACGGCGTTCGCCGAAGCCAGCCGAACGTCTTCATGAGCGCGCCGTCCTCGCGAGGCACGACGTCTTGCGCATCCTGCGCTTCGCCGGGCAGCGACGTTCTCGACTCCGTGAGGTTTCGGTAGTTCACCCCGAGAGTGAGGTTCGCTACCGCCTTCCACTCGAACGGCACTAGAACGCTCCCGTCTCGGCGAACGCGGCGATGCAGCGTTGGGAGAGACTGGCGTTCCCGTACGACTCTGCGGAGACGAACGGCGAGTGCCTGCCGTTGCCGCTGGAGTCCTCGATGAACCCGGTGCCGTCGGGGGTGAGCACGCCGAATATCTCCGAGCTGTACGGCGAGGGCACCGTCCACTTTTGGCAGATGCCGATGTGACTCAGGTCGGTGTCCGTCTCGGCTACAAGTCGGTCGCCCGCTGCGTCGACGAGCTTCGTGAAGTCGTGGCGAATCCAGGTAGTGCCCGCTCCGTAGTTTCCCACAGTCAAAGCCGCTGAATTCGCTGCGATTTCCGCAGGCGTCAACAGCCGGTTGTGGACGGCGAAGCCCGCCATGATGAGCTTGTTGAGCTCGACGTCTTCGGGGTCCTCACTGAGGTTGTCGTACACCTGCCGGGAGTCGATCTCAGCCGTGAAGGGGTAGACGCGCTGCGGCGGAATCACGAGAGCGGCGTCCGGCGAGATGTCTGTAGGGTCGAGCAGGTCCCGTACGCCGTTCACCCAGCCTTCAAGAAGTCCGTCGCGGTCGTAGGTTCCAGCGACGTGGACCCACGACGACTGCGGAGGGGGCCACGCGATGAACGTCGTGCCCCCAGCGACGCCGCCTACCTTGGTGCCGTCCCATTGGATCGCGAAGGACTGCGACGCGAAGTCGCCGTTCGGAAGCCACTGCTGCCCGAAGACAAGGTCGCTGAAACCGCCGCCCGTGTCCTGGACAAAGCCGCTCCAGTGCGAGAAATCTTGGAAGCCGATGCTTGGGTCGCCGTCGCGGAAGCGAAGGACCCACTCGATGGTGAAATCGCTCAAGCCTAGCGGGATGAACGGGCCGTTCTCATTTGGAGCCGGGACCCAGAGAGACTGCCCCATGTAGGAGCCCACGCTGAATAGACGGCGATCAAGGTTCTCGTCGCAAACCAGCTCCGAAGTCTCTTCGAGTCCATCCCAAGGCATTTACGTCGTCCAGAGCGCGTTCACCACTCCGTCGATAAAAACCTGCTCAGCACCGACCGTGATTTTTTCGGGAAAGCCGCCCGCGAGTCCGCCGTAGGGCTCCGCCGCGTCGAAGACGTGCGACACGTCGCCGCCGTTCGCGATGTCCATAGCGTTGCCGCCCGAGGCGTTGCTCGTCCCGTAGTAGTCCATGATGAAGTCGGAGTTTCCGAAGGCGATGTAGCACGTGCCTGCCGGGATGAAGACCTTCGGGAAGAGCTCCATCCGTTGGATCGCGATGGCGCTGTGCGCGATGTTTCCCTGCGTGAGCAGGTTCAAGTCCTGGTCGTAGATCGCGTAGCCGGACGTGACTGGGGTGCTCAGTACCGTCTCGATGATTACTTCTCTCGGAATGAAGCCGACCGGCCAGATCGACTTGAAGACCATGACCTGGTTGAAGTCGTTGGTGCAAGCGATGGTTGGCGTGCCGTTGCCTCCGGTGTACGCCTCGCCATTCCAAAGGTAGCTCATCTTGTCGGCGGCGCGCTCGTCGAAGATGGGACCGCCAGCGTCGAGTCGTCCTTCGACCGCAAGCCGCGACAGGTCGAGCTGGTTCTTCAGGGCAATCGGGTCGTAGAGAACGTTCTGCCCTGTTCCCCCTCGGGCCGGTCCGTTCTTGAAACCACCGCTGCGAACGTTGATGTGCGTCATTCGTTACTCTCCTATCGTCGGTTCGTCCTGGTTCCCCACTGCCGGTTCACCTGGAGTCGACGTTTCATGCCGGGCTCGCGGTTCGCCCAAGCCTGGAGCTCTCGCATCCGCACGAGGAACTCCGCTTCGTACATTCGCTTCGACTCCCATTCCTTCCTGAACGTAGCGACCTGAGCCATGATTCCGTATTCGGAGATGTCGGCAAACTCATTTGGTATCTCCGGAAGGAAGGGGTCGGAGTCTGACGTGAGTGGTTTATACCGACGGTAGTAGGCGATCTGGTACGTGCCCGGTCCGCCGATCTGGGCGTAGAGCTCCGTCCGACGGCGCTCCTTCTTCACCTCGCCTTGGTCCGCGTTCAGGCTCTCCAGCTCCGTCCCTGCGCTTTGGAACGAGACGATCCCTGGGTCCGTCAGGCCCGAGAGGCTCTCCTTTACGATCTCGCATCGCGTTACTCCATCAAGGCCGGGACCACCGAGGAACGTCTTGGTCGTCGTAGCTTGCCCCAGCGCGTCGAGCGTGACGACTTCGGACGCAGCGTCGTTGTCCTGGTCGCGACCGACGATGCGGCACTGGAGGTTCTCGGCGTTCCCCGCGCCCGACGCCTCGACGTCGATCTGCGTCGTCGATGGGTTGTCGCGCTTCACCGAGTAGTAGCCGAAGATGACGAGGTAGTCGATACCGCGACCGATGGTGTTGCCCGGACGCAGCTGGTCGAACTCCCATCGCTGGAGAATCCTGACCGGCTCGCGGTAGCTGAGGTTGTTCGGGTACATCGAGAGGATTTGGTCGACGTCTTCCGGAAGATAGAGCACGGCTGCGGTGCCAGGTCCGCCCGTGGCAATGCCCGGCCAGGTGAGGCGGATGAGCCCCTCCTTCCACATCCACGAGTGCCACTGGTTTATACGGTCGCGAACGCGCGTGCCCCAGCGGGAGAGAAGACCTTGCTGAAAGACCTGGTCCTGCTCTTCCTCCGAGAGCATGTTCATCGCGAACGTCTTGATCTCGCCGAACGTTTGGTACGCCATCACTCAAGGTCCGAGAAGTCGTCCGTGTCTCCGCTCTCCAGCCGCTCCTTCATGAAGTGTTTCCACATCTTGTTGTGCTGCCGAAGAACCTTCCTCCATTCCGTGCTCATGAGAAGCTGAAGCCTCTTCATCAACACGCCAGCGCTCGCCGCACCAACGGCAAGCAGGAACAGGTTGAGGATCCCTAACTTCGGTGCCGAGACCCTCGAACATCTCACTCGGATTTGGAGCCCTTGAGAGCGAGCCCCAGGTCGACCACGCCTTGCGCACCGATGTACGCCATGACGATGGAGACGATCTTCTCGGAGAACTCGGGGTCGAGCCCGAGCATCTGAGTGAGAACGATGCCGAGGATACCGGCGACTGCCGTGCCGAGCTTCTTGCTCTTGAGAATGCCCTTCAGAAATCCCATGTCCTCTCTCTCCAAAACCTTCCGAAGCTGACGAAGGATCAGCTTCTTCTTCAGCCAGCCGAACACTAGTGCCCGGTTTCTTTTTCGACCGTGACGATGGCGGGGAACTCGCGCGGACCGCTCGCGTCCAGCGCTACCGTTGGCCTGATCCACCTCGGGCGCTGTTGCACCTGGAGCATCGCCAAGCCGATGGAGCTGATCGGGTTCCCCTCGACGTCATCGAGCGTGACCCAGTTCAGCTTGTCGTTGGACCCTTCGAGTCCGTTGAGAGCGTCGGGTCCCGTGAACTGGACGCCGACCCGATTGCCGCCGACGTAGAACGGCGGTCCCGCGACACCGGTCGCTCCGTTCGACGTGGTTTGGAAGTGCTGCGTTCTTTGAACTACGTGCGACACGCTTACCCTCCTGCGTGGACTCTGCTATCGAGAGCTTCCAAGCGGAAATCGTCCAGGTCGAAGGCGTCGGTCGGGTCCGGCGAGGAATACGCCAGCGTGAGTCGCATCCCAAAGGCTCCCGCTGGTACCTCCACCGACATGCCGTACCGAGTCCAGTAGTCGATAGGCCCGACGCCGCCGCCCGATTCGAGCTCGATCTCCGAGCCGCCCGACGACCACTCGAAGCGGTTCTCCATCCCTTGGGTCTGCCGCGCGTCCGACGTCTGAGCTGGCACCAGTGGAGGCGCGACCGGCTGAAGCGGCGACGCCAACAGGTTGGTGAGCGCAAAGTCGTCGTAGAACTGCCACAGGATGGAGAGCCCATCCGGGATGTTCTTGTAGCGATAGACGAGAGACATCGAGAGGTTCATTCCCGGAGCGCAAGCCACCGGTAGCGACTCGATCTCCAAGTCCACGCTGCTGCCGTCGGCATCCACCCGGAGCGCGAAGTCGCCGTCCTTCACCAGGTCGTTCGCCTTGAGGTGCTTCGGGAAGACCTTGCGCGCGGGGTGCAGCCGTGGCATGTGCCGGTCGAGCTGAACCAGCTGGCCGTCGTTGACGGTGACGTTCCAGTTGTCGGGCGTGCCTGCGGTCCAGAACTGGAAGTTGTGGTTCCGGTTCAGAATTGCGCGGTGCTGCATTTGTTCTTACCTCGTGATCGCCTCCGCGAGCGACGTAACCTCGTTCGACTCGGGAGCAAGAGGCTTCGAGTGAGCCTGCTGAATCTGCTCCTTGTCGAGAGCGTCCCTGACTTCCACGAAGACCGGCCTGCCCTTCTGCTTGTTCTCGATCTCGATGCCGCGCATGATCTCGATTTGCTCTTTGTCGTAGAGGATGCACGTGCCTCGCATGAACTCGGCGAAGACAGGTGGAACGATGTGGTAGTCGGTGCCGTGGTAGACCGCTCGACCCGGAATCAGTTTTTGGCGAAAGCCTCCGTACGGAGACCGGAACACGGCGAAGTCTTGGGGTGACGGCTCCTGCTGCTGCGGGAGCTCGATGGCGTTCTCGCCTCCAACGATGCGCCTGCCTCCGTCTTCGGGACTCTGCGTCCCGAGCTTCTGGAGCTCGGCGTTCTCCGTCTTCAGCCGTTCGACCGTCGTGGTGAGCTCGGTTACTTTCGTGAGCAGCTGCGAGAGGATCTCCTCGCTGTTCACCTTCTCCAACGACTCGGCGAGAGCCTCCGGAGCGGCGGGCGCTAGGTCTTCGGCGTCCGGCACGTCGTCTTCGATGGGTTCCCCATCGAGGTTAGTGTACTCGACGGACGGAGCCGCCTCGACTTCCGGCTTCGGAGTCGCTGGTTTCTTCTTCGTCACCTTCTTCTTCGTCGTCATCTCTTTCTCCTTTGAACTAGGGGAGAGCCGGAGCCCTCCCCCGTCCACGCTTTTGAAAATGCTACGAGCGAATCAGATCGCTCACGCTGCTCTCGTGATACCTCTCATCGTGGCTTGGCCGACGATGTTCCCAAAGCCCGCACCGAATATCTGAAGGTACGCGGCGTTCGCGCACCGTACGTTCGGGACGAGGATCTCCGGCTCCGGCGACCCAGCCGGAATGAAGTGCTGCCAGATCGGGACGTTTACCAAGGGGTCCCCCTCGAAGAGCTGTACGCGCAAGTCCTCTCCCGCCCCGGCGACGAGGTTATGAGAGATGCTTCGCACGAACACCTCGAACTTCGGTCGAGCGGAGTTCCCCTCGCGAGCGAGGGTGCGATTCGCCGTTCCGAACTTCGATGCTCTTTGCGGGAGCACATCTTCGCCTTGGTCGGCTGCGATGCCGCCACCACGCCCGACCTGCGTCGGCGAAACGAGTCCGCCGCGCGGGTAGTCGTACGGGGTGTTGAACATCCCCGGAAGGGTGTTGCCGCCGCCCTCCCTGGAAAACCGATTCCCAACACCAACGAGCATGAAGAACCCGAGACCGCTTTCGAGCGGGACCCCGAGCTCATCTTGTCCGACCATGGCGTTGAGCTCAGCCTGCGCCACGAAGACCGTGCTGCTGTCCGACTCTCTGTCTCCGATCCCAGCCCTCCACCGTCGAGCTCCGTTTTGCGGCTCCTCGACGGCTTCGACCACTTCTCTCGCAGACAGACCGGCATGGGCGATGTTTCGGTCGAGCGCCCCATCAACCCGGAGGATGATGTTCGTCGCGTCGACTTCTACCGTCGCCGCCTCAGCCTTCACGCCCGGCGTCAAGCCTTCCTCCCAATCGGGATTCCACTTCACGTAGGCGAGCGCTTGCACGGTGGGGTCGGGGGGCGTAGCCCCCGCGACCTTGGTGAGCGAAAACGGCTTCTCGCCGCCTCTCTCCGCTCGAAGTGCTACTTCGTTGACATTCGCTAGAGCCATGGCACCCCCTACGCGATGCGGACGATACCGCTCACGGAGAGCGCCGCATCGGTCGTGATGGCACCGTTGCCCGATCCTTCCAAGAACGCCGGAGAGCCGATGGGCATCACGAGAGGGCTTTCCTCGTTGACGCTCGCGACTACGTCTCCTGCGCCGAGAAAGAACGTGTCCACCAGATTGTCGTCGATGTCGTACACCTCAATCTGCTTATCGTCGCTCGCGAAAGCGGCGAAGAACTTGATCTCGGTGATCCACACCTGGTAGCGCGCGAGACCTGGCTGCTCTTCTTGACGACGTGCGGCGTCGCGCACGGGGAAGCGATTCCCCGACGTGTCGCTCACGTAGTCGCTCTCGAAGTGGTCAGCAAAGACCTGCCCGCCACCGGACAGCGAACCGCCCGCCCCCAAGCTGACGCGATAGACGCTCGGAACGGGAAGGTTGGCCGGGTTTGAGAAGAAGCGTAGCCCGCGCGACTCGCCACCCAAAAGGATGTTTCCCGGACCGACGACTTCACCCGAGTCAGCATCCAGCGACGTACCGGGACGCATGTCCGCGAGCCCAGCGCGATACCGAGTCATGTAACCCGGATCGCCCGGAGCTGGCTGGCCCACGCCCACACCGTTGATGATGTCGATGACCTTCTTCACGGTGTTGGCGTTGGCATCGGCGTAGCGGATGGCACCGGCTCCCCCGCTCGCGCCGCTGTACGAGCTGATGCCCGTATCGGGGGCGGCGTTCGCAAGAAAGTCGAGCCCGGCTGCGAGCCCTTCTACCGTCGCCTCGGAAATCTCGTTCCCGGCTTCGTCGAAGTCCTCGTAGCGATGCCACTTCACCGTGAGCATCTCTTGGTTGACGATCTGCTGGACGCTGTTCGACAGCTTTCGACCGACTTGGCCGAGCTCTCCAACAAGCCTTGACATATTGCCCTCCTTTCCAGGGTCTACCGAGGTTAGCCGGTGACTCCGGTGAGAACGGCGTGGACGCGCTCGTGGATCATCTGCAAGCAGAGCTCGGAGAAGATCTCATCCTTCCGCGTGTCCGAGTCGTTGGCCTGGATGTTCGTCACCCGCTTGCAGTAGAGGTTGCCCATGTACCGCTCGGAGCGATTCCCTTCCGGACCGGCCCGGAGATAGCGGACCACGAGGTAGTCGGGATCGATCAGCATGGCGTAGCCGCTGTAGATCTCACCTTTGAGCTCGCGGTCGTTGACGAGGCACACGACGCCGTGAGGCGAGTTGTACTCGTAGATGGTGAGCCCGTAGGCGTCTTCTCCGGTCCGAACCTCCAGCCGGTTCTTCGCGAAGTTGTTGATCGAGCGAATGACTCGCGGGGAGCACAGCGCAATCTTCTTCGCGTTACCGAACTGGAAGCCCATCTCCAAGAAGGCATCCCACTCGCCTTCACCGAGGACTCCGTCGACCGCCATCCGGTTGGTCTGAATGCGATGATTTAGACCTTCCATCGTGCGGAGCCATTCGCCGTTCACGCTCTCGCGCGAAGGACGTCCCCACTTGAAGAAGTATTCCATCTGACGCTTGTGCTCGATGAGCTTCTTCTCCGCCTGCTCCTCGAAGTCCCCGCCGTGCTGCCGAGTCGCGAGCTGCGTCCCGGTACCCTCGACGGAGTTCCGAATGATTTGGCAGAAGTGGGTGTATTGGACTTCGAGCGTGTTGAGCGCGACGCGGGACGTATCGCCTTCGCGTTGGGCTCCGCCGAGAATCCAGAGAGGCTCGTTGTCCTCGATGGCAGCTGGAGGCCCACCGACGCCGCGTCGAACGTCCACGACGCCACCACCGGGAAGGTTGGTGACGCGCATGTTCTCGCCCGTGCGCGGAACGTGGATGATGTCTCCAACGATGTAGAACTGTTCGTTCTGAACCGGCAGCGCCGTCACGTTGGCCGCGATTGCGCCTGAGCTCAGATCGATGTTTGGGAGCAGCTCGTCTTCTGCATGCTGGGGTTCCGGCTGATCCGTCTGCAAGACCTTTTCGAGATTGTTCATCAAGGTCGTGAGCGGACGCGCGGAGGGTTCCAGCTGAGCGACGCGCCGCATCATCTCCTGGACGATCAGATCGTCGAGGAGATCGATGGTGCCGCGAGCACCCTGTTGAACAGTAGGCATTCCAATCCTCCGCGAGGTGCCTTTGCACCTCTGAAGGATCTCGACTAGCCGTTCGCGAAGCTCTTTCCGACCGTGGAAGACCCGCGAGATCTCGCCCAATCGAGATCCGGTGAATCCGGTTCATCGTCGTCCGTGGGCGCACCAGCCGGTTTGCTCGCTTGCGCGGCGATTGCCGCTCTGCGTTTGTCCTCGCCCGACTTGGCCTGACGGCTCTTCCAGTCGGCTTTGGACTTGTCGTCCTTCTCGGTCTTTGGAGGGGATCCCGTCAGGTATCCGTACGTGTACTTGACTGCGTAGTAGTACGGATCATCTTCTTCTTCCGGAACCTGAATCGGGGCAGCGGAAACAACCTTGCCTTCTTGGTCGAGCTCCGGCTGCATCATGTTGAGCACGGTATTGAGAGCCTGATTCCATTGCTGGGAGCCAGCGATGTTGTCGTAGCCCTCGCCGAGCTCTTTCGATGCTCGCGAGTGGAGATCAGCCATCGCGCGTTCGGCCTTCCGCGATTCCCAGTTCTGTTGCTCGAACTGCTGGAAGCCTTCGGACATGAGTTCTTTCACGTCCTCGCGCGTGAGAGTCTGTCCCTGCTGGGGAGCCTGAGCTTGCTGAACCTGCGCCGTCTGCTGCGCCGAAAGGGGTTCGCCCTTCTGGAGCTTCTCGACGATCTCGCGTCCACCCGGAGCGTTCCAAAGCTTCCGCGTCAGTTCAACCAAAGGCTTCGCCTGCTGGAGCATGTTCTCGTTTTGGGCGAGTTTCTGTTTCAGCCGCCGATTCTCCTCTTCGAGAGGATTGGCTGGCGTCACATCAGCAGACGGGCTTCCCGACAGCGGGTCCGTCACATCGAATGGATCTGGCATGTCAGCTGCTCTTTAACGTCGATTGCGGCTCGCTCGCGGGAAGACCTTCTTCCTCCCGGAGCTGCTGCACTCCCCTGAGATATTCGCCTCGGTTGAATTCGAGCTCTTGAAGCTTCGTGGTCACGTACGTCGCGACCGCTCTGAAAGCGAGATACGTTCGCATCTGCTCCTCCACAGTGGTCGGGATCGGCAAACCGCAAAGCGTGAGAGCTCTCTTCTGGGCCGGGGTGATGGTGTCTTCGGATGTGCCGATGACGATGCCCGCCTCTTTGAGGGCTTCGACTTCGACGACGAAATGGTCTCGCAGCTTGGGCCAAGCTGGACTCGACATGATCTCATGAGTCCACTCGATCTTCGCTACGACTTCCGCGTTGACTTTCAACTGCCGCCACCTCGCGTTCGCGCCTGAAGTCGCGCGCTCGTCTCGACGGCGTTGTCGAGGTTTGGTACGTTGCCAGCGTAGCCGCGAAGGCCGGGCTGCTCTTGGGGAGGAGCGCCGCCGCCGTCACCGTTCATGGATTGCATCATCGCCTTCTGGGCCTGCGCTTCCATGAGGTACTTTTGGTGCTGCTGCATGTGCTGGCGGAGCGCGAACTCGGCGCGCTCGTTTCCTTGTTGCACCGCCACCTGGAGCATCTTCCCGTGCTCCTGCATGTGCATCTCGTGGTCTTCGTTGCCCGTCGCGTCGATGCGCTCGCCGACCATGAGCACCTTCGACTCCATGTCGGGTCGGGTCGCGAACGGGTTCTGCGAACGTTGCGGCTCCATGAAGCGCTCAGGATACTCGAAGTCGAAGAGCTTGAGCGTCTCTTCCATGAGCTCGTGGCTCTTGAGCATCTGCGCGATCTGCGGGTTGCTCCCTTGGAGCGCCCACAGCTGGAGAATCTGCTGACGAAGGACGTCCTTGCCGGGGATGATGTGCTGACCACCCGGAATGAAGTCGTACTCGCCCGCGACGTCTTCGCGGGTGAGCTTCTCGAACTGAACGCCTTCGGCTCCAGTAATACGTATTACCTGTCCCTCGTCCTGGAGGTACTGCTGACGGCGCGAGATGAAGAGGCGCGCTATCTCGGAGGCGTACGTGAGGTTGCCGATGAGATTTTGAAGACGGATGCGCGTTTGCGCCCTTTCTTCTTCGATGGTCGCTTCCGTCGCGGTCCCGCTGGTCGAAGTCGCCCCGGATCGATACCCCGGAGAGGCGATTGCGGTTTGGATGTCCATGTCGATCCGGTCTTCATATTGGTACGCCTCTGGCGGGAGCGGGCGTCCTTGAAAGAGCGGAACGAGACCAGGGTTCCCGTTGGCGAAGAAAGGTATCGGGATAACATCTCCCGGATCGAAGTGCGTGGCGATTTGGGCAAGGCCGGTCCCCTCGTCGTATCCCCAGATGTTGAGGATGTTCAGCTGCGCCTGGCGCAGATTGAGGTTCCGTAGCGAGTTCAGCTCCTCTTGGCTTCGCTGAATGGGATGAAGGAGTCCGTAGCCCCAAAAGTGCTGGTCGAGAACCGAACAACGGGCCACCACGAACGGAATCTCTTTGTCGTCGTAGGGGTTCGGGGTGTCCAGGATGGGTACCTCTCCGTTCGCCAGATAGATAACCCTATCGTCACGGTCCCAATACTCAACGATCTCGACAAGATCTTCCGACTCATCTGCGCTGGCGCTCGCCGTATATCGGTTGTGACCGATGCCAAACGCATTCGACCATCCCATCGCCTCACCGAGATCATCACCGTGGTCCATCTGGTACACCTCTTCGATGTACCCCCGCTTGATTCGCGGGATGCGGTCGAGGTGTCGGTAGAGGGGTCTTCCAGAGAAGCGCTCGTAGTTCTCGTTCTCAAGGTGAAGCGTCCTTCGGTCGGTCCAGCGACGCGCGCACACGTAGCGCATGTCTTGAATCCGATAGTAGAAAGGGTCGGGATGGAAATTGTAAACCGACCACGGCTCGACGGTCGGACCGTCGAAGCGAACGACCTGCTCCGAGTCTTTCACGACTCGCGTCTGCCAGCGCAGGCGTCCATCCTTGGTGTAGCCGACCGGCACGCTCTTGTCGAACGAGCGGGTCACATCGTATTCGTCGTATTTGTAGCCCACCTTCGCGATGCCCGTGCCGTACTTGAACATCTGCTTCGCGACGTGGATGGACTCGTACATGACTCGCGCTCGGTCGAAGTCGTAGGTGACGAGCTTCTCCAGCATCGGCGCGCTCTCTTGCCACGAGGGCTTGCGTCCGTAGACACGCACGGGCGGATGACCGCCGAGCACACCGAAGAGCCACATCGGCACCGCACTCTCGATGATCGAGAACGAGCGAGGCACAAAGAGATCCGGCTCGCGTGACGTCTTGGAATTGAGGGGTCGGTCGTTCTCACGACCGGTGATGCGAGGAGTCAAGGAAAGGTAGTAGCGGTTGAGTTCCCTGAAGCGCGCGTTTTGACCGCCGTAGCGCCGCAGGGAGAGGTTGAGGCGATCTTCCACGAGCTGTCGAGCTCGATACTCCTCGGTTCCCTGAACGAAGTGGCTCTTCGCTATGTTCGGCGCGTTGAACGGCATCTATCTAGGCTTTGGGAAGCGGCGGCAGGCGAAGCATCTCCCGAACCTCGGGGCACTTTAGCGCCTCCGGGTTTATACCGGGCGGGATGCCTGCGTCTCCGTCGGCCTGGCTCTCCGGCTCAGGCGGAGTGTCCGAAGGAGCCTCTTCAGTTGGAGCTTTGGGATCACCCTCTTGCTCTGCTGGTGCTTCCGGCTCCGGCGTCGGCGTCTCTTCTTCATCTTGCGCTACGACTTCTTCTTCAGCCATCGGTCCTTCCGAAAGAGAAACGGGGCTCCCGTCATCGAGAGCCCCGCTAGCATTTGGCATCGGACTCTAGTTCGAGTCCATCCCGGCGTTCGGTAGAGAGATCGGCGTGGAGCTGCCGTCCGGGCCGGTCTTGCGGTTCCACGAAGCGTAGCTTCGCGCTTCCGCCGTCGGCGCGTTCCCTCGTCCCAAGAAGCCGGGCACCGAGCGACCGTACTCGTCACGTCCGAGCTTCGGCGCGCTCTTCGTCCCTTTGCCCTTCTTCGGGCCTGCGGTTCCTGCTGCCATGGAGATCTCCTTTCGATTGTAGATTGACCAGTCTCTTTTCCTATAACACGTCGGCGCGTCTAAACGCCAGTGCTTTTATACTGAGGGCGCGTTCGCCAGCCGCCCATGACGTTGAACTTCCTTCCGAGAGTAGCCCTTACGTTGTCTCGCGGCTCGAATCTTTTTTGCGTCGCTTGGAGGAACCACATCGCGAGAACGTCCGGCCAATCGTCGTGACCGGCTCCGTTCGGCGTCCAGCGCACGAGCTGGTCCTCGCCTTTGCAGTTCTTCAGCTTCCGCGCGTGCCAGATGCGGCGGTAGTTGTAGCTCTCCTGCATGGCGCTGATGCGCGCGACTTTCTTTCCCGTTCCGTGGAGAGACGACGCGAAGTCCGCGATGGGCAGGAAGATGCCGAGCTCGCGAGCTCTCTTCTTGATCGGGTCGACGAAATACTCTCCGCCGATGTTCGTCTCGACGAAGATCTTCCGAGGCTTCCACTGCGTCACGAGATCGAAGAAGACGTCCTGGACCTTGCTCGGCTTCCAGATGCCGCCCGTCCACTCGACGAGGAAGCCGCTCGGAACGTTCTGCTGCCAGTTCACGAAGCCGACGGCGAACGTCGTCTCGTCGCGTGGCTTGCCTTGCGCAGCAGGCTTACCCGACGCCGGGTCGACCGCCATGAACGGCACCGCGCCCACGAGGATGTCCGCCTTCTCGCCCTCCAGTGTGTATGGGTCGAAGTATTGGAAGTCCTCGTCGCTGAAGTAGCGCTGGTCGTCGGGGATGGGGTCGTTGAGAATCTGCGACGCGAACGTGCCGTAGGGCATCGTCGTGCGCATCTCCTCAATGGTCTCTTCGCTGAGCACGCCGGGGAAGAGGGGCTCGCCGACTTCGCAGCCGGGGAAGAGCCGGTCGTCTCCCGCCTGGGCGTACGCACCGAAGAAGCCTCGCGGCGGCGGAGCGTCCCACGTTCCGTGGTGCTTCCACTGTCGAAGGATGCCGGGCTGGTTGCCGACCGTGAAGCCGTCGGTGCTCGGGTCGTAGCTGTTCCAGCGCGTGCACGTGTAGAGCGCTTCGCCGCCCGGCACGATGAGCGGCATCGACGCGGCGACGCGGCGCTCGACCTTCAGGATACCCTCGTCGGTATTGTTCGACTCACCGATCAAGTCGTCCCACCACATGAAATCGCAGCGTTTCCCCTGCATCGGGACGTCTAAACCAAGGGCTCGGACCGTCGGGTCGCGCTGCGGCTTCGTCCGCTGCGAAATCGTGAACTCCTCTTTGCCCCAGTCTTCAGATTTAAACGACCCGTACAGCTGTACGATCTTCGGATTCTCCAGCCACTCTCTCAGGAGTTTTACGGAGTCGACCGCCATCTGCTTCTCTTGGGCTTGGATGATGATCCGGATGTTCACGTCGGAGAGGATCTTCTGAAGCACGTAGACGAGGCCGATATACGTCTTCGCCGTGAAACGCGGCGAGCTCCAGAAACGGAGCCAGCGCTGCTTCTTCGGCATCGTCTCGGGGCGTGGCTGGCAAATCCAGCCATAGATGGGCTTCAGCTCTTCAGGTGTGCGCGGGACGTTGTCTTCGAGACGAAGGAGCTCGGTGCTCAGGTAGAACGGATCTTCGAGCCCGAGAACAGCTTGCTCACGGAGGAGCTGAAGGTCAGAGACAGCTTCCCCATGTTGTACCGGAGAAGTTGGGAGACCCTCCATCTTGCGTCGCAGGATACACGCGACCCCATGGTAGGGTAAAGGGGAATCAGAAAAAGCGAAGGCCCGACAGCGTGAACTGCCGGGCCGGACCCTCAACTAGGAGCTGCTCGGTGACAAGCAACACCAAGACGATAGTCGAATCCCCTCCTGAAATCAACCCCCAGCGTTACAACGTTCCGAAGTCGGTCCGCTGCAAGAAGCACGGACTCGTCGCTCCCGTCGCGCGCGGCCAGGTCGATAAGCGCGGCAATGACCGTATGGGCGTTTACTGCTCGAAGTGCGAAGCCTTCGTCCAGTGGATCGCCAAGAAGGCGAAGTTCTACACGCCGAAGGAGATAGCGCATGCCCTCAAATACATTCCCGGCCAACAGTCCTATGCCGGACTCCCCGTCCCCGAGCCCAAGTTCACCAAGACCGTTTTCCAGCACCGATGCCTCGGCTGCGGTGGACCAAAAGGGAAATGGGCGGTCCTCGGGTGGAACAAATCGGCAGAGCCAATCCGAGCCATCATCTGCTCCTACTGTAAAAAGTCCCTCACCGACTGGTACGCCAAGAAGCGAGCCGAGCGAAGATCCCGTGAGCCACTTCAGCCCCGATGACCACCGGTACTTCCACGAGCGCGCGGTCGACCTGGAGTTCGCCTTCGAGTGCGGCGTTCGCCGAGCCGGGCACGAAGAGCTCTACGGTGACGGCTTCCGCGCGGGACGGCAGGCACGCTTGAGCGGCATCGTCTTTCCGCACGTGAACCCGATCTCGGGCGACTCGACACCGGGTGTTTGGCGTCCCGACCCGAGCGTCGGCGCGAAGGCGAAGTATCTCCGACCCAAGGACCACGCGGGTACCGAGCGCAACCGGAGCGTCTTCTTCACGCCGCAGTGCACGAAGGAAAACCTAGAGAAGAGCCTCAAGACAAAGCCGGTGACGATCATGATTTGCGAGAGCGCGACGAAAGCGATGGCGCTCCAGAGCGAGCTCGACGGGAAGCGCTTCATGTGCATCGGGCTTTCCGGCGTGGACGGCGGCGCGCACCGTCGGAAGGAGATGCGCGAGAAGCCGGACGGCTCGAAAGAGCTCGTGCCGGTGGGCGAGCCGCGCCTGAACGAGTGGCTCTCCGAGATCAACTGGCTCGACCGAAACGTCTTCATCGTCTTCGACAACGACGTGAACGACCCGAAACAAGCCGAGAAGTGGAAGCAGAAGGTCGGCGTCATCCGCGCGGAGGAGAAGCTCGCGCGCCTGCTGCGGCAGCGCGGCGCGTTCGTGTCGCTCGCCGACTTCCCGTACCGAGGGAAGAAGATGGGGGTCGACGACATGCTCGCGACCGAAGAGCCGAAGCGCGTCGTCGATTGGATTCTCCGACGGAGTATCACGAAGCGCGACGTCGACTTGGTGGCGCGCGGGAATCGCGGCGTGCTCGCGGCGCACTCGGTGAGCGAGTTTGTCCAGGTTGTTGCGGACATGCCGCCCCCACTGGTCGAGGACTACGTCATCAACGAGGGCTTCTTGACGCTGTTCGGGGCTCCTGAAGGGTTCGGTAAGTCGTTCATGGCGCTCCAGATGTCGGAGGAGCTCGGGGTTGGAAGTCACCTTATCAACTCGCTCGAAATCCGCGAGCCAGTGGGATCGCTCATCTGCAACTTCGAGCTCAGCGACGAGCAGATGAAACGGCGGATCACGTCGTTCCAGTACGACATGGCGCGGACCCACGTGATGCGACTCCCGCTCGGGCCGTTCACGCTGAACCGCTCGCGCTTCACGAGCACTGCTGGTAGGAAGCGCCTCAACGGGGAGGGGAACCTCGGGATGATTTGCGACTACATGGCGCAGCACAAGCTGAAGGTCTGCTTCATCGATAACATCGCGAAGGCTATCGACGGCGACGAGTCGCGCGACGCGGAGATGGCGAAGGAGCTCCTCGACGACCTGAAGCGCGCGGCGCAGAGCTACCGCATCGCCTTCGTGCTCATGCACCACACGAAGAAGATCAGTCGCGAGGGGGTCTACCGTCCGCAGGACGCGATCATAGGCGTAAACTCATGGGTCCGCTTCGTCGACAACGTGCTCGTCGGAGATCAACAGGGCGGCGACGACTCGGCTCGGTTTAAGCTCACCTACGCCAAGCTTCGAGAGGCGCGGCGCGGCGCGGTGGAGATCCACCGGACGCAGGACACGCGAGGATGGACCGGGCGGTTTCGGGTCGAGCAGTGGAAAGGTGAGACCGCTGCGGCGAAGCGCCTGGAGAAGGTCATGGAGTTCTTCGAGCCCGGCGAGCTCGTCACGAGCGGCGCTCTCCGGGAGCTCCTGTTTGGCGAAGAGGATGCGAAAACCGCCTCGCCGAAGGTCTCGAAGCTCATGGCGGAGGCGTGCCGGAAGGGCATGGCAAGAAAGGAGGGGAAAGGGGAATGGCGAATCGGCAAACCTCCGACAGCAGAGTGACTTGGACGGTCTTGCTTGTGGCAAGATGCCAATGCAAGTCCCATCTTTCTTTCTTGCCTTCCCCTCTATAGGGGGAAGCAAGAGCAAGAAGCAAGAAGGGAGCCCCATGAAGCCCGACAAAATCTGCCACCTCGACGACTACCCGGAGTTCGAGATCGGCAAGCCGCTTGAGTCCGACCTGCCGATCCAGCAGCTCATGAAGTACCCATCGGGCAAGGAGGTTTACTGCTTCGACGAGAGCATGGCCGAGTGGGAAGAGTCCCTCCGCGCGCGAGCTCTCATCGCGGCCCACCGCTATCTCGCCCGGCACGGACCGAAGCGCGAGCGGTGGTATCACGAGGAGCGGGCGGACACGGAGTTCAACCACCTCGTCTCGATTCAAATCGGGCGGCAGATTCGCCAGCGCGCCATGGTGGGGCTTCGGAACCTCGCCTCGACAATTACGCCCCCGTTTCCCCCGAAAAAGGAGCAGCTGCACTGATGGGACTTCAGGATTTCATCAAAGAAGCGTTTAAACAGAATAAAGAAAAAGAGCGGAAAAAGCCAAAAGCGTCCGTCCAAGTGGAAAAAGTCACCGTCGCCAGACGCAACGACAGCGTCGTCATCGAGATTCCCGGCTTCAGGCGGACGACGTTTCCCGTGAAACACCTCTCGCAGGTGACGCGCGCGCTGGTCGAGCTCGGACAGAACGAGCAGTCCGAGATGGAGGCTCTCATCGCCGAGCGGGAACGGCAGATTCGAGAGGCTCAGGCAGCGGCGCTCGGGCAGGGCTTCCAAGAGCAGATGGAGCAAATGGCGGCTCAGCAGCTCGGGCTCGGGACACCGAATCAGCCGCAGCAGCCCTTTCAGGGTGGCCCGCTTAATCCCCCCGCTCAGCCGGTGGTTTGGACGAAGCCGTTTGGTGAGGGGCTCGGCGGGCTCGGGCCGCTCAAGCCGGGGCAGATCATCGGGCCGTCGCTCGAAGACCAGATGCTCCAGCAGGTGCTCGGGCAGAACCCTGCAATCCCGAAGCCCTGGAAGGTCCACATCTACCCCGAATATTGCTCCTGGGTCCGGCAGGACTGGAACGTGCCGGAGACTCCCCCGACGGTTGAGTACGACGACGAGACGCCAGCGGAGCAGATCGGGCACCGACTCAAAACAGCCGTAATCCACGCTGGCTCAACATATAAGGCCCCCGACGGGAGTGAGTGGGAGGCCCACGAGTGGTTCAATTGGTACGGAGAATTGGAATCCCCCGACGGCTATATGGAGGCAGTGCAAAATGTCGAACGCGAACAAACCACCTGATTGCTTTGGGATAGACGTACCACCACCGGACGACTTTGAGCCGCCCTCGAAGCCCCCGGAGATAGGACAAACCGTCATATCCGAAGAAGACTTCATGGACTTCGTCGGGGCGGGGCAGGCGGCGCAGGAAGCGGCGGACGAAGAGGTGGAGAATGCTAAGAAGAAGAAAAACAAGAAGTTAGATGAGTCTGGGCCGGACGGATACCTCAAGGCGGTGTACGGGAAATAGAGGTTTAAACGTGGGAGAAAAGCCAAACGAGCCAATAAACACGCGAGTTCTCGCGATCTTGCGTGAGCGATTCCTGGAGATGTTCGGCGAGGGTTGGGACCCGCTGCGCCTCCGGTACGACGAGGCTCGGCGGGAATGGGTGCATCCGGGGCACGAGCCGGGGACGGAGCACTACTTCACCGAGGAGGACTTGCTCGCGCTCTACAACGACCGGTACCGAGAGGACTTTGACGGGTACCTGAGCGCGGTCGAGCGGTCCCTAGAGGAGGACGAGGATGACGATTCCGTCGAAGCCTAGCTGGGCGTGCACCCAGTGCGGCGAGCTCCAGTGCGAGTGTCCCATCCAGGGTCAGCACTTCCACGTGGTTATCCTCGACGACCCGGTGGAGGAAGCTCTAAAGCCCCACGAAGCAGGTGGATACGGCGTCGCGGAGACGTTTAAACCGGAGAACCAACCATCACCGCTTTCAGCGCTGATTCAAAACATGCAGCAAACACGACCGGTTTGGAGCACGTGGCTCGATGGGCTCGGTCGACCGGGGCGGTTCTGGGACTTCAAAGGCCACGACGACGTGGTGGTCGGCATCACGAGCCGAGACGACGTTTGGCACATCCAGGCGGACCCCAACGCCAACGGGCTGTCCAGCAAGGAGATAGGCCGGTTCTTCATCGAGTTCGCGGTGAGCGAGTCCAACCGAGGCGACGATGGCTACAAGCAAGCGATTCTTGCTCGCGAACGAAGTCTTTGACACCGTTCACTTTAGCGGGAACTACGCCTTCTGCCCCTGGCTCAAATTCAACGGTCACACCGGCTGGTGGGCGCAGCTCGTGAAGCGCCTCGACCGGGGCTACGAGTGCGTCGTCTACGCCTCGTTCAAACAGGTCCCTACCCCCTGGGAAGGCGGAGACCCATATACCGAACTGCCCGGCGAAAACGGCTACCTGAACGCCATCCGTAATCTGTATCCCCTTCGCTAATATATATTCGGCTTCATTCCCGCTCCGAAGTTCTCCTGAAGTATCGCCGTTCACCGCCTGAAAACTGCCCACCGCTAAGTTCTTGGGTTTTTTGGTTTTTGGGCATTTTGTTACGGGTGAGGGCTTACGAGGCCGTCGGCCTCGGACCGCGCGAGGGGGTGGGGGCAACCCGCCTGCCCCCTCCCGCACCGTCTAAACCACTGACACAAGGTGACTTACGATCACCGCTCGCACGTTTAAACGTCAATATGACGTGAGCTCTATTCCTCCCCCTATAACCCCCTCTAGTAAGAGCATAAGAGCATAGATCTAGACTCACCCTTACGGGTGAGTGATTAGCTACTAACCCACCGGGCCGGTGTACTGACACCGGCTTGTGTCAGGTGCCAGAGCGGCGGGCCGGTGAGAGCTCCGCCCATGGCAGGCGGGCCGGTGCGCATGCGCTCCCGGTGCGGGCCGGTGGCTTGTGTCGAGAGCTCCCCATAAGAGCCGCTCCCGGTGAGCTCCGCCCGTCGACAGCTCCGCCCGTGGCGAGCTCTCCCGGTGGCGCTCCGGAGCTCTCCCGCCGAACCGGTGCGATCTCCCGGTGCGGGTGCTCGCGAGAATACCCCTAGAAAGCGCTAGGAAGCCCGCTACGCCGTTTTGGCGGTCCGGTCCGGCTTCCGGCTTGCGGTGAGCTCCGACGGGGCCTCTTTTGGCAGATTCCCGATCATGAGCTCTAGCGCCACAAGCGCTTGGCGGAATACCTCCGAACGGCTTCGCCCCGTCCGACGTGCGAGCCGCTCCAGTCTCGCGCGGTCCGCCCGGTCTAACCGCACGTCGAAGCGCTTTTCTTTTACCGTTGGCATGCGCATAAGTCTAGCAAATATAGTTCCGTACGCGCTACCCGAAAAAAAATCATAAGAGATCACCGATCCGGGGTTGACAACTCCGCCAAAGTTCCGTACACTGCACTTGCGTTTAAACACATCGACAAGGAGAACCGACCATGAGATTTAGCGTTGTAGCAAGCTTCACCGGAAGTCAGGATTCAAGCAATTGGGACACAAGCCTATCCGACGCGATGCGAGCGGCGGAGCACATCGCCCCGGACGTTAACCACTGGGAAGAGCTCACCGAGCGCGGGGAATCGGAATATTCCTACATCGCGAAAGAATCGTGCACGTGCGAGATCTCCCGCAGGCGGGCCGATGCGGCCCAGCGGATCATCGGTCGCGACGACTTCGATGATCTCGACGACGATCTAAAGCTCCGGTGCAACTCGATTGCTTGGCAGGAGCATGACACCGAAAACACCGATTGCGCTGGCACCGGCTTTTGGGACCGGCTTCAAGATCTCACCGTGAGCGGCATTGTCGACCGGGAGAGCTTCGAGAACTTCCTTCGTGAGATCGGCGCATGCGCGGAGGATTGCCTCACTATGGGGACTCTCGGCGGGCCGCTCGGTGGTATCGCTCCGGACGTGAGCTTCACCGTTGAGGCGCAGGAGCTCATCGCCTCGATTCGGGTAACTCCGCTGCCAGAGCGAGATGGGGAGCTCTGCAACGGGATGATCTCGCACGTCGACGACGACGACGAACGCGAGCGGCTTGGATCGCGATACTGGGAAGCGCTCCGGACCGCCACGATCAACCGCTACCGCCACGGAGTCTAGACGGTGCGGGCCGGGGTGAGAGCTCCGGCCCGATCCGCCTGCACTCACGCGGGAGAACTGGAGAACCGACCATGACACGCAAGCATTTCACCGCCATCGCCGAGATCATCGCCGAAACTATCGCGCACCAAACCAAACGCGCGGAGCTCTCGACACCCATCGATCAAGCCGCTTATGAGCACGGCGCAACGGTTGCCGCTGCTATCGCTCATGAGCTCGCGAGCGCGCTCGCAGGAGCTAACGCGCGTTTCGACCGGTCGCGCTTTCTCACCGCTTGCGGGGTTGACCCGGACGAGCGACCCCGGCCCAGTCTCACCCGGTGAGCTCCGGAGCTGTGACGGTGCGGGCTAGATGGGGAGCTTCCCATCGGCCCAACCCGCCACCGCTCACGGTGGAGAAAGCGAGAACCGACCATGGATCACCCGATAGGCTTCGACGAGATGCCCCTAGAGCTAGATGGGGAGCTCGCCTTAGAAAGCGCTCTAGACGCGCTCACGGGCGGCGCGTACGGCGTCGAGACGTGGCACGCCTACACCACTCACCCCGCGATGGCGGAGCAGCTCATCGAGAACTGGATCGCCGCGCGCAACCCCTACACCAGAGAGGAGACGATCTCATGACTCACCCGGAATGGCAGCACGTCGCGCAGCTCGCGCGCACCCTCAAACCGGCCCAAGCTCGCCGCTATGGCTTCGACCGGATCACCGTCAAGGCGGGGCTTCACTACATCAAAGGGAACTCCGTCCCCTATTTCAGCATCACCGCGACGATCTACGAGGGCAGGCGGGACGTGGGCGGAGGCATGATGCAGGACGAGATCGCGCAGTTCTTCCCAGAGCTGGATGAGGTGCTCCCTTTACACCTCTCCGACAACAACGGGATCCCGATGCACTGCGCCGCCAACGGCTTGTATCATCTCGGGTTCGGCGAGTATTCCAAGCTGGATCTCGAAGTGGCGGCGCACCACTTCCGGATCTCCGTCGACGACGCGCGCCGCCTGCGCGAGAGCATCATGAGCGGCAGCGGGCACGACCCCGACGCCTACGCAAACGCGCTCGCGGAGATGCTCCCCCGGTGGAAGCAGGAAGCGGAGCGCGCCATCGCGAAGCTAGACGAGCTCGGCGAGTGAGCTTACGGTGCGGGCCGGGGTTCGCCCCGGCTCAATCCGCAAGCCCATAGGGGGCTTGACAGTGCCGTACGTTGTACGGTACCGTTCCCGCCCTTCATCCAGCATGGAGCTGGATGGAGAGCCCAACGAAGGAGAACCGACCATGTCACCAAAGCCCAAACCGAAGCCGAAGGAGAAGCGCGTCCGCTACGAGGGCAAGAGCTCCATCTGCTTTCATTGCGACGTCCAGATCGGCAAAGGGAATCTCTTCGAGTGGTACAGCACCGGCCCCTCGAACTACGCCAAGGTGCACCCCGGATGCCTCGCCGCCGCGCAGGAAGCCGGAGTTCCCGCGCCCGCGCAAGCCCCGAAGCCGGGCAAGCCGGACCTGCTCCCGGACGCCTCGAAGCCGAGCGGCGCAGAGCTTGATGGACAGCTCGCGGACATCTCGAAGCTGCTCCAAGCGCTTCAGGCGCAGCACACCAGCGAGCTCGCCGAGCTGCGCTCCCTCGCGGAGACGGCAGCGAAGCAGGCGAAGGAAGCGCTCGACGCCAAGCCGCAAGAGCTCGTCGTCACCGTCGAGAACGGCGGAGCGCGACCGCTCCAGACGCAGGTCACGAACCCGCACCCCAAGTTCACGGAGGCGCTCTTCTGGCTGGAGCGCGGCTCGAACATCCAGCTCACCGGCCCGCAGGCGAGCGGCAAGTCGACGATCCCCGAGATGATCGCGGAGTCCACCGGCATGCCCCTCTACGCTATCGAGGGCTCGCCTCACATGCGCCCGTCGGACGTGTGGGGCTTCGTCGACGCCAACGGGACCGCGCACAAGACGGCGGTCTGGGAAGCCTTCGAGGGTGGCGGGGTGCTGCTCCTCGAAGAGTTCGATAACATGCCGTCGCATCTCCAAGTCGAGCTCCACGCGATACTCGACAAGCGGCGCGACGTGCTCTTCGGGAACCGTGCGTTCGCCGTCTCCGGGGGGAACCGCGAGCACCCGCTGTGGATCGTCGCGACCACCAACACGGCAGGCTTCGGCGGGAACATCAACCACGCTGAGCGGCGCAGGATGGACTCGGCGACAAAGTCTCGCTTCGCCGTTCTCACCGTCGACTACGACGAGAAGCTGGAGAACACCATCTGCCACCAGATCGCGCCCGAGAAAGCGGCAGCGGTCGACAAGTGGCTCGGCTACGTGCGCAAGCTCCGCAACCTTTGTCGCGACGAGGTGCCCGAGCTCGTGGTGTGCATGCGTGCCAGCATCCGAGGTGCGCAGGCGATCCGCGACGGCGTCACGATCCCCAACCCCAAAAGCTTGTTCTCTCTCGCCGAGCCTGCGCTCTTCTCGGGGCTCGACGCGGACGTCGCGAAGCGTCTGCACCAGAAAGCGGTCACGTCGTGACGGTGCAGGAGCTCACGCGAAAGCAGACGGGGGAGCTCGAATGGCTGGACTCTGGCCGGACGAGCTCCCACCGTTCGTTCCGCTCTTGGGATGCGTGGGTGAAGCACTGCGACACCACCCCGCACACGCTGAACAAGACCAAGAAAGTCGGAGACCGCGAGGTGCCGGTGGTGCCCACGTCCCGCAAGAACTCCGCCGAGCACGGCTCCGAGTACGGCAAGAGGTGGGCCGGGACTAAGGATTGGAAGCAGGCGGTGAAGTGGGCAACCGAGGGCTCGGACGATGGAGTCGAGGAGATGCGCCGCTACATTCGCTACTTCTCGCGCGCGCTCGGGGGCATGATCAAGCTCCCCGAGTACAACTATGACGTGATGGGTCATGATTACGACGTCGCCGCCGTCGTCGAGGGTCGACCCGAGGCGTGGCTTCAACCCGAAGACACCTACCTCGACGGCATCTCGCCCGACACCGTGGAGATCTGGTACAACCCGGAATACTCGGGCTACATCGACGTCGCCGCCATCTCGAAGCGCGGCGCGGTCGCTTGCGCGCTCGCGTCTCTTCTGGAGCAGGCGAACATCCCGACACGCCTCGTCATCACGTACGGCACCATCGCGCGCGGACACCGGCACACCGCCGACGTCACGCTCAAAGACTACATGCAACCGCTGGAGCTCCGCCGCTTCGGCTTCGCAGTGGCGAACGCTGCGAGCTGCCGCCGCTTCTCCTTCGCGGATTGCGAGACGCTACCCCGCGACCATCGCCGCAAGCTCGGAGTGGACGACGACGGCACCGGGGGCTACGGCTCACCATGCAACCACGAGCGCATCCCGAAGAACGCGGTCGTGTTCCATCACATGAGCTGGAGCGAAGAGAACGACTGGAACGATCCCGAGTTCACGAAACAGTGGATTCTTGATAAACTCAAAGAGAAAGGCGTCGCGCTCATCGAGGGCGCGCTCGTCAGATAGGAGAACCGACCATGGCAAAACCAAAGCCTTCCAAGCCTTCCAAGCCCAAGCCGAAACCCAAGCCGAAGCCGAAGCCTGCTCCGGAGATCGCTGCGCCGCACCAGCAGTTCTACGCGCACGAGGCGTACCAAGCCATCGCCGAACACATCCTCACGCCGAACATCCCCGAGGAGCACGCGGGCAGCTGGACGCTCCCGAGCATCGACAAGGTCATCGTGTCGTACGGGTGGGCGGGCAGCACCAACAACCGTGGCGTCTGCATCATGGGTCCCGGCATGGTAGAGGGGAAGGAAGCTCTCATCTTCATCCGGCCCGAAGACTGGGCGCACCACCGGCAGATGCTCACCGTGCTCTTCCACGAGATGGTGCACGCGGGGCTCGGAGTCGAGAACGAAGACTCAGCCAACCACGTCGGCATCTTCGACGCGATCTGTTCGAGCCACGGGCTCACGAAGGGCGGGCGCGTTCCGAACGATGAGTTCCTGGAGATGATCGACGACATCGCCGCCGATCTCCCGCCGTTCCCCGCTGCGCCTTACGAGGGGTGGGACGAGAACCAAGCCGTGGTCGTCGTGGTGCCGGGCGACCCGAAGCCGGGGCAAGCTCCGCGACCACCGCAGGCTGGGCGGCTCCGGAAGTGGCAGTGCGACTGCGGGGTCATCGCGCGCGTCGCGAGTGACGACTTCGACGCGATGTGTCAGCGCTGCCACACCAAATTCAAGTTCGTGCCCAAGAAGCCGAAGGAGGGAGGTGAGAACGGAGAATCGTAGCATCAGGTTGTGATTGAGGGTTGTGGTGCGGGGAGCTTCGTGGCTCGGAGCTCCCCCATCCAGAGCCCTTTGTGGCCTGAGTCGACTAGGACGAGGCTTGAGTTCTTGGGGCTTTAGGGGCCGGGGATTGTTCCTTGGTCGGTTCTCTCCCCGGTCCCGAACTACTCTGACGAACCGACCGAAGAAAGGAACCGGCCAATGAAGCAAGCGATTCTCCTCACCGCGAAGGAGCTCTCGGCAATCAAACGCGGAGCTCTCCTCGACATCGAGATCGGCGGACACGTCGTCTCCATCGGGTTCGACCGCACCTCGCGCAACGTCGCGCAGGAGCGGCAGCTCAAAGCCGCGCGCGCTGCGAAGCAGGCGAAGAACGGCACGCGCATATCCAAAGCCACCGGCAAACCGGTGCGCCCCTACCGCAAGAAGACCAAGAAGGCTAGCAAACGATGAAGCGACCACGGAAGCTCAAGTACACCGCTCGCAAGCCGCGCACGTGCGACGTGTGCGGTGAGAAGTACCACCGTCGGAACCTCGTCGAGGGGTGGGATGCGCAGAACCCCGGTCGACGCGCAGGATGGAACAAAACGAAAGTTCGCATCTGCACCAAGTGCATGGACGCAAGGCAGGCGAACGTCATGCTCGAAGTTGCGAGCGTCAAAATCACCGGCACCAAAAGCGTCAACGTCCCCAAACCCAAGAAGAAGGAGGTTTAAACCATGGCAGACGACGCAGCACCCGGAGCAGGCTACGAAGTGGCTCAGCTCCAAACCAACCACGGGAACTTCAAGATCATCGCGACCACGAAGGAGCTCGACGACCTGGAGAAGGGCGTGAACACTCCGAAGTGGATAACGTTTCCTATCGTCCCGGACGACGAGGGAGACCCCACGCTCAAGCTCAGCGTGAAGCCGAGCGAGGTGTGCTTCTTCATCAGGGAGACGCGCTCGTGACATCCGAAGAGCAGATGAACGAGAGCGCTCGCAAGCTCGGGCAGATCATCGGGAGTCAGCTCCCGGAGGACGTCGGCTTCGGGTTCTTTCTCGTGACCAAAGGCGAGGGCGGCTTCATGTCCTGGATCTCGAACATGGAACGCGAGGACATGTTCACCGCCATCGGCGAGCTCATGCTCAAAGAGGGGTTCGTCAACCTCTGGGACGAGCAGGAAGACGGGCCGGAGGTTTAGTCGTCTTGGCTGCGACCAAGGAGACGGTCCCGGAGGCGCGGGTCTCGGAGCATGCCCGCGCGCTCCTCCGGACCGAGAACTGCGGATACGCCACGGATCTCGGTCGGGAAGAGCTTTTCCGAAATATCGTTCATGATCTGCCGCTGGGTTCGATAGTCCGAGGAGTAGAGCAGGTGCATGGAGTGGTGAACGAGCGCCTGCTGTATCGTGTCGATGCTCGCACCGCAGGTGCTCCAGCTTCCGCCCGGCTGCTTTACCTTCACCGGGCAGAACTTCATGCGCGAGATCTCTTCCGAGTAGAGCTGGAGGAAAACCTCACGGAGCTCATTCTCCGCCCGGTACGCCTCGACTCGAACGGCAGGTGGTTGACCTGTGACGACTTCGTTCGCTATCTCGATGGCGCGGTCGTAGGGGACACCCTTCGCTTCTGCCGTGGCAGCTACCGCCTCGGGCTTGAGCTCGGGCTTCTTTTCGAGAACGGCGGATACGTCCTGTCCGACAGTGGCTTGTACCAAGTCGAGGGCCTTGGCTGCGTTCTTCTTGGCCTTTTCCCGAAGCTGGAGGATCGGGTCCTGCTCGGACATGCCCCGAGCCTACCACGAACGCAGCTCGTTTGACATGTACGGAACTTTGTGCTACGCTGGTTTTGTCGAGTGGGGAAATCGACACCCCAAACTAGGAGGAACCGACCATGCAGGTTAGCCAACTCTCTCCCGGCGACCGATTCCACGAAAAGTCATACGGCGAGCTGGAGCTCTTGAAGCTCACGCCTTGTCGAGCTCTTGTCCGCCCTACGAAGCGCACCGCGCGCACCATCGTCGCGAACAAGGGAACCCCGTGGGAGAAGTCGCACACCATCAACACCCGAGACAAGGCGTTCTCCATCTCGCTCACGACCACCGTCGAGGTGAGCTCGTGAGTGCGACGGTAGCGTGCCCGTTCTGCGGCGGCACTGACGAGGAAGGCGTGCTCGTCGCCATCGGTCAGAGCGACACCATCGAGTGCTACGCGGAAGGCTGCGACTGGCGCGGCACCGAAGACGAGCTCGTGCTCATCGAGGAGGACGCATGACGACCATCATCGTGAAGACGGAGACGCTCGACCCGAAGAGCATGACGGTGGCGGAAGCGGTGGAGTACCTCGCCGATTACTGCTCCGACCAAGACCCTATCGAGGTGATCGGCGTGCAAGCCGAGACCCCGGAAGACCTGCTCTACACCGACGGTGACAGGCGGTGCATGCTCGCGACGCGCGTGCGCATCCGCTATTTCGGTGGCGCTGAGCTCGGCTATCGCACCGGCAATCTCTTCGAGATGGTCGTCGACCGCGCGGCACTCATGATGGAGATGCGCGCCAAGGAGCTCCGCGAGAAGTTTAAACCAACCCCAACGAAGAAGACCCGGCGAACCCTCAATTCCCGGAGAAAGAAATAGGTGACAAGCATGAGCCTCAGCAAGAAGCTGCCGGTGGGGACTCCCATCTGGGCAAAGCACGGAGACAAGGAAGAGATCGATGGCGTCGTCGAGGAGGTTCTCGATGCGAACCACCGCACGGGCGACATCATCTTCTACACGCATCGCCGACGTCGCAACGTGCTGCGCGTCGGGGCGGGCGGGAGCTATCGGCTGCGCGAGCTGCCTCAGCCGCCCGCGCCGAGCGTGAGCACCATCGACCGCATCGACGGCATCGTGAGGGAGCAGCCGACGCGGTACCACTGCCTCGACTGCAATCGCATCATGCCGACGCACGGCGACGAGAAGTTCCAGAAGAGCTATCGGTGCGAGTTCTACAACCCCAACACGGACGAGTACGAAGGCTGCAAGACGACCAACGCGGCGGCTCACACCTGCACCTGGTGCGCCGCTGGCGTCTGCTCGGACTGCATCTCGGACGACGATGCCGACGATCCGAAGTTCAAAGTCGCCAACAACGAAGACTTCAAGGAATGAACGTTCCCGACGAAGACGTAGCCGCTGCCATCGAGACGTTGCGTACGGTACCCTGCACCTTCTGGGCTTGCCAGGGACCGGACGAGCCGTTCGAGCACATGGTCACGTGCAGCCTTTGTCAGACGATTCAGGACATGGAGAGCTGGGGGAAGAGCGATGCACAAAAAGTGGAGTAACTGGGCGCTGAACGACTTCCAGAAGTGCGGGCACTACTTCTACGAGAAGCACATCAGGAAGAACCGGAAGCCTTCGGGTCCGGCTGCGGTCCGGGGGCGCTCGGTGCACTCGCAGGCGCAAGCGTCGTTCGGCAAGAAGATGGCTCAGGGCATCGGCTTCCAGAAGGAGGAAGCTCGCGACTTCACCGCCGACATGTTCGAGAAGAAGTGGGACGAGGGCGTTCGCCTCGACAAGGAGGAGATCGCCGAGCTCGGCAGCGAGGGCGAGGTGAAGGGTCGCTACAAAGATGAGAGCGTGAACCTCTCGGGGCATCACGCCGTCAAGCTGGCACCCGTCATCAACCCCATCGCTGTCGAGCGGAAGGTCATCGTGAAGCCAAAGGGGCACGACTGGCAGGTCAGCGTCATCATGGATCTCGTCGAGGAGCGCGACACCCCCATCCCGATCACCACCTTCGAGGAAGCCAACGCCTTCACGGTGTCGCAGGAAGTCGACGGCGACGATGCTCCCGAGTGGCCCACCGAGAAGCAGGAAGTCGTGCGCGACCTGAAGACCACCCGGAAGGCTCCAAAGAAAGACCTGGCGGAGAGCTCGCAGCAGCTCACGTTCCAAGCGCTCGGTCGGATGGCGGAGACCGGCTCCATGCCGGACGAGCTCGGGCTCGACGTGCTCTACCAGACGCCGAAGACCGGGCAGCTGAAAGACACCTACCTCGTGGCGCATCGAGACAAGGAGGACATCAACGTCCTGATGCACCGAGTCGACATCGCCTTCGAGGCAGTCGCGCGAGGAACGTTCATGCCCGCTCCACCGGATCATTGGTTCTGCTCTCCCCGATGGTGCGAGTATTGGGACGAATGTCCCTATGTTAGAAAGCCCGTACAGATCCAAGTTTAAACCAGGAGGAAAGACGTGACAGACCAGAACCAAGCCCTCGTCTCCGTCGACGGCGCGGGAAGCGGGATGCTCGCAGCTGCCGACGTTGGCGGCTTCATCCAAAAGGCGCGGACCTTCGCGCAGGCGCTCGTCAGCGTGGTCGAAGAGCAGAAGCTCTACACCATGATTCAGGACAAGAAGTACGTGAACGTCGAAGGGTGGACGACGCTCGCCGCGATGATGGGCATCACCCCGCACGAAGTCGAGAACCTGCCCGACGTCGAAGGCGGCTACACCGCGACCGTCGAAATGAAGAACGCCGACGGCAAGACCATCTCGCGTGCTTCGGCGGAGTGCGGCGGACCGAGCGAGCCGATGTGGAACTCGCGACCCGCGTACGCGCGACGCTCGATGGCTGCGACCCGAGCCACGTCGAAGGCGTGCCGCCTCGCGTTCTCCTGGATCATGACGTTGGGCGGCTACGCTCCGACGCCAGCCGAAGAGATGCAGGGCATCCAGCCGATGCAGCCTCCGGCTCAGCCTCAGCCCCGACCGTCGAACGCTCCACCTCAGCAGCAGGGAGGAGCTCCGCCGCCTCAGCAACCGGCTCAGTACCAGCAAGCCTCGGGGCCGAACCCGAACTGCCCGAGCTGCGGCAAGGCGCTTCGGAAGTCGAAGTACCCGGACAAGGACGACGGCGATCTCGGCTACTACTGCTGGAAGAAGCAGGGCGGCTGCGGGAACAAGTACAAGAGCTATCAGGTCGGGGCAGCAGCTCCGGCACCGATGACACCACCCGCCGACCCGGACGGCTACATGGACGCGGTCGTCGAGGGCGAAGTCATCGTCGAAGACCAGCCCCAAGACCCGAGCCTCTTCGACCAACAGTAATGGCAGCTATCCTCATCGTCGTCTGCAAGGAGCGAGATCGGCAGGCTATCGCCGATGCGTTCGACAGGAAGCTGAAGGACGGCGACGTGATCTTCATGCCGGAGGGTACGAAGTTCCACGTCGCTCGCTTCGGCGACGATGAGGAGCTGACTGTCGCCCCGCTCTCGGAAGCGCAGGGCACGATTCTAGAGAACGGCTACCACCTCGCCATCGAGGATTGGCAGCTCAAAGTCGTGAAGGAGCCATGACGGCAGCACCGCTCTACTTCAACCGAGACGGACAGGAGATTTCGCTAGACCAATGGACGGAGCTCATCGAGGACGACGGGTATCGCGTGGTGGCACAGCACTACCTCAAGCGTCGGAGCGACAGCCAGGTCGGGATGCTCTCGACGGTTTGGCTCGGACTCAACCACACTCCCCACCGGAAGGAGAAGAGCATCTTCGAGACGATGCTGTTCCCCAAGGTCAACGACTCGGAGACCCACCCCGCCTACCACGCGCGCTACGCCACGCAGCAGCAAGCGGTGAGCGGGCACATGAAGAGCCTCCGAAGTCTCTGCGACGGCGATGCTCTGTGGCACAGCATCGAGACCGACGAAGCGAGAGTGCTCCTCGCGAACCTGGAAGGACCGGACGGATACAAGGAGCGGATCGATGAAGTTCGTTGACTACTTCAGCCCTGAAGTCGGAGAGACAAAGGCGTCCATCGTGGGCAAGCTCGAAGCGATGATGGACCAGCTCAGGGAGTACGCGAAGAAGGGGTACGAGCACGACCCCAACGCAAGTTCCGGCTGCACCAACTTCACCGTCGTCAACGGTGACAAGAAGGGCGGCTGGGTCCACCCGAAGACGGGGCGATGCAACGCTTGTGGCTTCTACGTCGGGAAGGTCGCGAGTCACGTGTCGGCGCTCGAAGAGCTCCTCGTGAAGTTCAAGGAACTGCCCGACGACTACCGATACGGAGTGTGACCGTGAGCGAACCGAAGTACCCCACCTCAACCGAAGAGAACGAGAAGCTCCTGGAGTCGTTCGTCTACCACCCGCCGAAGGAAGACCAGGAAGAGCGCTACGTCGAGATTCGTGGCATGGCCCACGCGCTCGCGAAACTCATCAAGGAGAGCACGCCCAAGTCGAGAGAGCAGTCTCTCTCCATCACGAAGCTCGAAGAGTCGGTGATGTGGGCCAACAAGGCTATCGCGGTGAACGAATGAGCGAGCCCACCGGAACCAAATCCATGACGCCAGCCCGGACGTCCGCCGACCCATGGGCTCATCGGAGCCTGACGATGCGCTGCCATACCTGTCTTTGGTTCGTCGCCAAAGGGGAGGCCACCGCTGAGAACAGAGTCGGACGCTGTCGCAAGCGAGCGCCCACCATGGACGGCTATCCCGTCGTCTTTCAGATGGACTGGTGCGGCGACCACAAGCTCGACGAGACCAAGGTATGACGAGCTTCGAGGCGTGGCTCGTCATGGGGGCGCTACTCCTCTGGGTGAGCTACCTCGCGTGGTCGCTCGTTCGGGACATCAAGTACACGAACGCCCACACGCGAGCCGTCAACGAAGAGTGGCGAGCCTGGATCAAAAACATGGAGGAGCTCGCGCAGAAGAACCGCCTCGAACGCTTCGACGAGGAAGAGACCAATGACACAGTTCACTAAAGGTCCCGTACAGAAACTTCCGGATGGCATCATCCGGTACGAGCTGGTGTACCGCGTGAAGGTGGACGACTCCGATTGGAAAGTCTACCGGATGTGGCGCACGGCGCGGGTGGGGATGGAGGAGGCCATTGGGCGAGAGCTGAGGGATAGACTCGCCCGCCATCCTCACCCGTTTGAAATCATCACCGTTCGACCGCTCGGAGGCGAGGTGCCCATCCAGACCGGCAAGCCGACGCACGTCATCACCCCCGAGGAGTACGAAGCGGAGAAGCTGAAGGAGCTCTCGCAGTTCTCACGCTCCGACGTCAAAGACCGAGCGCGAGAGATCGGTCTCTGGTACCCCGGCATGGAGGAGAAGTTCGACGCATGAACATCGTCGAATTCTCGCCGCACTCCATCGAGGAGTGGAGCCTCGAAGAGCTGCTCGAACGCGCAGACATGTTGGGCGACGTGAACATCGAGCGTAGCTCATGGCCGCGCCGCCCGCCATTCGAGTGCGAGATTCGGCTCGCCGATAAGTATTCCGGACACCACCACCTGACGTTCCGGGGCTACGGGAAGGATCGCCGCGCGGCTGTTGTCGATGCCGTTCGAGAAATTCTTCGGTGGACCCCGCGAGAGGAGATGCCCAACGCATGACAGACCCCTACAACGAATCAGATTTCGCCGTGATGGTCCACACCGCGCTCCGAAAGGCGTGCGACAGCACCATCACGAGCATCGCCTACAACATGATCCACGCGACCAACGGTCCGTGGGGAGCCTTCGTTTCGCTCGTCTACTCGCAGTTCAACTGGAGCCGCCCTGAGGAGTCGTTCGCTGAGCGCGTCGACGAGCTGAGCGAGTGGCTCCCGACGACGAACGAGCTCAAGGAAGTCGGGCACGAGCTCACGGGCGAAGAGCGCAGCATGCTCATCGCTCTCATTCTGACGTTTAAACTATTCGATGGCGACGACTGGAAAGGTGCGTGCGCCTACCTGAAGGACTGACCTATGGATCCAGAAGCGAAATGGAACGACTACCACAGGCGAGTGCTCGTGGGCGTGGCGATCTCGCCGCTCGCGAAGGAGATCTTCATCTCGGGCTATGTGGCTGGCGCGCAGGAAGCTCTCACCGCGACGGTCCAAGCCGGTGACATCCGAGAGGGCGTGGCTGCTGTCGGCAAGGTCATCGAGGAAGTGAAGGGGCGCGATGGCATCTGAGCAGCTCATCGAGTACGAAGACTGGCGCGACGTGAAGAAGGCCGATTGGACGTGGCCCAACTTCTCTCCGATGGAGATGGCGTGCCGGGGCTCCGGTGCGATTCGCGTCAGCGTCGACTTCATGAAGCGGCTCTCTCAGATACGAACGCACCTCGGACAGCCGATGCACCTCACGAGCGCGTGCCGCACGACCATCCACAACGACCACATCAACGGAGCTCCCCGGTCGTTTCACATCTGCGACGACGATCTCGGTCGAGGGCAGCGAGGGTGTCTCGCCGTCGACGTTGCGGCGACCGAGGGGTACTACCGAGGCATGCTCTTCTCGATTGCGTGGGCTCAGGGCTTCTCCGTGGGCTGGAACGCGAAGCGCGGCTTCCTGCATCTCGACCGACGCATCGACGTCGGCTGGCGACAAACAACGTTCGACTACTAGGAGGAAGCATGCCACACGAAGTTGGAGAGAGGGTCGGCGCGGTGCTCCGCGTCGGAGCGAAGGCCGTCGAGTTCTTGGGCTACGGCACGTACGTCGGCGACGAGATCCCCGAGACCGCCGTCGGCTCTATCGCTGAGGGGATAGCGAAGGTGAAGCGGACGAACCCCAAGATTGAGCTCGACTCGGGCGAGGTGGTTTGGGGCTGCGAGTGTTGGTGGGGTCGCGAGGAAGCGATGAAGAAGCAGCTCGAAAAATGGAAGGCGTCCGGTCTCGCCATCGAAGAAGTCAGCATTGACGCGGTCCGCGAGGAGTTCAAGAAGTCGCTCGTCGCCGGACCCATAGACGAGGAAGGAGAACCCCAATGACAGAAGGAAAGGGAGGGCAGCACGTGAACGAGCCCGGCATTGGCCCGCTCAACGAGCTCCAGCGGAAGCTCCGCAACCGAGACACGCTGATCAAGATGAAGGAGACGCACATCAAGAAGCTGCGCGACTACGTGGCGAAGGTGCTCCACTACACGTGGGACGGCAGCGAGCCGGACGGCGCGCAGCTCCAAGACTGGGCGCTCGAAGCGGGCTTTCTCGTGAAGAAGCCCATCGACCCTGAAGACTCCGAGTTCGGTGAAGACGAACAATACTTCATCATCTGGGAGGAAGCGCAGGAGAGCTCCATCGACAAACTCGAAAGAGAGGAGGCCCAATCAGGTGAGTAAGTGTTCAGGCTGTTTGCGCTGGTTGAAGTGCGCCCCTTGGTGCAGATGGCGAAACAGCAGTTTAAACCACTTCGGTTTTTGAGATTTTGGGGCGCGCGGCGGGAGAGGGCGGATCTTCAAACGAGAAACTCGTTCGCGTCGTCGCCCCGTATTTTGTGGCTGGTGCGGTCTTCCGCGACGGTCGGTGCGTAGAGGCCGCTCCGATTCTCGGCTTCTGGATCGGGAAGAAGGAGCGTTGGTGCCAGTGGTACTGGAGACAGAAACCTAGATGGCGCGCGAGCGTCGTGTCCACTCTGGACCCTGCGACCGATTCGGCATCTGCGACTACTGCTGGGAAGAGCTGATGGACGAGGTTGAAACGAAGCACCGCGCTGCCATCCACGTTTTGGAGCGAGCGCAGGAGCACCTCATCGACCCGTCTGATCCCGACTGGCACAGCAAGGACTTCGACGCACGAGAGATTCTTCGCAAGGCAGCGGCGAAAGCGTACGCCGCCCTGGAGGAAGACAAGGCAGCGAGAGACGATGGAAGCTAAGTTCGCACTCGAAACCACCGTACCCGTCAGCCGCACCAAGGCCGAGCTGGAGAAGCTCGTCCGCGACAAGTACGGAGCGACAGCCTACGGCATGTGGGAGGACCAAGAAGCCGCGCACGTCGTCTTCTCGTTGGACGACCGGAACATCCGATTCTCGTTGCCGATCCCGAAGCGCGGGCACCTCAGCGAGACGAAGCACAACCAAGCGCTGCGCTCGGTGTGGCGAGCTCTCATGCTGCTCATCAAGGGCACGCTCGAAGGCGTGGCCCGTGGCGTCGTGAAGTTCGAGACCGCGTTCCTCCCCTACTTCGTCACCTCGAACGGCGACACCGTGGCGGAGCGCGTCGAGCGCGAGGGCGTGCTACCGCTGGCGAACGGTCCGCTCATGCTGACCGCTGGACACGACGACGTCATCGACGCGGAGGAAGTCTGATGCCGCCCGTTGTCGAGAGAGGAGCCGTACGGTACGCTATCCCTGAAATCGAGGGCGAGCTGAATGGCGTGGGATACTCGGAAGCAGTCATCTCCTGGAACGAAGAAGGAGTCGAGATCGCCTTCGACACCCCCAAGGGAAGCGCCTACCTCCAGTTCCGTATCGGCTCACCTGATGCTCTACGGAAAGCCGATCACGAAAAAGAATCACGGTCAGATCGGCTGGGCTGGGGGCAAACCCCGCGTCTTCCCTTCGAGGGAGTGGAAGGCGTGGCTCCGTGACGTCGACGTGCAGCTGCTATCCGTGCACGGTGAGCTTCCCTTCGCGCAGCCCGTCAACGTGCGCGCTCTCGTCTACCGCTTCAAGCGGCTCGGGGATTCCGTTGGGTTCTACCAAGCTATCGGAGACTTCCTTGAGCTCTGCCTTCATTGCCGACTATCTGAGAGGCGCTGCACGTGCACGGTTGACACTGCCGAGAGGGTCCTTCAAGACGACCGCTGGATTGCATCATGGGATGGTTCTCGCCGCCTCAAAGACGCGGACAATCCTCGTATCGAGATCTGGATAAAGGGAGTGGACTACGAATGAAACTACGTGAGCACGCGCAAGCCGTCGAGGACGCTCTCCTCGCCTTCTGGACCCAGTCGTTGAAGGCGGATTCCGAAGAGGAGCTCCGGTCCAACGCTCGGGTCTCCGCCTATTTCATCACCGAGCTCGCGAAGCGATGGGCGGAGCGTCGCTACTACGAGAAGACCCACAACAAAGAGCTCACCATCGAGGAAGCCATCGAGCGGAGCCAAGAGGCGACGACAAAGTTCTTCCAGAGGAAGCAGCGGCGTCGAGCACCGAAGGAAATGAAGGAGACGCTCCGCGATTCCCAAGATCTCATCGCGTTCCTAGAGGGTAACGAAGAGCCAAGCGAGGAACCCGACGAGCAACAGCAACCCGACAACCAGGAGGAACCCGAACAAAACAAAACCGAGGAACTCGAAGAGCAGAGTCACGAGCCAGTGCCGGGCTCTGCGCCGTACCCGACGGTCCCGACCAAGTAGTTTAAACATGTGACAGGCACGGTCCTGTCAAATCAGGAGGCAACATGACCAAAGAACTTCTCGCCGCTCTCGGCTTCACTCTCGTTCTCGCCATCGCCGTCATCGGCACGTGGGGGACGCAAGCCGACCACCCGAAGCCAAAGCCCAAGGCGAAGCCAGTCGTCACCGTCGAAGAAGCGGAGGCGATGCTCGCCGAGCCAGTCATCGTCGAGCGCCCCGTCTACATCTACCGCGAAGCTCCGCGCGACTTCCTCGACACGCGCGAGCTCCAACACCGATGGGAGATGGAGCAGGCTCACGAGTGGACGCCAGCCGACTACTACTACGACACGCTGCGCGAGCTCTCACGACCGACGCCGAGCATCGAGCTCGAAGTCGAGGTGAACAACGAGACCAACGTGTGGGCTCCCCAGCAGCCCTACGTCTACCCGTACGGAGACCCGACCGAGTACCTGCGCCAGCGGGATCGGATGCGGCGATGATTTGGTACGTCGCTCTCCAAGACGCGCTCTGGTTTCTCGTGGTGCTCGGGATTCGTAGCAACGCTCCGTCCCCTTTCACCCGAAAGCTCGCAACCGTGATGGCGGTCTACGTCACCATCGAGTTCTTCTTCCACGTTCCGATGGAGCACTACGCCGGGCTGCTGCTATGGTGAACCCGTACGCCCCGCCGCAAGCGCAGACGGACGTCGTTGTCGTCGATGACCCCGGCTTCTTCTCGCTTCGAGCGCGTCTGTTCTTCCGCGCGCTCTTCTACCTGTTCGTGGTTCCCGTCGTGGCGTTCTTCGCCATCGCGTGGGTCATCATCGCGAACGGAGGTTAGCCTCGGATGGACGTCGCGGCTGAGGGGCTTCGTGTCGTGAAGCGCGAACCTCTCAGTCCGCCCGTCCCTCGCTCCGACGCGCCCTGCTCCGCCTGCCTGCGAACGATCTCATCCATCCGCAGGTCCCACCCCGGAGCTTCTTCTCCAGCTTCCGAGTAACCGAAGGCCGGGTCTCCACTGCCGAGCGCCTGGTAGAACTTCACGAGGTTCCGTATCCCCTGGAAGAGCTTCGTGGGTTCGGCTCCCCACTTCCGACCACCGAGATAAGCGCTCGTCGCGCGCTCCGCTCCGGTTGGGTCTTCGTAGTACATCTCCTCGGAAACGTTGGGCACCTGCCCCGACTGCATGAACTTCTTCTTCTCGTCAGGCCCCATGCCGTAGCGAACGTTGTACGCTGCTGGACCAACCGCATCGGCGAACGCCTCGAACGCCGGACTCGCGAGCACCCCACGCTCCGCCTCGAACGTCGGAGCCTCGTAGCCCTCTTGCATCCGAGCGAACGCTGCCGCCTGGTCGGGAGGGATGGTCCCCTCCTGAAAGGCACGCAGTGGCTTCGCGGAGATAGCCTTGCCCTTCATGCGTTGGTGTCGCATCTGCCCACGCAGCTGACGCTGGAGCTCATCGAGGCTCGG
>FUIF01015367.1_pt1 | contig 48649 bp, 75 predicted proteins | sample 1003461 | NCBI WGS metagenome assembly FUIF01 (sample SAMEA80401918, study PRJEB19352) | marine metagenome
ATGAACGTGCGCTTCCGGCCCCGCGACAGCTCGTGCCGGTACCCGACCACGCCGAGGTCCTGGTCGGTCGAGTAGTGCACACCGTTCGCGCTGAACCGGTACATGTCGCCGAGCTCGATCGGCCAGAAGAACGGAGCCTCGACCACCTGCTCGACGGGCGGGTCCTCGAGGTCGTCGAGCACGGCCGTGAGCAACGTCGTCGCCTGGGCCGACGTCCGGATCGAGCCGCCACGTTGGTCCAGCCGGATGAACCGCGTCCCGTACTTCGCGACCGACGAGCTGCGCGTGTCGGAGACGACCTGCTCGACGCCGTCGGAGTCGGTGTAGTGGACCTCGCCCTTGTTCCGGATCCCGCGCGGGTTGAGCGAGATCCGCTGGACGTCGTAGTAGTCGTCGGGCCCGAACGTCCAGTCCGGGGCGTAGCCAGAGAGGTCGACGGCGTTCCTGACAGGCTCCCAGTACGTCAGGTAGTACCCAGCAGGAGACGCGGTCGCGTCCCAGCGCCAGTGCAGGTTCCAGCCCTGGAGATTCGCGAGCGCTCGGAGCGCAGCGAGCACGCTCACGTTGCCGAGCTCGTACTCCTCGATCCCGAAGTCGGGGGTCCCGACCACTGTGAGGGGATACGCGCCGGACCCGAACTGCGCGTCGAGGATCGCGTCCATCACGTCCTCGATCGCAGCGAGCGGCGAGCCGCCCCCGTACGTGGTGGTGGTCTCGATGATCGTGTCGTTGAACAGCCCCATCGGGTCGCGCCCGTTCAGCACGATCCTGGAGCTCCGGCCGCCCCATTCCGGCTCGTCGATCCGGCCTTCGGCGAACTTCACCCAGTCGGACGCGCCGGGCGAGTAGCCGGGCGCCATCACCGCGCAATAGAAGTCGACGTCGCGAGTCGCGTCGATGAACGGCGCGTACGAGCCCCCGGAGTCTTCGTTGAGCTCGGAGTCCTCCATGAGTGGGGCGATACTCTGGCCGTCGATCTCACGGAAGAGCCGGATCGAGAACGCACCAACCGGGTTGTCGACATCGGCTTCGACCGTGACTTGGTCGAGGAAGTCGAGCCCGTTGAAGTCCGTGACGTCCTGCATGTTGCCGTCGGGGTCCTCGATGTCGACGCGGATGTGCGTCGCGCGGTCGAGGAGCTGGAGCGCAGACTGCTGGAGGCCGGTGAGGGTACGCATGGCCTACGCCCTCCGGTGCAGGCGTGCACCGGCCATCGCCGTGCACTTGGCCAGCGACTTGTCGCCGCGGAACACGCGGACCTGCCGAGCGAGCAGGGCTGGGCAGCGGCGACCCGAGCCTCGAGACCCGAGATGGATCTGGGTGCCGGCCCAAGAGCTCGGCGCGAAGTCGGGCCCCGATCCCGTGTCGTCGTCCTCGGCCCCGCCGTTCTCTGCCTGACCGAACGAGATCGTGCTGTCCCACGGAACCGAGAACCGGAGCTGGACGTCGTCGCCGTAGCTCGGTGCCGTCGCGTCGCCTTCCTCGACCTCGGCGGTGCCCGCCTCGACGTACCCCTTCAGCGTCCCGCCGTTGTTGTACAGGTACGCCTGGGCGGCCGTGTCCGTCCCGTCACCGACGTGCACGATCGTCGAGAGGTTCTCGTCGCTCATGCCGTGCTCGATGCCCCGGAAGTAGATCGTGATCGGGATCTCGCTGTCGACCGAGTAGGTGTCGTAGAGCGTGTCCGCGTTCCGGGTCTCACCGGCGTCGAGGATCGAGCAGCTCGGGACCTCGTCGTTGAAGGCGTTGACGCGGAAGATGTCGACAGCGCCCGTGCCGGATGCGCCACCGTCCGGCGTGATCTCGAGCAGGTGCGCGTTGGCGGCCGTCACACTCGACGTCTTCACGTAGATGAGCCAGTAGCCGTTCGCGAGTTTGCGGTACCAGAGCAGCGTCCCGGTCGATTCCGTGAACGTGAGCGTCTCGGACGTCCACGCGGTCAGCCGCATGTCGAGCCGTTCGGCCGCGGCCCCGTTGTCGAACAGCCGGAGACGGATGTAGCTCGACGTGCTGCGCGGCCGGATGCAGAAGAGCAGGCCCTTCACGCCATCGCCCGTGAACGACGGCTGAGTGTACTTGCCCTGGGCACCGGAACCGGTGTCGCTGATCCGGTATGCGTTGGTGCCACCGGCCGGGTCTTCGATCCCGCTCGACACCGTGGGCGCGCTGATCGTGTTGGTCCACGCCGTGATGTCGTCGGTTGAGACGAGGTTGGTCCGGGCGTCCTCGACGAGGATGTATGGCACGTACGCGGTCCCGTCCCAGACGTGCGTGATCCGCAGCGTGTTGGCCGCCGCTTCCTGGACCAAGCCCTCGGAGTCGACGTACTTCCCGACCGCGCCCGACCGGGTCAGCGTGTACGTCGAGCCCGGGGCCGCGCCATCGATGCTGTAGAGCAAATCGCTCGTCGTGACGTCCTCGCTCTCGTGGAGCTGGAAGCTGACAATCTGCTCGGTGTTCTGCAGCGTGCGGACCTGCACGGAGCGCGCGTGGAACATCCGCGACTCTTCGCCGACGAGCGGGCCCGAGCAGAGCAGGGGGCCAGGCGACTGGAGCGTCACGCGGAGGCCGAGCGCGTCGTCCTTGTCCAGCGGCGGGGTCGTGACCTGGTACCGACGGTGCCTCGCGTCGATGTCGGACCGCTGGCGCCCGCTGAACGCCCGCGCGAAGTCGCCCCAGGGATCCATCTCGTACGACATGCCCGGCTCGACCCGCACCGTCACGCCCTCGATCACGAGCTGGCTCATCGGAGCGTCACGTCGAGCGGGTTGCCGTTGCCGCGGCCGGCCCTGCGCTCGAGTTCACGCATGACCTCGGTGGCCGTCTCCCGAGCGTCTCCGGTCCCGTAGACGTTCACCTCGAGGCGAGCCACACTCCACACGATGTCGCCGTTGCGCTCATCGGGACCAAGGGGGCCACGCCGGCGACTGCCGGTACGGCTGTCTCTGTCTCCGTCATCATCCCCGAGCACGCCCTGGGCCAGCCACGCGTAGTACGACTGTCTGAACCCGGAGGGCGCGTTCAAGGCGCTCGTGATAGAGTCCAGCGCGTCGGTGTTCTCCTCGAGCGATTCCTGGTTCTTCTCGTACTCGACGATCAGGCGCTCGAGCAGGTCGAAGAAGCTGTTGAGGCCGGACCCGAGATCGCGGTTGCCGAACGCCTGCACACCGAGTCGGGCCCCCTCGATCGTGGTCACCGACGTGGAGATACCTGCGGCCTCCGCCGCCCGCTGCACCATGTTAGCGAACGCCCGGTCGAGCTGACGCTGGCGCTGTTCGGTCGGTGTGAGGTCCTCGAACATGTCGCCGAAGTCGCGCAGCGCGACCCGCCACTGGGCCGCGGCGATCTGGGCTCGTTCGCCCTGCTGCATCAGTCCGGTGATGATCCCCGAGACACCGCCGACGATCGCGCCGGTCGTGCCCGCCGTGATGAACCCGGAAGCCGCACCCCCGGCAGCGCCCAGCGCTGCGTTTCCGGTCGATGCGCCGAAACCCGCGCCACCGAGCGCGGCTGTGCCGTACGCCACGGCGCGATCCCGGCCGGACACGAGCGGCAGCTCTTCGAGCGACAGCACAGCCGCGGTGAGGCTCAAGATCTGATCGGCCGTGCCACCGAACGCTCGGCCGACCTCGGTCATCCCCCGGGCGAGCCGCTGCAGGGCACGATCACGGGCACGCTCGAGCTCACGAATCCGCTTGAGCTCCTCCTCCTTGTCGTGATCACGGAGCCGCTTACGGTGCTCAGCAATGCGCTTTTCAGCCTCGAGCTCGCGCGCCAAGGCCTGTTCGATCGCGTCCGTCACAGATTCCGACGCGGCGATCGCGGTCTCGGCGGCTTCGCGTCGCTGCTGCTCCTCGTACGCGGTCGTTAGCCGGACCAGGTCGCGTTCGGCGGCGGCGGCCACGGCCCGCTCGTCGAGCTGGCGGAGAAGGCGACCGCTCTGGGCGTCGGCAAGCTGTCCGAGCGCACGGAGTTTCTCCTCCAAAGCTTCGTCGCCGAGTTGGGCCACACCGGGCTGTATCTCTTCGAAGCGGCGCTGGATGAGGATCTGCAGGGCGCGTATCTGGTCGTCGAACAGGCCGGGGTCCCCAACCGCTCGAGACGCGGCAATCGCTCGGAGCTCGTCGATGCGGGCATGCATCCGCGCGATCTCGGCCTCGATCCGGTCGACATCGACCTGGGTCTGACCGCCGGCTTCCGCGACCCGACGCTGCTCGCCGAGCTCCGCCAGCCGGTCCCTGGCCTCACCGAGCTCGCGCTTCGCCTCCCGCGACTCGCGCGTGATCGCGCTGAGCCCCGTCGCGATCGCCGCGATCCCAGCCAGCACCGGCACCATCGCCGCTGTCCCGATCGCGAACGTCCCGACCACGTCGGTGAGCTGGCCGACGATCGGATGGGTACCAGTGGCCTGACGAGCGAGCACGACCAATGAGTTGTTGAGCCGGTGCATGCCGACGCTCGAGGAGCGCCCCGCGTCGCCGACGTTCTTGATCGAGCCCGCCAGCGTGTTGAACGCCGCGTCGTTCGCCCGGACACCCGGCATGCGGTCGAGCTGCGAGACGATCGCCTCGTTGTACTCGGCCGCCGCGATCTGGCCCTGCGTACGCGCCTCCGCGGGGCTCAGGAGCCCACGGACCTGCGCTTCCTTGATCCGGGCCACCGAAGACAGGTAGATACGCTCCTGGGCCTGCACGAACGCTTCGGCGGTCTCGATCGCCGATCGTTGCGTCTCGGTCTTCCGGTTCGCCGCGACCCAGCGCTCCATCTGGAGCCGCTCGTTCGCCGCGCGACGGTAGATCTCGGCCTCACGCCGCGCGTTCTCTTCGACCGTCTGAGCCAGTCGGTTTGACGCGCCCTGGATCTCCTCCGTCGCGCGGCGATAGTCGCGCGAGCCCTTCTGAGCCGGGGTAGGATCGATTCCAAGGCGCAGGATTTCGTCTGGCATCAGTCTCCGTCCTTCGCGTGAAGGTCACGGAGCAGCTCGTCGTCGAGCGATCGGATCAACCGCCGGAAGCGCTCACGGTCCACGACGCCCTCGGCGTCGCAGTACCGGTCGATCGCTGTCCACGGAATCGCTCCGATCGTCATCCCGAGCTCCCTGCAGGTCCCCAGCTCCCAGAAGGCGTCGAACACCATCTGGAGGCGCTCATCGAGTTGCGGTCGGTCATCCCAGGGCCGGAACGGCTGACCGGCTCGGATGAACGCCCTGAGCTTCTTGTTCTCCTGAATCTCCCGACCCCAGCCACGTTCCCACTGGAGCCGGGCTACGAGTTTTTTTCGTCCTCCTCGACCTGCTGTGTGTAGAACTGGCCCATGTCCATCGCGACGTTGGCCACCCACTCCAGGACATCGGCGTTGCCGGGATCGGACAGCACGGCGCGTCCGAGCTCGGGCGTGTACGAGATTTCGGTCCCGTCGGCCCGCGTGATGCCGGCCATGTCCGAGACGAGCGCATCGACCACGAAGGCGGGGTCCTGGTACCGGCCGAGCTCCGTCGCGTCGCCGTTGGCACCTGACAGCGCCTCGATCCGATGCTGGAGCGCCTTCCGGAACCGCGAACTGAACATCGCCGCCGGCAGGATCGAGACCGTCAGGCCCGGCCGGAGCGGGCACTCGACGGGCACGCCCGTCTCGATCGCGCCCACGTCGAGCCGCCGGTCGGTCGTGCCGAGCCGCACCCCCTCGAAACCACTCACGTCGCCCGCCATCAGCTACGCGTGAACCGGATGACGTGGGAGTCGCCGGCGTCGGCGTACGCCTCGAAGTTCATCGAGACGATCCGGTCGCTGTCCGGGCCCGGGTTCGAGATCTGAGCCTCGCCGACGTACCGGATCTTCGGGATGTTGATCGCGAGGCTGTTGGTGCCGTCGTCGAGCGTGATGTCGAGTGCCCGGTCGGAGAACGCGAAGTACGCATCCATCAGCGTGTCGTCCTCGAAGTACTGCTGGATGCGCCCGGTCACGAGCAGGCGTCCGACCCCGATGTCGAACGGGTTGAGCGACCCGATCTGGCCCTTCGCGCGCAGATTCCGGTCGAGGTTGATGTCGACGCCCACGATCTTCGAGATCGAGCTCGAGTTCTCGTTGAGCGTCGTCACCATGCTCGTGGTGTTGAACGGCTCGGTCGTCGTCTCCGTCGTGGTGCCCGTGCCCGCGCTCGCCTGGGCGATCGACGGGGTCGCGGCCATCACGTTGAACGAGCCTTCGGCGATCGACTCGAGCGCGAGGCGCAGGCTGAGCGAGCCGATCCGCGAGCCCTTGTAGATCATGTACTGGCTCGGGCTGATCGCCGCGTCGACGAACTGCTCCTCGAACGTGTACGACTTCTTCGTCGTGCCGTCGACCAGGACGTTGGAGGCCCACGCCTCCATCATCATCCCCTCGAGGATGTCGTCGAGCGTGCTCGCGCTCCATTCGACGTCGACCCGCCCGCCGCCCATCTGGGACGTGCGGACTGGCTTGCCGGCCCGGAGATCGGATCGGATCTCGCGTGACCGGACCGTGTTCTGGTTCGGCGCCAACGAACCACCGGTCCGTCGGAGCAACTGGAGATTCGCCGACGGCGTCGTGCCGAACGTCGTCTCCTCGACGTATCCGAAGTTGGTGAGGTTCGAGTCCATGACGTATCAACTCCGTTGGCTAGAAGACCGAATTGCGGTAGTAGGGGCAGTCGACGTGCACCTCGTGCCAGCCGTCCTGGGTGCCGAACGAGCGAACGGTCGGGGCCCGGAACTGGATGGAGTCGGCGACCCGCTTGTTGCGGAACACGTCGGCGAGCTCGTCGGCGAGATCGATCGCGGTGCCGTCTCCTCGGTTCGCTCGTGTCCTGACCACGAGCGTGAGGAGCCCGGGATGCCGAACACGCTTCGTCGACCCGATCGCGGCGTTGAACGCGCGCTGTGTGCGGATCCGGATATCGACGTACGCGTCGAGCCCGGAAGGGTCGAGCGCGGTGTTAGGGTGCCCGAGCGTGGCGCTCGCGAACCGGTTGCGGAGGTAGTCGTAGATCTCGACGCCCTCGTCGGCATAGCTCTGCACGCTCATCGGATGCTCCCGAGCCAGGTACGCAAAGCACTGACCGTCCCGACCAGCATCTTGTCGAGCCGCTCGAGGACGCCGATGTACGGGACGCCGTTGTGGATCCAGATGATGTCGCGGCCGGTCGACTCGAGGATGACGTCCGTGCCCTCCTCGATCGGGTCACGAGCGCTGCCACCTTCGATCCCGCGACCGATGGGGTCGTACGCCGCGGCGTCGAACCCCTCGGGTGGGGCGCCCTCCTGGACCTGCCAGTTGCCGCGAGCACGACCGGTATCGAACCGGGTCCCGAGCGTGACGTCGGTGAGCGCGCGGACGGCGACCGCCTTCGTGATCTCGGCGTGACGCTCGTCGACCCGGTCAGGGTGCTCGGAGATCCGGAGGTTGAACTCGCGCACGTTCGTCAGGGCCATAGCTCAGAGCCTCACGTGCAGCTCGTAGGCCGCTTCCTGCTCGCCCGAGCTCAGACCCTTCACGCCGACGATGCTCCAGGTCTTGCCGTCGACCACGATCTCGTCGCGGTTGGCGGCCGGCTCGACCCCGAGATCGGAGCGCGCGACGATGAACAACCGGTCGCCTCGCTTGATCAGGGTCCCGTCGATCTGGCTGTCGTGGAACTCCTGGACCGAGACCTTGCACGAGATATCGGTCGGGGTCGTGATCGCCGTCCCGGTCGGTACGCGATACGTCGGCTCCGGGTAGTCCTTGAACGTCGCCGCGCGGCCGAACGTACCGACCAGCGTGTTCGCGACCTTCGCCATGGGCCCGTCGAGCACGCCCATCAGAACCGCTCCAGGGGCCGCACCAGGCCCGTCGAGACGATCAGGTGGGAGAGCATGCGCCGGACACGGTCCGAGACCTTCGCCTGGCTGCGTGAGTGGTTCGGCTCGACCTCGAGCTTGCCGACTTTCGCGCGGTCGAAGCGCTCGAGTCCGTCGTTCGCGAACGCGTCGGTGCCGTCGGCGTTGGCGTTCAGGATCTCGAGCGCGGTCTCGTAGTACGCCTCCAGCACGATCTGAGGGATCGCGGTGGTCGAATACGGCTCGCCGTCGCGGTCGTAAATGTTCTCCCGCGGGAACTGCCGCGCCTGGGCCGACGAGTTCTTGAAGCCCTTGTACCGGAGCGTGTCGATCTGCTGCGCGGCCATGATCAGGGCCCGCTCCTTCACATCCTCGTCGGACTCGCCCGTCCACGCTGACGCCTGGAGACGGCCGTCGAAGTACGTGTCGGCGGCGGTCACGAGAGCGTAGGCATTCGCCGACGCTCCACCGACGGTCGCGTCCAGGGTCGGCATGGAGGATCAGTCCTCGAGCGGCTCGGCTACTTCCGCACCGGCATCGGGACCCGCTTCTTCGTCGGACCGTTCTTCACCGGCCGCGGGGGATGCATCTTCATCGATGTCCTGGCCTTCGCCCCAGATGGTGTGGACCTTGGGGTTGTACCGGTCCCTCCGAATGACCGTGGGGCGTGTCGGGTCGTTCGGGTGATGGATCGCGACAGTCTCACTCACCGGCCGCGTGCTCCTGTGCCAGCACGAGCGCCGCAGCTTCGCCCTGGCGCTTGCCGATCTCGCTGCCGTCGGGCCCGATCACGGCCAACCACGACCCGTTCCCGGGCTCGGCCCGATAGCCCTCGGGCCACTCGCTGGTGGCTTCCTCGGGAGGGTCAGCCGGAGCGGCCGGGGCCACCTGCGGTCCGTCCGCGGCGTCCTCGACGATCTGGGGCCCGGCGATCTCGATGTCACCGGCCGACGGCCGCTCGAGATTGTTGACCGGATCCATGAACAGCGCCGTCCGGATCAGGCCGGCGTCGGTTCTGGCGGCGTCCTCGTACGCCCACGCGAGCTCGCGGCGCGAGCCGTCGTGCACCAGCAGGGTCAAGCCACCCACTTCCGGGTTCCGATCGATCCCCCCGTTCCAGCGATCGGACCCACACTGGATCACCGGCCCGCAGCCGAGCTCCCTGATCGCGCTCACGACCTCCTCCGCACGCTCCCGGTTCGAGCGGCTGTGGTAGACCAGGACGTAGGCGTTGTGGTGGCCCTGCAGGGTCTCAAGGATGTGGTCCATCGGGCGACGTCTCCGGGCTGACTGGTGAAGTGCGAGCAGGGCAGGGGCCGCGGTGGCGACCCCTGCCTCACTCAGGGATCGCTGCTCAGCTCGAGACGTTCGTCTTGATGATGACGCCGGGCAGCAGCTTGTTGTCGGCCACCTTGGTCGTCCAGTTGGACGCGTTGGCGACCGCCGCGTCGTTCGGGTTGGCCCCGGATCCGGTGTTGTACGCACACCCCTTCATCTTGAGGTTGTACGAGTACTCCGCCTGCCACCGGATGAAGAGGTTGTCTGCGCCGGTGATCGGCCCCTCCGCGACACCGAGCGGGAACTCGGTGAGCGCGATCTCCATCGCGCCTTCGGTCAGACCGAGGCAGGAGTAGACCGGCTCGCCCGTCGACTCGTCGGCGTACGTGAACAGACTCGGCGAGTCGATCACGAGCACCGGCCGGTTCAGCGTCACCGCCTGGCCGGCGAAGACCGTGGCACCCCACGGCAGCGTCGCGAGCACCGAAGCCGAAGACGCGAGCTGCTCGGCGACCAGGTCGTAGTACTGGGCCGAGTGCATGACCCACGCGCGGATCCGGCCGGCCTGATCACCGAACTTGCTGAGCCCGGACACGAGGTCCGCGGTCCGGATCGTCGCCGGCGAGGAGCTGAACCGGTCGACCGACAGCGCGGCCACGGAATCGAGCTTCGCCTCGAGTGCACCGAGCGCTCGATCGATCATCTCCTTCGGGGTCGCGGCAGCGGTCTGCTCGCCGACCGCGATGCTGAACCGGCCGGGATCGAACCCCGCGAGACGAGCCGCCGAGATGTTCCACTCGTACGGGCCGTTGCGGCGGTTCAGCTTCACGCCGACGAACTCGTCCTGCGTGAGCTTGGTCGACGTGGCCGACGAGCTCGAGTCCGCAGATGGATCCCGGCGGGCGATGTTCGACACCTCGTCGAAGAACGCCTCCTGCTCGTACTGGCCCTTCAGCTCGCGGGTCTCGAAGCGCAGGGCTCCGGCCGACGCCTCGTTGAAGGCATCGACGTTCTGCTGCAACGTCTCGATGAACGCCCCCTGCATCTGGGGCTGATAGATCTTGACGTCGCCACTGGCGGTGGTCGTCATGAGGGGTCACTCCTGGGTTACGTGTTCACGTGTCGTCAGAAGTGCCCTCGGCACCGCCCGGCCATCCGGCGGGAACGCCTATTGTTTCGAGTCGGCGCGTTTGGCCGACATCCCGGGTCCTCGACCCGGTAGAGGGGTTAGGCTGCTGCGCCTTCCCCGTACTTCGCGTTGGTGTACTCGACCTTCTCGTCGGCGGTCATGTCCGCGTAGTTCTTGCCCTGCCAGGACGCCTTCTTCCCGCCACCACCGCCGCCTGCGCCGGCCCCTCCGCCACCGGCCCCGTTCTCCGGGGGCATGTAGGCGGACGCCTCGTCGGTCTGGACCCACGCCTTCACGAAATCGCCGATCGACTTGTCGCCCTCGACCTCGTCGGGGAAGATCCCGGTCGGCATGTCGTTGCTGTCCCAGTCCACCTTCGGGCCCCGCTCACGGAGCAGCGCTTCGACCGCACGGTGGTACTCGGGCTTCACGCCGGCATCCGCGATGGCAGCACGGAGCTGGTTCTGCACGGTCAGTCGCTCGATCACGACGTCGCGGTGCTGCAGCTTCTTCGAGATCTCGTCGAGCGCCTTCTCGTGCTTCTGCTCGAGCTTCGTGCGCAGATCGGCCCATCGGCCCTCGGCCTTGGCCTTCTCCTCCTCGAGATCGGCTTCCTGCTGCCGTAGCCGTTCCAGGTCGTCCCGATCTTCGTCGGAGAGCCCGTCGGCACTCTTGCCCTTCGCCTTCGCGAGATCGCGCTTGAGCTTCGCAAGCGCGCTCTTCAGTCCGGCGATGTCCTCCTCCGCCTCCACACCCGTGACCGGCAACCGGAAACTGTCTCCGTCCTCGACGTACAGCTCCCGTGCCGATTCCGGCACGTCTTCTAGCGAGTCGACCTTGTACGGCAGATCCATGGACTTGCGCTCCTCGAACGCGAAAAGGGCCGCCCGCTCCCTCGCTGGGAGCCAGCAGCCCTCGTGGCCATTCAGTTCGGGGCGAGCCCTCGGCTCTCCCCTATGTCAGACCGAAGGTAGGCGAACCCGTCGCGCAGCGTCAAGCCACTCGGCCGTCGGAGCCCCGAACCGCTCCCGAGTCCACCCCGACCAGGAACGCACCACCGGTGCCATCTGGTCGTGCAGCTCGACCCAGCGCTCCCGGTAGGTCGGAGCGGCCTCCCAAGCCCCCTCGCGGTTGAAATGCGGACGCTGGTCCATCGGCATCCCGCAGAGCACTGTGTGCAGCCCGAGCTCCTGGAGCGCGACACCGGTAGCGACCAAGCCCGACGAGCCGTTCCAGCCACCGAGCACGCGATCGCACATCCGCTCACGCTCCTTGAGTCCGATCGGGTAGGGCCGCGTCCAGGTGGTGAAGCCACCCGGGTAGCCTCGTTCTTCGCGCTGCGCGATCCGGTGCGGGAGTTCCGTGGGATGCATCGTGACCCAGTGGTCGAGCCGGTGTGGCCAGAACACACCGGCGTCGTTGACGGCGATGACCACGCACTCCTCAAGCTCGACGAGGCCGAAGGTTTGGTCGAGATCGTCCTGCAGGCAGTCGGCCCCGCCGAGCACGAGGGCGAGGGTCACGCGCCCAGGCGCTTCGGGCGGTTCACCATGAGTTCGGCGTAGACGCTCTGGTGCATGATGAACTCCTGCGGCCCGTGCCCGTGCGATTCGAGCGACGCCAGCAGGTCCACGATGTGCTCAGCGGTGAACGTCGCACTCTCCACTTGCGGCATCAGCCGCTCAACGTCGATGAACGCCGACGCGATCGCAGCGAAGGCCATGCGACGGAGGAAGGCTCGGCGCTTCATGCGTCTTCCCAGACCCATCGGGCCGGCCGGTAGCGATGGCTGATCCCGCGGGGCGTACCCGTGACAAGCAAGGTGCCGTCGATCCCGCAGATCAAGGCGTCTCGCCAGCCGTCCTCCTTCGGCTCAGGCTGCGTGACTGGGTAGTCGCGCTCGATCTCGGCGCGGGCTTCCGCGATCGATGGGCGGACCCCGCGGCACTTATGGCCCCCGTCGTATCGGTCCACGACGCAGAGGATCACGGCGGCGTCGCTCACTTTCCCGACCTCGTGATTCGCAGGTACACGCGGTCGCCTTCCTTGGCGATGGCCGGCGGCGCATCCAGTTCATCGCCGTTCGAGAGGGTCGCTGTCTGGTCGAAGTCCCAGCCTCCGTCGCGGTAGGTGGCCCACACACCCTCCGGAGGCAGGAGCGCGGCGATGCGGTCCGCGATGGTGCCTAGGACGAAGGCGAATGCGAACGAACCCGCGCGCTCCAGGTCGTCGACCGAGTGCCGCAACGTCTCAACGTCATGGGCGGTGAACCCGAAGGGCTGGTCATGGAGGCAGAGGGCGGCGAGCCCCTGGCGGAGCCCGTTGTCAGCGCGGAACTCGACTTGGGCCGACACGAGGACTGCGTCTCCGCGGTCGTAGACTCCGAAGACCTGCGGTGCGCCCTCGACCCAATCCACAGCCGGTCCCTGCTTCAAATCCGACATCTCACCCCCTCCAGCCATTCGATCGTCGGTGCCCCCAAGGTATCGTGCGTCCAGCCGCCGAACGACTTCACCCGCTCTTCGAGCTCCGGCATCGCCTTCGTCCAGTCCGGTCGGTACCGGCGGTAGTCGCCCCAATCCTTCCCGCTGAAGCGGTTCCGTGTGCCGTCCATCCAGACCCCGCAGAGGATTACGGCGTCCGCCTCGAGGGGGTGGAGCGCTACGTCGACCGCATGGAGCCCGGAGGACCCCCCGCGCCACACCCGCTGGACCTGGTCGACGAGCGCGCGGGTGGTCACGCCCCACGTTCGGGGGGTAGACGACTTCCCGAGCTCAGCCCGCTCTTTCGTCCATCCAGGGAGCTTCTCGTGATGGAGCGTACACCAGTGGTGGAGCGGGTCAGGGTGGTGGATGCCCGCCTCGTTCACGGCGAGGTGGACGAGCTCGTCGCCCGGCCGGCAGATTTGGCCCACCAGCTCGCGAGCACGCTCGAGCTCATCCCAGACCGCGGCGGCACCTCCACAGACGGTGGCGACCCTCACTTCTCGAAGACCCCGACCCAGTGTCCGTCGTCGAGGAGGCGGTGCTCGCCGAGCCGGAACACGTCCTCGATCGGGCCCGCACCCCGCGGAGCCATGTGCATGTTCCTACCCGGCACCGGAGGCAGGGTCGGGATCACCGCGTCGATCACCAGAAGCCGGCCGCCGGGCTTCAGCCCGCGGTGCAGGTCGTGGAGCGCCGTGGCGTATTCCTCATCCTCCACGATGTGCTGCAGCACGTAGATGGCGACCGCGGCGTCGTATCGTTCGGCCTCGATGCGTTCCACCGTGCCGAGCTCGGGGATCAGGTCGAAACCGTCGTACGCGTAACCCAGCCGTTCCAGCTCGTCCCGGAACCGACCCGGCCCGCACCCGTAGTCGAGCACGCGCAGGGTCGTCTCCGTGGAGACCATGCCGCCCAGCATACCTCGGAGCGCGGGCACGACGAGCTCGACCTGCCTCTCGTGCTCGTGTTGGTGGCCACCCCCGGCGACGTAGTGCTCACCTTGGAGCTCGAATCGGTCCGGCCAGTACTGTCGGGGGTCGTAGAACCCGAGGTTGCGCCACTTCCGCTCGAGCCGGAACTCAGGCGTCCGGTAGCCCTTGCGGGTGAACCGGCCGACGTACGGGTCGAGTGTGGCGCCGAGGTCGAGGAACGTGGCGTCGGGGAACCTCGACCAGAGGGTCGGGATCATCAGGTTCGAAGCCATGCCAGCGCAGAAGAGCACGACCGCGTCGGGGCGAGCCTGCAACAGCTCGGCCACGACGGACGCGGTGTCGTCCGCTTCTCGCCAGGCTGTGGCGTCGGGCACGAGCACGAAGTCGTGAAGCCCGACGACGTAGCCTGGGAGACCCATTAAGTGCTGGGGGCCGACCAGGACGACGTCTCGCTTACGGAGCGCCTCGAGGAACGGTCGGAGCTCTCCCCGTACGTTCGCGCCGGAGAGGATCTCCTTGTCGACCCATGCGAGCGACTTCAGGCCGTGGTCGGCGATGAACCGATCCGCGGCCGGACCCAGCCGGCGCCCGGGGTTGGTCCCGAACAGCATTCCCGGGACGGGCTCCAGGAGCGTGCGACGTAGCCCTTCAGCGAGCTCCGGCTCGTACACCTCGCCGTTCACGTTCTTTCCAGCGTTCCCGAGCAGGCACCCCCACTCTCCGTCGCCGTAGTTCGCCTGCGCGAACGGCCGCCCCACGCGGAGCGCCTCGACGTAGTCGTGAACGGACCTCATGCGGCGACCAGCCCCATGAGCTCGGCGATGCGGGCGCGTCGAGCCCAGTTGTGAGTGCTCCGGCCGCGATTCTCGCGCGACGCGATCGTGTGCTCAATGACAGGTCGTTCCCCGAACGGGTAGGCCCAGGGCTTGTCGAACACGTAGCAGTAGCGGCCGGGCAGCTCGACGGTGTGCAGATCCTCGCCGAGGTCCTGCAGCACTCGCCAGAGGTTCTTCTGGCCACCGCCCTCTCGGCGCCCCTGCAGCGTCTCCGACGTGTTCAGGTCGACCCACGCGTCGAGCAGGCGCCGACAGCCCCGTGTATCGCCCAGGAAGAGGGTGCCGGAGAGCATCCGGTGGGGGCGGCTGCACTCGTGCCCCTCGAACAGGCAACTGCAGACGTCCGAGCGATCCCAGCCCTTCGCTGGACCGGCGAACCAATGCGCCCCGAAGTCGGCGTCGAGGCCGTCGAAGTAGGCCGAGCAGTCCTCGTGCACGAACGCATCAACGTCCACGTAGAGCAGAGAGCCGCGAAACCTACTACGTGCCCAACGGAGGAAGCTGGCTTTGTAGGCCGTCGCGGTGTACCAGTCGCCGCCGAGCATCACCGGCTGTACGTGGTGCTCGAGTCCCACACGGTCGAGGCTGGCCACGAGGAGCTCGGCCTCCCGCTCGTACGAGCTGCCCGAGGTGTAGAACGCCACGACGATCATCGGGTCGCCCGCATGAGGGCCTCCACCTGCTTGGCGACCAGGTCCGGAGACTCCCACGCCTCCGTGGTGATGATCGCGGTGTCCATGTGGTTCGCGCGCTCGTAGTACTCCTGGATCTTCACCGGCCAGTACCGTCCCTCGAAGACGTGCCCGTCCTCGCGGAGCACCGGCCCGGGTGCCACAAGCCCGCGGTACGTGATGAGGAGCAGCGGCGTGCCACAGAGCACGGCGAGGTGCGCCAGGCCAGCGTCCGTGGCCACCACCAGCTTCGCGGAACGGATCGCCTCGATCGACGCGTCGAGGAACCGGTCATGGTCCCATGCTCGTGGGCAGTCGACATCGAGCGACGAGTCGGGTGCCCCGGCCGCGAACACGCCCGGGATGCTCGTGAGTGCGTCCCATCCGTCCCAGTTCTTCGAGGCGCCGTAGCGGCGCCCTCGAGGACAGATCACCACGCGTGCCTCGATGTCCTGCCGGATGTGCGGCTCGGGGACGAAGCGGCGCTCGGGATGACCTTTCCCGACCTCGATCGGCTCGGTGTACGATCGCCTCAGCTCGTCAATGAACTCGCGGTCTGTCCGGCGCGGGTTCCCGGCACGGTCGTCGTCGAACCTTCGGTCGACGCGCACGTGGTGGGTCGCACCCGGGTAGAGCGCCTCCTCGCCGACCTCGATCACGCACCGGTATGGCGGTTCGAGCGCGTAGACCGCCGGCACGTGGTACCGGATCTTCAGCCCGAACTCGCCACGCCAGGGCATGACGGTTCTCATAGCACTTCCTGAAACTCGACGCCGATGATCTCGACCGCGTTGTACACGGTGCCGCACACGTCGAACGTGAACGTGGCGTCGCCGAACAACCCTTCGAGCAGGTCGGGCGGCAGACCTCCACCCACGACGATCGTGGTCTCGATACCGCCGTGGGACTCACCCCGTACGACGACAGACGGCCAGTGCACGAGGTCGCTGGCGTTTCCCCATACCTCGGCCTGAATCATTCGATCGAATCCGTCAGGACGACCGGCGCCGCGGGACAGGGCCCCGGGATGACCGTGACCGAATCCAACCGGGCGGTCAGCGTGTCGCCGGAGAAGTGGAACTCGTAGCACCACTCGGACGGCGAGAGAACGGACGCGCTGAGGTTCGACTCGTCCGGCGCAAGCGGGTCCGTCGAGCACGCGGCGAGCAGAACGACAGGCATCAGGTGGTGGAGCTTCATCGGTACCCCTCACGGTCTCGGACGCGGCGGAGACGCGACTCGAAGTAGGCGCGCTCCTCGTCGGTCGAGACCCGGCCGAGCCCCTCGCTCATCCGGCCGACCCGGACGGAGTCCTGACCGGCATTCGCGAGTGCCGCGACGAACGACCGCGCGCCAGGCACCTCGGGCATGCCTCGCACGACACCGGAGCGCAGCTCCTCGTACCGGATGGTCACCAACGGAGCGCGGAGCACCACAGCTTGCATCGCGACCGATTCGGATTCCGACCGGATGTACGCTACGACCTCACGGTCGGTCTTCCTCGCAATACCCGGGTTCTTCGTGCGCATCTGCCGCGCCGCCAGGAACGACTCGACGATCTCGAGCGGGTCACGCGCGATCCGGATGAGCACGAGCCGCTTCGCCCCGAACCATTCCTCGAGGTCGAGCAGTCCGCGCGTCGAGTTGCACGGGTGCATCGCGACGTTCTCGGAGAGCTTCCAGGCAGGGGCTTTCAGGTGCTCGAGGCACTTGCCCAAGAACGTCGTGCCCGCCCGCGGGCACCCGAACCCAACGACGACCTGGTCCGGGGTCACGACGCCCTCGCGAAGCGGGACCACTCGGTGTGCGCCCAACCCGCTGCCGGATCGCTGAGGCGCGGCCGACCGTGTCCGCACACCAGCCTTGCACCGTCCGGTGCCCTCAGGCGGGCGTGGGCCTTCAGGCTCACGAGCTGGTCGGGGTAGAGCTCCTGGAGGCGGTCGGGCGCGTCGAGCTGCTTGGCGTACCAGAAGTCAGAGCGCCGGTGTGCGGCCATGATACGGAGCGGGTCGGCCTGGAAAGCGGAGTACACCGCCTCGGTGTGGGCACCTGGCCGGAACAGCATGACGCCCGAGGCCACGATCTTGGGCTGGTAGAAGTCCGAAAGCATCGCGAGGCGGCCGGAGTACTCCGCCAGGGGCGCGAGGTCGTCCACGACCAGCGTGTCGAGGTCGAGGTACAGCACGAGCCCTTCGAAGAGGCCCGGCCGGAAGATCTCGACCTTGGACCACCACCCAGGCCATCCGTGCTCGAGCGGGATGCCCGCGCGCCCAACAGAGAGATCGGTGAGACACCAGAGCGTCCAGGTACCCGGCTCCAGCGGTCCGGGGGTAGGGGCCCGGTACTCGATACTCAGGTGCCGGAGCAGGCCCCGCTTCAGCGCGTAGAACCAGCCCACGTCGTAGTCACCGCCAGAGCGGAGCACCGTGACGACCGTGAGGCTCATTCCTCGAAGATCCCGAGCTCGGCCTTCAGCAAGCGGGTTTCTTCACGAAGCGCCGCTTCGAACTCCCACGCCGCGCGTCGGCCCTCCGGAGTCGACTCGGTCCACCCGTTCACGAGCGATACACGGACGGTGAACGCGTCGCCGTCGATGCACGAGAGGTGCAGTAAGCAGTCGCGCGTCTTGCCCGAATCCAGGTACTGCGTCACGGCGGCGTCGAGCCTCGGAGCGTCTGCCAGGTCGACACACACGTACGCCTCGTCTGCGAGGTTCACCTTCAGCCATCGATCGGTCATGCGTTGATCGGCCCGTTCGGTAGGATGATGCCGCCCTCGCTCTTGCCCTCGCGGAGCCGTGCGATCTCATCGAGTGCTGCCTTCTTCTGCTCCGCCACAGTGTCGCCGGCGATTGTGAGAGCCTCGCCGAGCGCCTTAACGACTGCGCCTAGATGACTCCAGGGCGCTAAGACGTTGACCTGGTGCGTGTCGAGATCGACCTCGACGAGGATCTGGAGCTTGCGGGCCATCAACGGTTCCTCTTCCTCGAGGCGCGGGCGATGCGGCGCCGAGTCTTCGCCTTCTTCCGGTTGTACGGCTTCTTGGTCGGCCGCGGAGGCGGCGCCCCGCCAACGATGGCTCCGAACCCAGCCAGTGACCCAAGATCTGCCCGCGAAGTCCGAGCCATCTCCGCGTACGTGTCGACCGATTCTTGGTCGGGGTTCTTGTGCTCGGTCATGCCACGAGCTCCTCGAGGTTCAGGACCCGGAGATCCCGGGTCACCATCTGCTTGATGCTCAGCTCGCCGGCCCGGAACAGCTCCGCCCGGCGCCGGCCCATGATCCGCTCCTGCACCCGCACGGGCTGGCTCCGGAGCCACGTCGCCGCAGCCGTGTTGGACGACACACGTGTGACGCGCCCGAGCTCGCCCTTCGACCGACGGGTCCGGATGCGTCGACCGAGCTGCTCTTCGGTGAGCTCAGAGAGGTCGCGGGCGATGCGGTCGGCCGGAGGAGGTTCCGGCAGGCCGAGCCCTTCCCAGTCGATGATCGCGACGAGGATGCTCCGGCAGCCGAAGTGCGTGGCTTCCCCGGGGATCACGAGCTCCGGGTCGTCGAGCTCCCACTCTTCGGAGTCGAGCGAAGCGCAGATCAGTGTGACCCGGTCGTCGAGCGTGGCCACGAACCGCACGCCGGCGATCACGGTGTCGTTGGCCCGGAACGTCCCGAGCATGCCCTGGTTGGCCGTGAACGTGACCGCGGTGCGGACCAGCGACTCTGCGTCCCTGGTGGTCGTCTGCATCGCACCACCGACGAAGCCGTTGCCAGCGCGTCGGCCGCGCACCCTACGCACGATGTCGTCGATCGACTCCTCGCGGGCCATCCCGAGGCGCACCTGGACACCGACGCGGTCGACCACGTTCTCGCCGAGCTTCGCGACGTGCTCGCGCAGGACGCGCCCCTCGAACGGCTGGGTGTTCAAGATCGCGCGCATCCGAGCCTGGGTGACCGGCGTCTCTCTCACACGATCCTCGAGGTCGACGGTACCAAGCGTGGCGATCAGCGACCGCTCGGCGACGACCGCCTGCTGTCGGCCGAGCACAGCGAGCCGACCCTTCGTGTGCCGCTCGAGCCCGGTACGCCATTCCCGGACGCGGTTGCCGGTGCGCTCCATGAGCGTGACGCGTCGGGCCTCGCGGTACCGGCGCTGCACAGAGACAGGGTCGTACCGGTAGATGTCGCCCACGATCGTGTCGAACAGGTCGGCGATCTGCGCGCTCAGCTCGCGGGAGAGCAGGTTGCCGAACTGCTGCAGGAAGACGAGACGCTCGAGGAGCTCCTGCACCGCTACTCGTCGCCCTCGCCGTCCTCGTTGCCATCCCCGGAGCCTGCCTCACGCAAAGCCCGGACCACGGGATCGCTGGCCATCCGGCGGTCAGCCTCTTCGGAGATGCGCGCCCACTCCTCCTCGGCGTCGAACGTGTCGCCGAGCACCTCACCTTCCTTGAGGCGAGCCCAGAGCGTCTCCTGCGAGAGCTTGCCCTCGCTGACCATGGTGCTCAGGACATCGACCAGGCGCGGGTCCATGAGCTGCTCGTGGAAATCACGGTTCAACGTGATCTTCCCGTCGGACTCGGCGCTCCGGTAGCGGTCGTGGAAGACGCGGGCCTCGTTGAGCGCGGCCTCGAGCGCCTGGGCGAAGAGCACCAGCGAGGCGTCGTCCTCGGACTTGTCCAGGATCCGCTGTGTCGCGGTCCCCGGGTTCGGGCTGGGTTGCGACACGAGCTGCTGCAGACCGAGCGCGGCGATCCGGCCCTCGATCTCGCGGAGTTCCTCCTTCGTGGCCTCCAACCCATACCCGTGCGACTCGAGTACCCCCGCCTTCGCCTCCGGGTCATTCAGGAGCAGCATGCCACCGGGCCCCCATGCCATCGATGACTGATCGTCCTCGTCGTTGATACCCTTCGCGGCCGCCCAGGGCACGGCGATCGAGGAGAACGTCATCGACTTCTGGCGGTCGGACCGGACGCGGTAGTGCTCGATCTGCTCGTACGCGACATCACGGAGCGGAGGCTCCGACATGAACTCACCGTCCAGTCGGTCCGCCGGCTTCGCGGGCACGAAGACCACCGGGATTTCCGTCTGGTTCTCGATCACGTAGGGCCCATCGACGAGCACCCACTCGGGTTTCTCCCTGTCGCCCTCTTTCTCCCGCAGTTCCCAGAGCTCGCCCTGGATCTGCGTCACGGTGACGCCGTCGTCGAGGCTGCCCCGCACCTCACGCAGCACGCGGATCTGTTCGATCCGCCGCTCCCCGAACGCGCCGGCCTCCTCCACGCCTTCGGTGCGGTACGCGAAGAGCGTGAGCACAGGGCGGCCGTTGCGGACGGCATACCGCCAGTTGATCGCATCAGCTTTGCCGACCGCGATCCAGTACGGGCGCACCCCGGCGTCTTTCTCCTCCGCGCGGGTCGTCACCGTCTCGTCCCGTCGCGGAGCCTCGACGTGGATCCATGAGTGTCCGTCGCGCATCGTGCGGGCGGCAACCCCACGACCGAAGAGCGCGATACTCCGACCGCGTCGGTCGATGTCGCCGAGGTGGTCCTTCGTCTCGTTGTCGAGCTCGTCGTCGACGACCGGCTCGCGCCGGAAGATCATGCCGACGAGGCCACCGATTGTGCGCTTCAGGTACCCGCCACCGACCGCGATCGCGAGCCGCGCATTGTACGCTTTCGTCTTCTCCAACGGGTGCTTCGGCAGGTACTGCTCACCGGCCGCGCGCATCGTCTTCGTGCCACCCTCGACGTCGACCATCATCTCGACATCGCCGATCATCTGGCGGTACGCGTCGCACTGATACGCAGGCGAATCGTGGTCGCGAGTGTCGTGGTGCGACGTGTGGAGCGTGGATTGCTCGGTCTTCTCGATCGCGTGGATCAGCCCGACGGAGTACGGCATATCAGATCAACCCCATGGTGACGCGACGCGTGAAGCCTTCAGGACGGTCTTCGCGATCGGGAACTCCTCGACCACGTAGTATCCGAGCCCGTCGGACAGGTGGGTGAGCCGCGGGTCGTAGCGCTTGTCGATCTCGCCCGACCCGCCCTCGAGCAGACGCACACCCTCGAGGTCTCGCACCGTCTGGGGCGCTTTCGACGGATCGACCATCAACCGGATCGCCCCGTCCGCGGAGAGCAGCCGCGAGTTCATCGCGTTGATCCGCGCGCGCTCGGTCGGGTTGGCGTCGGGCACCCGGAAATACAGGCGCTTGAAGCGCTGCCCGAGGATCTTCTTGACCAGGTCCCAGTCCGAGCCCTCGGTCTGTGCTGTGCCCCGAGCTCCGCCGGTCGCGTCGCCGTACACGAATACCCGGCCCTCGTGACGTCCCCAGTCGGAGATCAGCCGGCGGCAGACCGCGGGCGTGTTCGAGTTCCGTGGGATGTGGACCTCGCCGATCACGCCGGTCCCCGCGAGCCCTCCACGCGGTAGAATCTGCTCCTGGGCCACGACGGCCACACCCGGGTCGACGTTGAAGTCGAGGCAGAACACGAGGTCGGCCTCGTGGTTGTACGCCAGCTTCGCGGTGTGCGTCGACTCGAGGAACGGGTAGTACGCTCGGCCGTGGAAGTTGACGAACGAGCCCTCGTACTCCTGCTGGAACGTGAGGTCGTCCAGGTCCCGACGAGCGGCTTCGATCTCCTCGGCCGGCAGGATGTCGGCCGACAGCCAGTGGTAGTATCCCCACTCGGACGCATCGCCGCGCTCGGCGAGCTCGGCCTGCGCCTCCTTGGCCCGGTCGTAGTAGTGATTCCGACCCTCGGGCACCCCGATCAGATCGCACCACCCACCCCGGTCGGAGAGCGCGGGCCGCACGTGCGCGCCCCAAGTCTGGGGTTTCATGTTCGCGTACTCGTCGAGTATCCCGCCGTCCCAGGGCTGACCTTCGACGCGCTCGGGCTTGTCCATACCGAGCACCCAGATCGTCGAGCCGTTGATCAGAGGAATCATCAACTGGCCCTCGGACGGCTTGCCCCGCTTCATCCAGTCGGGCACCAACGCCTTGAGATCGTCCCAGTAGATCCGCTTCGCCTGGTCGCGGGTCGGGGCCGCCGCGAAGAACCTCGGGTTCCGATATGCGGTGCCCTTCATGGCCGCCTTCACGAGCTTCCGCTTCGCACGCTCGGTCTTCCCGGACCGGCGCCCGGGCGGCACGACGTTGAACCGGTGCGGGGACTGAGCGTAGGCGACCTGGACCTCGTGGCGCCGGAGCTGCTCCCATCGGTCAGGCAGCCTCGTCCGAAAGTCCGTCTCGGTCATCCATCTCGGCCAGCGCGTCCTGGATGGCTCGCGCGGTCTCCGCAGCGTCGATGCCGGGGTTCCCGCCCATCTGCGACCTGGTCGCCGAGAGTCGGTCGACACGACCGAGGAACCGATGGATCTCGTTCCAGTAGTCGCGCCCCTCGAGCACCTGCTTCACGAGCTCGGGCGCTTCGGAGTCCTGGCTCTCCGACGCGGCCAGCTCGAGCCTGGACAGCTCCAGGAGCTCCGTAGCCACCTCGATGCTGTCCTCGCCGCGCACGAGCTTCTTGAGCTGCTCGACCTTCCCGTCTCGCTTCGCCTGGGCGATCAGTGCACGCCGGAGCATGATCTTCGCGACGCGGATCTCGTCGTCGAGCCCGGCCACGTCGATGTCGCCCCAGAGCTCCCGCTCGCCATCGAGGAGCCCGGCCGTGTAGAGCCCGTGCTTCAGCCCGTTCCTGTTGCCCTTCGGCGCCCCGCCCGGGTTCTTGCAGTTGCAGCCGTGGTGCCGGCAGACCCGGCATGACGGGCAGACGTGGTTGCCGGTCTTCTTGCATCGCTCGCCCGACTGTTTCGAGTGAGCCTTGCAGCGGATCTCGTCGCTGGCCATCAGCTCGGACACACGGGCTCACGACACCATCTCGCGAGCGATCATCTCGAGCAGGGCGAGCTCGTCGCCCTCGATGCCGGCCGCCTGCAGCGAGCGTCGCAGCTCACGAGGCGTCGGGTTCTCGAGCTTCACGCTCGCCAGATGTTGCGAGCGCCTGAAGACCAGCAACACGGTCGACCGGCACCGCGGACACCACACGCCGAACGCGGCGAGCTCCGTCGTCACGCACGGCTGTCGGAACTCCCATCCGCATGAACACCGGACCCCCGTGATGCTAGAACGCGAAAGGGCCGCCGACCCCCGTCTCAGGGATTGGCGGCCCTCTGGCCGATTCAAGTTGTGATCCGAAGGTGGCGACACGTCGTCGTCCTGGTCAAGCGCCGCGAGCATGGGCCCTCCAGGCTCGGAGTGGGTCGGGCGGGGTCAGCGCGGGTGTGAATCGGCCGGCAGAGCATGGGGGTTGGCCCGTCGAAACCCGGCTCATCCGACGCGCTCCTGGGATTCGAGGTTGGGTCCTCATGCGACGGCGAATCTCCGGTCGGTGCCATCGAGGCGGACCGCGATGAAGTTCTGCGGCCCGATCCGCGACCTGAAGCGGCCGACGACGTCCTTCGCGGCCCAGTGCTCAGCGAGCTCGCTGGGTGGGAAGTTCGACGTCAGCACGGTCGGGTGGCCCTCGCGGGCGTCGAGGATATCCTCGAGGATCCGGAACGCGTCGGGCGTCGGCTTCTCGGTCCCAATGTCGTCGAGGATCCACAGGCCGGCTTCACGTCGTGACGCGATCACTGAGCCGACTGTACCGGTCCCGTAGCGGTCTTGGATGAGGTCGATCAACGCCCGGGCCCGGTCGAACACGATGCGGCCGGCGTAGCCGTCCTCGATGGCCGAACGAGCCATCGCGGCGGCGATCTGGGTCTTGCCGACGCCGGTCGGGCCGTGCAGGTACAACCCCCTCACGAAATCATGTCGTGCCGCGGCTCCCACGTTCTCGAGGAACTGCATCGCGAACGTGTAGGCCTTCGTGCCAGCCATGTCGTCGAGCGTCACGTGGCCGTGCTTGCGGGTATTGAACCCGATCGCGGCGAGCGTCTCAAGCGGTGAGGCGGCGTTGGGTCGGTACGATGCACGGTAGGCCGCCTCTTCGGACTCCTCGAGGGCTCGGCATTGGTTGCAGACGGTGGCCGCCATACGTGCTGGGCCGACGATCTGAACGACGGCCTCGAACTCGGCCTCACATCGAGCACACAGCCGTGTCTCGGTTTCGGTCGAGATCGTGAACTCGGGCTGGTCCATGGTCAGTCCTCGGGTGGGAAGTCGCCCTGGTGGGCGAGATGGGCTGGTACCGCGGCTTCGGATTGGGCCGCGGGTGAAACGTCTGAGCCGGCTGGCATCTTGAGCAGCAACTCGACCTTGGTGCGGAGCGTGTACACGCTTCCGACGCGACCTCGGGCGGACCGGTACGAGAGCTCGTCGTCTTGCAGCAGCTCGTTGAGTGCCGACGCGATGGTGCCGACCTGGTCGACGGTGTCGAGGTTGGCGAACCCGCGGGGCGACCCGGTCAGGCCGTTGAACCATCCCCGGACCGTGCAGAGCCACCCCCACTGGCGATGGGTCTCGACCCGCTCGGCGAGGTAGTCCGTGATCGATCCTCGGGCGCCTTCGAGCTGGTCCGAGTCGAGCACCTCCTGGACTCTGGCATCGATCGTGAATCGCGCGCCCGCGCGCTCTCCCGACGACGTACTACGACTACGACTACCCCTACTACCTACTACGCGCATGTCTGCCCCTCGTGTGTGAGGGGTAGAAGCCGTTAGGTCCTCATCTACGAGGGGCAGAGATTTCGTTGGACCCTCGTCAGTGTGGGGCGTACCGTTGGCCCCTCGTGTGTGAGGGGCAGAGTCTAGCGTCTGCCCCTCGTCAGTGTGGGGCAGAAGATCGATGAGGGATTGGGTCAGGGCGTTCCGTAGGCCGCTGAGGGGGCCCGATTCGGTGTTGGTGACGAACCGGTATTGGGAGGGTCGGCGACCCGTGTTCGAGTTCACCTCGATCCACCCCGTGGACTCGAGCCGTCGGATGGTGCGGCGGACGGTTTCGTTGGACAGGCCACCGAAGAGCGCAGCGATCCGTTTCCGGTCTAGCTCGTGCCACCCGTCGCCCATCTCGAGGATGAGCAATCCGACGACGCGGGCATCGCCCGATAGGCGGGCGTCAGCCAGGAGGGCGAGACGGTCTGAGTTCAAGCGCCGTCCTCCCGTCCGAGCCCGATCGCGAGGTCGTTCTCCTCCCACTCGCCGGGGTCCGTTTCGTCGTCGTATAACTCGACGTCCTCGTCCGGCCACTCGTGGTAGTCGCAGAGATCGTCGCAGGGTGCCGCAACCGCGATTTGGCACCGGAAACACCACCTGGCTCTACCCATCGCCGCCACCTCCATCGGTGAGAGCCGCGAGGACGGGTGCGATCTCGTAGCCGGGGCCGTTGATCTCTGTCAGCTTCCCGGCAACGACCCTGGCCTCCGTGAGCGTGATGACCTCGCGCGAGGCTACCGGCGACAGGTCTCGCGGCCCGCCGTAGGTGACGATGTACCCCACCACCTCGCTCTCCGATGGCTCGGGCGGTGCATCGACATGGACGGGGGTCCCGCAGCCAGGGCATACGTGGAGCGTTCCAGGCACAACAGTGTCTGTCTCCGCTGGCTCGGAACGGAGATGGGCGAGAAAGTCGATAGGAGCGCCCCACCCAGCTGCGAGTAACCGCAGCGTGTCGTTCGCCAATGCGACCTCTGCCGGGTCCTCGTCGCGAGCGTCGTGCTTCTTGGCGATGTGGTGGTCTCGCACCGCGATTGCCAAACGCTCGATGCGTGGAAGATCGAAAAGGTCGTCGCCTTCTATCGACTCACTGGATTCGCGTGTGTCTTTAGCAGGACCGCGAGCTGCTTCGCCTGCTTCGGGCTCATCCCGAGCCACGTCACCGGCTGACCGAAGTCCAGCACGACCTTGCCGTCCACGTATCCCACCCGGAACCGGATCTCGCCCTCGTCCGATTCCGTCAGCTGACCCTCCGGGAAGCGACCCGTCGCCCCCAATTGCTCCACCTCGCCCTCCAGGCGGGACCTCAACTGGTCCAACTTTCCCGCCATCATCGGGTCCATGTCGCTCGAATGGTGCATCGTTCTCTCCTGTTGGTTGTGTTGCACTCTCGGGTACAATCGTTTTCGGCGGATTGTCAGGCGCTCGGAGGCGGGCGACGATGCGAGCTTGCTCGCAGAAGCACTCGAAGCACACGAACTGGTAGCGGTCAACCGCCGCTCGATCGCCTCCACGCATGACACAGTTCCAGAGCGTAGACGGGGCCGACCACACCTCGTACTCCTCTCCGCACAACTCGCAGAGCCCTTCGCGGGTGTCGTTCGCTATCGTGTCGATGGCGGTTGGTGCTTCCGGGTCCAACATCTCGTGCGAGTCGAAGACCGGTTGACCGACCGTTCTGGGGCACCCCGTCGGAGTCCCGCCGTCGAAGTGCTCGCCGTACTCATGGCCGCAGTCGCACAACGGTTCTGATTGGAGACGGGCGGCGATCTGGCGCAGGAACAGGCGGACGTCTCGCACGTCCTGCTCGGCATCGTCTCGATGCGCTCGGTTCGTCATCCGGAGGCGGCCCGAGCCCTGGCAATGGAGTACAGCGCACCACCCGTCGCCAACGCCCATCATGCCGTGAACGCGGACGATGTCGACGAGATCATCCGTCCACGCCTCACCCTCGGGCTCGGCCAGACGCTCCGTCAACCCGAAGAACTCGTCAACCTGCTCCCTCAACCTCTCGTTCTCCGCGCTCAGGGCTTCGAGGGCGTCGGCGGCTTCGGTGTGGATGCCCTTTTTCGTGCCGTGGCTGTCGATGAACCGCAGCCTCTCCACCAACCCCTTCACGTCTGCCCGCGCGCTCATGGCTTGTCCTCCCTCGCGGTGAGCCATCTAGAGTGCCGCCCGACCCGCCATCACCGCGCGCTCGAGCTCGGTGAGGTCCCATTCCGCGACGACGGCCGCGATCGTGCCGTGCACGGGACGGAGGAGGTACGGGTCGATGTCAGGGCGGGCGCCGATCACGTTGTCGGCCCACTCCTCGACCTCCCAGAGGATCAGGTGCTTCCGGAGAGCCGAGTGGCCGCCGATGTCGACCAGCACGTTCCCGGGCACGAGAGGGACGAGCGCGTAACCTGTCGCGTACGCGCTGTGCCGCTCCCGCATGTCGATCTCGCGAACGAGCAACCCGTCGGGGTAGAGCGCCGCGTACGTGCCGGAGTCCATACCACCCCGCCGTGTAACGTCTCCGGAGCACGTGCTGAAGGTGACCCGTGACCCCCAGTGCGGCCGGTTGTATTTCACCTGTCGCCGATCCGCGCGGGCGAGTGCCAGCATCGGACGGCCTTTCTCATCCCGATCGGTCTCCCGGATGGCCGTCGCGTAGTCGATCAGACGGTGGCCTTCGGCCAGAGCCGCGTAGCCCGCGGCGACTGCCTTGTACTCCTCGTCGGCTGAGCGGTGGAGCGCCCGTCGGTAATGACGGAGGCGGTCGCGGGCCTCGGCCGGATCCATGGTGATCGTGTCGACGTTCATGCGGTCCTCCCTCGGTTGAAGTCGTTCCAGCACGCGACCGAGTACGCGTAGCGGTCGCGGGGTAGCGGGCACTCGTCGCAGCCGGCCAGCGCGAAGAACTGCTCCTCCTCGTCTGTGGGGAGCTGCTCACCGGTCGCGAGGTCGATCGCGCGGCCGTCCTTGATCTGGATGCCGCGCGCCTTGCAGGCCGTCACGAGGTACTTCGAGAGCTGCCACGGGCCCGTATCGATGGCGAGCAGAACGCCCCACGTGGCCGGTGGATGGCACAGGTGCAGCTCGCACCGGAACCCCTCGTGGCCGAGCACATCGTGGGCGACGAGCTTCCGCTGGCCACCGGTCACGCGGCTCCCGAGCTCGCGCAGCGCGGCCTCGACCGGCTCGAGGATCGGAGCACCGGTGTCGAACAGCCCCTCGTTGAAGTAGGGGATCGCCAGGAATTCGATGTCCGAGCATTCCGACTTCTGGCGCCTGACCGAGCCCGTGCACTTCAGGCGCTCGACGTGCGGCTTCAGGGCCGACGAGACGCGTAGTCCAACGTGCTTCGCCTCGGCGAAGGTCAGGCGGGGGCCGGTGCTCATCGCCACGCCTCGAGCGCCTCGGGGTCCATGCGCTCCACAGCCTCCACAACCGCCTCGCACGTCTCACGGTCCATGCGCCCCATGTGGCACTCGTCCGCCGTAAGCCCGAGCGTCTCGGCGAGCCATCGGTACGCAGCCGTCCGGTAGCCGGAACCGGCCTCAGCCCAGAGCTCGTCGAACGCCTCGTGAGCGCGGCGGCGGGCAGAGCGCGTGGCCGAGTCGGCCGGAAAGCCGAGCGGCTCGGTCGTGCCGGGGTGGCACCCGACCAGGCCGTCGCATTCAGGCCAACGGTCGCAACCCCAGAATCGGCCGTGTTTCGACTCGCGCAGCACCGTGGGCGCGCCGCAGTAGCAGGTGGGGCCGGTGCTCACGCTGACGCGCCCCATAAGAGGTCGACCAGGCGCTCGAGGTCGTCCTCGTGCACCTCGCCGCAGAATTGGGTAACGGTCCAGCGCCCCGCACCGTCACGAGTCGCCCGTAGGATCGAACTGCCGAACTCGAGGGCGACCGAGGCGGTGATGATGCTCCCGGGTGCGCTCTCGGGCTCGGTCGCCACCGGAGTCGGTCCGGGTGGGGAGGCAGGGGCCTTCTTCGCCTGGATCGGTTTCTTCTTCGCCGGCGCCTTCCGCTTCGGTGCCGCCCCGGGAACACCTGCGAGCTTCCGGGCGGGCGAAGCCCCGCCATTCACGAAGCTGGACTCCGATACGCTGATCTTGTGGCCCTCGGCGATCAGGGCACGGTACACCTGTCGGGCGCTCATCTTCGGGTTGGCCTTGAAGACCCCCGCCGCCGCCTCGGTGAGTGCCTTCCCGCCGAGAACCTTCGGGGTGGTGTTTACAGCCATGCTGACCTCCTGTTGCGGTGTCCCGATTCGCTCGAGCGCCGCGTCTGTGATCCGTTCGCGTTCCTCCTGGGGGCAACCGTCCAGCAATGCGCCCACATAGCCGGCGACTGAGCTGCGGTCGGGCCGTACGCGCCCGGCGAGCACCTCGTCGACGACGAGGCCGACGCGGACAGCCTCAACGGTCATCCGGCCAATCCTCGTCCCCGAGTGGCGGGGCGATCGGCTCCGTGAACGTGTCGCTCTCCAGCCCGTGCTCGCGCTTGATCTCGTAGACGCGCCGGGCGACCGGATCGAGGATCTGAGCCGCTACGTCGTCGGAGATGCCATCGCCAGATGTCGACGGCTCCCCAAAGCCCTGCAGCTGCAAGCGCAGCCGCGCCGATCGCCCACTCATGCGGAGCCAACACGGTCGGCGTCCCGTAGGTGACGGTAGATCGTCCGTCGGGTCACCCCGTAGAGCACCACCCGGCTCAGAAACTCCGGGTCGACGAGCGCGAGCTCCTCGGCCTGTTCGGCGACCCCGGACGGCAGGTCGACCTCGAGCGTGACCCGCTTCTTCGCGGCGCTCATCGGGCCCAACCCGCTGGGGTCAGTCCTGGGGTCAGTTTGGCCCCCCGCGAGGGGCACAACAGCGTGTGCGGCCGTGCGCCCGGATCCGGTCGATTGCCCCGTGCCGTGCGGGCTAGGGGCTGGTGGCCGGAAGCGCGGGACCTACTTTGGGAGCAGGGGGTCCCCGGTTCGAATCCGGGCGCCCCGACTAGCTTATCCACGGTTGGCCTCCTGACGCGGGGTCAGTCTGGGGGTCAGTTTCGGCGATTTCAGGGTCTCGAGCACCGCCTTCAGGTGCTCCGGACCCGCGTCGTCCAGGAGCACATGAGCTTCCTGGCGAAGTGCTTCGAGCTCGGGGTCGGCCCCGAGCAAACGACGGCGTGTGGTCATCTGTGCCTGCCTCGTGCGAGCGAGCAGCCGGGGGTCCCCGGCGTCTCGGTACGTTCGGTCTCTGGTGTCCGAGCCCGGGGCCCACGCGCCGGCCGCGTTTCGGACGTTCTGGTCCTCGGTCGTCTGGTCCATCGCGTCGGCCATCGCCCGCCGGAGTCCGTGCCATCCACGGCCGTCCTCGTGCTCGATCTCGCAGGCTTCCTCGTACGCCCGGAAGAGATCGGCGAAATGGCGCTTCCGGATCGCTTCGGTCGAGCCCCGGCTGGGGAGGAGCGCGTAGTCGGCGATCGAGCGTCGGCTGTACTTGCCCTCGAGCTTGGCCAGGTCACCCTCGGCCATGTCTCGATCGAGCAGCTCGCGCAGCGCGGGGTCGATGTCGATCACCGTCCCGCGCTTGTTGCCGGCCCCGGGCAGCCGGATCCGGCCGAGCCCCCAGAGTCCGATCCGGTCGAGGTCGACGTCGGTGCGCATGACGCGCCGGATGTTCGCCGCCCGGTACTCCGGCCCGATCGCGAACGCCCTGCGGATCCTGGGGTCAGCCTTCTCCGTCGACGCGAGCAGCGTCTGGAGCTCGTCCTGCGTGTACCGCGGCTGGGCCGGGTCGACCTTCTTGCCGAGGTCACGCCACTCCCTGCGCATGGTCGCCGCCCAGTCCTTCGGCCGGAGACACGCATCGACCGGGATCCGCCGGAGCGCACGGAGCCAGTCGGCGCACCGGAAGAAAAGGTCCACGGCGCGCGCGGCCGACCGGAACCCCTGGTCGCCGGCGTAGTGGTCAGCGAGCGCCCGGGACAGCGTGGTCCCCGCCGAGGCGTCGAGCGACGCCCACGTGGTCCGGTACCCGACGAGGTCCTCGATCAGTCGGCGGTACCGCTTCAGCTCCTTCACGTCGCGCGTGTGGGACGCGTACGCCCCGTCGACGGGGTCGAAGTAGAGCCGGAAGCCTTCCTCGATCGTTAGCGTCAGCGGGTTGACCCTATCGCGTGCGAGCTCGTCTGAGTCACGCAGCGCGCGGGGGTCAGTGCCCCTCACGAGCGCGGCCTGGATCCGGTAGAGCTCCGACTCGGCCTCGGCCATCAGCTTGCGGGTCAGCCGCCCGCCCTCGTCGCGCACACTGATCGGCCAGCGAATCTTGTCGCGTACGCCGGCCGCGCCGCGGTCCGGGTTCCACCAGAACGCCCACACGCCTGCACGGTCAGCCCGCTCGGCCAGGCGCACCTTCGGGGAGTCCGGTGTCTCGATCGAGAAGCGCTTCTTCTTCGTCATGCCTTGCCCACCATCTCGAGCGCCTCCTGCACGTTGACCAGATAGCCGGTCGGGGTCTCACGGTACCGGATCCGATCTGTGCGACACCACCGACGGACGGTCTCGGTCGAGACCTCGGCCAGCTCCGCGGCACGAGACGGTGGCGCCCAGAGCTCGAGCTCCTTCGCGCGCTCGCACGCTTCGATCAGCCGCGTGCGAAACGCTTCGAGCTGGTCACGGTCACCGGTCAGCATCATGCGGTCGAGCACCTGACCGTCTCGCTCGAGCTCCTGGAGGAGCTGCAAGATCGGCTCGGCCGCGAAGACCGTGGCCGACGCGAGCTCCTCGCGCCTGACATCGAGCCGTCGTTGCCGGAATGCCACCGCTGCCGCTTCCATCTACCGCGCGCCTCCGTTCCTTGAGGCTGCGCGCCGCGCCGCGGCTTCCTTCTCCTTCAGATCGTACTCCTTCTCCGCGGCCCGGCGTTCAGCGTCCATCTCATCGAGCCGGGCGTTCTCCGCCTTGCTCCGGACGATGAGTCGACCGCACAGACACTTCTCGAGCCCGAAGTGCCACGAGCCGGTCGGTCGCTTCCGCGCGCAGTTGCAGCGGTCGTCAGGGTGGAGCGTGATCATGCCGCGGCCTCCAGCTCCGGCCAGTCGTACTTCGCCAGCGTCTCGGTGTGCTTCGCGGGAAGAGGAACCGCGCCCGGGAGCCCGTAGTGGTGCAGGGCCGCCTGCAACAGCCACGCCGCATCCGCTTCGTTGTCGTCCGACCCGCCGTATCCGAGCCGCTTCACGGCCTCGACGAGCACGCCCTGCTTGCCGCCCTTGCCGGTGCCGGTCGCGACCTTCTTGAGCGTCGCCGGCGCGATGTCGATGTACGGCACGTTCAGACACCAGGCCGTGAACCGGATAATCCCGCCGAGCTCGCCGGCCCGGGTCGCATTCGTGGCCGAGTGGTAGGAGTAGCCCTCGAAGACCGCGAGGTCAGCGACCTCGAGGAGCTCCTGGACCCTGTACTGGATCCATTCGATCCGAGGCCACCCCTTCAGCCCACGCGGAGGGACGAGCACGAACGGCTCGAGGGGACGCGAGGAGTCCGCGACGCCCGTCCGCGTGAGGCTGAGGTCGAATGCCACGACTCGCATCAGTCCTCGTCGAAGATGCCGGACATGAGCGAGAGCTGGTGGGGATCACCAGCGCGGTCGGGTGCGTCCTTCACGAACGCGCGCGCCATCTTGCAGTGCTCCTCGTGCACGCCGGCACCGAAGAGCCCGGGCTCCTCGAAGTAGCCCACGAAGTCGGGCGCGCGCTTGCCGCCCTCGCTGTCGAGCTCGCGCAGCAGCCGATACACGGTGAAGATCTTCTGCCGAGGGTTGAACCGCTTCCACATGTGGTAGTTGATGTGGATCGCGCCGAGCATGCCCTCGAGGTGGTGCTGCATGAAGCCGTCGAACCGCTTCACCTTGCCGTGCACCTTCTGGCCGTTCGACGTCCACTTCTCGTGGTTCTTGAAGTAGAAGACCAGATAGCTCGGGTTGATCTCCAGCTTCGACGTCGAGCGGCAGAGCCGGCGCGCGATCTCCGCGACCACGTCGGCCGGCCGGTAGATGTCCTCGGGATCGTCGGTCGAGAAGATCTCGGGCGTCCGGAACGTCTTGTGCACGTCGACGAGCTGGATCAGAGCATCGATGACCCTCTGGGCTCCGAGCTTCTGCTCGTTGCCGTCGAGCTCGAAGAGCACGTCGTCGGCGAGCTTGATCTCCTGCTGGCTCGGCTCCGGCGCCTCGTAGTGGTCAGGGTGTGCGTCCTCGTCCGACGCGCTCGCCTCGCCCGAGCCGTTGCTGCCTCGGTCCGGGAACGCAGCCCGCCCGTTCGTCGGTTCCTGCGCTTCGGTCGCCGCATCGGTGGCCTCCGGTGGGATCGGGTCGACTTCGGTCGAGGGCTCGGTCGCGACTGTCTGCATGGTCACTCTCCTGGTGGGGTGGTCAGATGTAGAGGGAACTGCTCTTCTCGGCGGTCGCAGTCGGACGCCACGGCACAGCAGGCCCACACGAGCCCGGTCGCCACCATGGCGAAGCACGCGAGGAAGCCGAACGCGAATGAGGGCCAGTGGATCACGGCTCGTCGGCCTCCTTCCACGCGATGACGTACGGGTGGGTGGGGAAGCGTCGTGCGATCTCGGCCGCGAGGCGCTCGTCGACGCTCATCACGTAGGCGAGCGACTCCTCCTGCTGGCCGACGACGATGCGGAGCAGCTCGTTCTTCAGCTCCTCGCGCTCGTAGGCGCGCTCTTCGCGGGCGAAGGCGTCGAGAGCGAGCTGGGCTTCGTGGTCCCTGCCCGCGTACCAGCAGAGCGCGCCGAACGCGAGCGTGAAGCAGAGCCACACCAAGACGAGCATGGCCAACGCCTCGCCGCGCTCCCGGTCCTCCTCCGTGGGGATGCGCTCACCGTGTAGGCCGGTCACGCTCATGGCGCTTTCGCCTCGTCCCGCTCAGCCTTCCGGGCCTTGCCCCAATCGGTGCGCGGGAACTTCCCAGATCGAGCCTTGTGGTCCTCACACAACATCGACGGCGCACCTGTCACTACGCTCGGTAGGGTAGGTCGCCCGCAGACGAGGCAGGGCGGACGGTAGGGGTTCGGCATCACCGCCATCTCACCCACTCCCTGGTAGATGCGCAGCGCCCGGCCGAGACCACTTCCCACCGCGATAGGCTGTTGAACGGGGGTAGGGGGGCTGGGCAGCCCAAAGTCCCCACTTCACCCGACCGGACGCTGCATGTGCGAGACCCAGCCGACCCTCGCGACGCGCGACCCGACCAGGGTTCGACGCGAGGCGACAGCTTGGTTGCTGACGGGGCCCTTGGATTCCCGCCGGCTGGGTCCGAGTGAGGGGTGGCACCCGCGTCGGCCCGCCTACGCTCGGACCGGGGAAGGGGGGGTGATCCAGTCGTTGGGCGGGGAGCCCCGTTACTCGAGTCTTCTCTGGCGTAGGCCGACTTGCCTGAGCCGCAAAGCGCCTTCCCATCGTCTGCTAGGCGGCCAGCTCCCCTCTCGGGCATGCGATGGAGCGCGCGGGCCTGGATTTGAACCAGACTACCCAGCGCCGCCTTGAGATCCCGTCGATGACGGGGGAGCGGCGCTCCGCGCAGAGTGTCCCGGCCGTCGCCGGGCGCCACCGAGCCGTCGCTCGGCCGGACCGATTTACTGCCTCGTCCTCTCTGGCATAGCGGGGGCAGGATTCGAACCTGCGACCTTCGGAGAATGAGTCCGACGAGCTGGCCATCTGCTCCACCCCGCTTCCGATCTCTCACTTCCACGGCTCGTCTCCGTCGATGAGCCGATGCTGCTTCTCGATCAGCTCGCCGTGGAATTGCCGTTGCGCCCGCAGCGCCGCCATCTGGGCGTCGCGGTTCATCTGGACCAGCGAATGCTGGTGCCTCCACGCGGCCCGCTGCTGCCTGGCCTGGGACCTCCGTACCGCCTGGAACTCGCGACGCCGGAGCGCCTCGCGATGCGTCACGAGCAGCTCGCGACCGATCACCGTCGCGCAGACCAAGACCACCACGAACGCGACCATCATCCGTACCTCCCGAGAAGAACCTCACGGGCGATGCGGACGACGTCCGGATGAACCGCGTCTGTCTTGTAGCCGAGCCATTCTAGGTACGACCTCTGCTTCCCGAGCTGGTCCCCGCGGTGCTTCCCGCGCTTGAAGAGCCACTCCCGCGGGTTGTCCGATACGGTTGTGTCGAACCAGCGATCGAACTCGGTCTCGAACGGCCGGTACTCGTCGCAGTAGGCATGGAGCTCGTCGAGGTCGGTCGAGAGCCCGTACCGCTCGATCTGGGCCGCGAGCACCTCGGCCGAGGCCAGGGCGTCCGACTCAGCCCCGTGGGCGCCCTCGTGGCTCCGGCCGAGGTAGAGCAGCACCGCGGCGGTCAGATCGCGCGGCTCCTCACGGTGGAAGATCTGCTGCGTGTCGATGATCCTCCGGCCGCGGTGATCGAACGGCGAGCCGCATCGCTCGAACTCGGCCATCAGGAGCGGCAGGTCGTATTGGCGCACGTTGAAGCCCGCGATGTCGCACCCGTCGAGCTTCAGGAGCAAGTCGGACGCGAACCGGCAGAACGCCGGCTCCGTGGCGACGTCGTCGTCCGTGATCCCGTGCACGGCGGTCGCCTCGGCCGGGATCGGGATCTCCGGGTGCACCCTGCGGGTCCGGACGTCGACCTCGCCGCCGGGCATGCAGAACACCAGCGAGATCTCGACGATACGGTCCGTCTTCGGATCCGTGCCGGTCGTCTCCAGGTCGATGAAGACCAGCGGGCGCGTGAGTTCGAAGGGCAGCGTGATCATGCTCGGGCTCCGTGCCGCATGCGCCGCTTCTCGAGCTCGCGATAGAACGTCGGGCCGAGCCCGGTCGGGATGTCCCCGTTCCAGAAGTCGCTGAACACCGCGCGGCTCAGGTTCCAGCCCGGCGAGACCGGGCTCGCCGTCTCGTACAGGTCGCGGCCCTGGCCTCTGTCGCACTTCGCGGCCGTCTCGAGGCCAGCGGCGAGATACGCGTCGCGTGCCGCCTCCGGGAACCGCTCGTCGACGACGACCGCGCATGCGTGCTTCGGGCGCCCGCAGTACTTGCAGGTCCCGCACGTGCAGCCGTCGTCGACGGGCTGGTCGCAGAGGTGGCACAGGAGGGTCATCAGAACGGCAGGTCGTCGTCCGGATCGATCGTCGGGGCCGCGGGTGTCCGGGCCGGGCCCGGACTGGTCGAGGGAGCGGGGCTGGCCGCCGACATGATCTTCCCGCGAAGCGACGCTGCCATGGCGGCTGCGTCGGCTTCCTCCATCCTCGGAGTCCCGCCGCCAGGGCGGTTGACCCACTTCACCTTCCGGCGCTCCTCGCCGTTGTAGACCTCCGCCTCGACCACGACCTCGGCTTCGGCCCCAACAAGGCGATCCGTGCCGTTCAGGGCCGTGATATCACCGCCGTCGTGGGCCGGCACCCAGCCGAGATCCTCGAGCGTCTTGACCGTCCGCTCGATCGCCTTGTCCGAGAGGTAGCCGTACCACGTGATGCGCTCACCGGCGACGTTCTCGAAGAGCACCGCGATGTGCGGCGTTCCGGTTCCGGACTTCCCGAGTCCGTGGGACACGACCTTGGCCGCATGTGTCCCGATCCCCATCACAGCCATCAGACGACCTCCTTCTCAGCGACCTTGGAGCGGAGGCGGTCGATCGAGCGCGCCAGCTTGGCTGCGCCGCCCGACCGTGCCGTGTCCAGCCCCGCGACCCATTCGGCGTTCGTGGCCGCGTCCAGCTCAAGGGCGTCGATCAGCGCACGGCCCTCGGCCATCAGGGCGTCCGGATCCGCAGGCTGCCCCGCCTCCCTGGCCTCGACGTAGTCCTGGTAGTTGAGCGGGAGCTCGTCGGGCAGGTCCCAGCGGTTCTTCGCGTCCCACGCCGAGGTCCGGTTCGTGTGGATCACACGCCGGCCCGTGCTGACACCCTTCGACCGGGTGCCGTGGTCGCTGACGAACTCCTCGTGGATCGCGAAGAGGTTCGAGTCGGCCCACTCCTTCAGGAGGGCGGCGGCGCTCTTGTTGAGCTTGCACTCGTACCGCGCGTAGTCGTCTCCCGCGGGGTTGGCGAAGTTCTTGATCGTCGCGTGTGCGAGGAGGATGACCTCCATGCCCTTGCGGGCCCGCAGCGCGTCGAACGCCGCGATGATCCGGCGCCACTCCTCCGTGGCGGCCACATACCCCTTGCCATACCCAGGCGCTTCGATGCTCGCCCAGCTGTTTCTCTTGCAGAGGTCGGCCCAAACGATCGGCTCGAGCCAGTCGACGGTGTCGACGACCAGCGTCTTGAACTCGTGGTCCTCACGGATCAGCGTGCGCACGCAGTCGAGTACGTCTTCGACGTTCTGTGGGGCGGGGAAGCGCGGGACCTCGCCGAGGATCGAGGGGATCCCGTTTTCGGCGCAGATGAAGACCGGAGCGTTCGAGTCGGCCGCGAAGGTCGTCTTACCGACACCCTCCGTACCGACCAGGAGGATCCGATCAGGCTGGCGCTCGACCTTTCGAATGATCGAGTCGAGCGACATACGTGACGTTGGGGCCCCATTCGACGGGGCGGCTGCTGTGGTCATGCGACCTCCTGTAGATCCAGTTCAGGGTGGACGTTCTCCACCCGCTCGAATGCTTCGGGGTGTTCTTCGGGCCGGATACCGTGAGCGCACACGCCCCAGAACGAACACGTACCGAATCGGTGGCAGCTCTCGGGGTTGCGCGGGGCTCGGCCGGCGAGCTCCGCCTCACGAATCATCCGGCCCTCGGCCCAGGCGTCGCCCAGGTACTCGATCAGGTCCGAGTGCGTGCGGGCGATTGGCCGGCGCCGGAAGTACTTGTCGGGGTCCGCCTCGATATCGAGCCGGATCCGCTCTCCGTACTCCGCCGGCGTCTCGTCGCGGTCGCGCTGCCGAGCGTAGAGCTCACCGTTCTGCTTGTACTTCCGCTTCTCGACCGGCGTCGCCTTGAGTGGTTGCTGCTGGGGCTTCCTCAGCACGTCGTAGAGGCACCCGTCGGCGGGAAAGCCCAGCGACTCCGCGCCCATGTAGTAGTGCGAGACCTGGGCATCCATCCCCAGCTTCGTCCAGTACGGGTCTGCGTCGTCACCGAGCGAGTCCGACGTGGTCTTGTGCTCGAGGATTAGGCGTTCGCCCGTCACCCTGTCGCGGAGGCGACCGTCGAGCTTTCCGGCGAGCGTCCACGTCCGCGACGCGGCACCCGTCTCAGGGTTCAGCAGCGGCGCGAAGAAGGACTCCTCGACTCCGAGAACCTCGTACCGGTCGTCGTCCCTCCAGCGCTCGTCGTAGCCGATCAGGAGGGCGTTCGCCGCCATCTGCTCGAACTCGTCGTACCCGCGACCCTCGATGGCCTGGAGCGCGCGCGCAGCTCGTTCTCCGTCATCTGCCTTCCACCACCCCTCGAGCCCCACATGGATGAGGGTGCCGAAGCGCAGGGACTCGCCCGGGGCTACCGGCCTGAAGCCGTCGAGGTACATCAGGCGGTGCTTTCGCCGGCAGTCACGCCACGTCCGGAGCCGGGAGACCGTCAGTAGGTTGCTCATCCCTGGGTCACCTCCCACACCACCTGGGCGTCGGCGTCGTGCAGCGCCTGGCCGAGCTCGCGGAACGTCTCGTTCAGCACCCGGATCGCCGTGGCACGCGTCCGCTCAGCCGACAGGCTGTACGCGGCGAAGTCGTCGTGCGGCACCCGCGGGTCACGCTTCGCCTTGCCGAGATCTTCCGAAGCGCGCAGCGCCACCTCGACCGCGGCCATTAGCCGGTCCCGGTACCGGTCGATCGACTGCTGGCGGAGCTCGTCAGCGTCGAGCTCGGGAAACTCGATCGTGATCTCGTCGCCCTGCATGTAGCCGCCGCAGAAGACACGCGAGCCCGCCATGTCCGACTCCGTGGCGTCGGCCTGGACCGGGCTGATACCTTCCAGCCTGGTCTCCGGACCTTCGCCTCCCGTGCGGCTTGCCTGTCGCCGGGGGGCATTTTCGTGCCCCCCGATCTTCGAAACACAGCGCTGGCAGGAGTAGGCGCAACTCGGGTCGAACCCAACCGGATCCACCCCGTCGACGTGCACCACCAACTCGCTCTGACCGCAGATCGCCCGCGCGTTGGCGAAGGCCGACGCTGGGGGTACCGCGTGAGTGGCAGGCTCGCGGTTACCTGACCAGGACGCGGTCAGTTTCGACGCGGCGAGGAAGGCGGTCATGACGAACCTCCCGCCGGCACCAGCGCCCCGCCTTCCACGCGGTACGGCACCCCCGCCTCGATCCCGTCCTCGCCCACGTAGCCAACGACAATCCGGTGGCGCTCGGCTTCATCGTCCCAATAGCTCAGGACGATCGCGCCGTCCTCGCCGGCCTCGGCCGTGCTATACGGCCCCAGACCGGCGGCAATCGAGTGTGGGCCAAGCGCAGCCGCGTGGGCCCAGTTGCCCTGGCTCGCCGCGTGGGCCCTGTCGCCCTGGCTCGCCGCGTGGGCCCTGTCGCCCTGGCTCGCCGCGTGGGCCCTGTAGCCCTGGCTCGCCGCGTGGGCCCTGTCGCCCGTCGTGCACGACCCCTCGTCGGCTTCCTCAGCCAGCCGCCGCCACTCGATCGACATCCGAGTGAGCGCGCCACGCATGTCACCGCAGTAGACGACCTCACCCCGCGGCACCTTGACCTTGCCGTTGATGTTGACCGCCTCGTCGCGGTCCACCTCGACGATCAGCCACTTCGCGTCCGGCGCGTCAGAGAGGAGCGAGTAGTCGCCAACACCGTCCAAGAGGCCGTGAAGCCCGTGACCGCACGACGGCGTCGGGTCCCAGTCGGGGCACTCGACCGGCCCGCTCTCAGGCCAGACGAACCCGCCGTAGCTCGTCATGTCCGCGTTGACTGTGCGGACCATCACCGCGGGGGTCATTGGGCACCACCTTCCGCCCGGGCGATGGCTGCGCGAAGTCCTTCGGCGACCGTGATGGCAGCCTCGGCTTCGGCACGGTCGTCGTCCGACAGGTGCTCGAGCTCGAGCAGTTCATGAGCCCAGCGCGGGTTGCCGTACATGGCGAAGGCTGCGGCCACCGCCCCGAGCAGCTCCGGAGCGGCGGCGATCAGGCGGGCGTTGGCGTCGATCTCGTCGTCGTCGCGACCAGCCCACGTCGGGGCCGCGACACCGTCGCCGTGAGCGTCGACAACCCGTTGCCGTCCGGCCTTCCACGGCCCCGGCGTGAACTTCGCCCCGGCCCTCACGACGCCACCGCCTGAGCCCGGAACAGCTCGTGCAGATCCACACCCCGGAGCTCGAGCTCGTCGAGAATCGCCGCGAGCTCGTTCGAGGCCATCGCGACCCGACGCAGCGCGTCAGCGTGGCCGTGGCCGGTCAGGCTCGCGAGATCTTCCGTCAGGCCGATTTGGTTCTCCCACTCGAGCAGCCGAAGCCCGCGCACGATCAGCGTGTCGGTCTCGGCCTCGGTGATGTCGCGCAGTTCGATGATCTCGCTCACCACCTCCGCGAACGCGTACGGGCTGCAGCCCTCACCGTCGATCAGCCCGAGCAGCATGCCCAGCGCGTCGCGCAGCACCGGGTTGACCTGCTTCGTCGCCTCGTGGCTCACCCGGGACAGTGAACGGTCGAGCGCCGCCGCTACATCAGTCCGGCGACCCGAGTCCCGCATGACCCGGCGAGCTCCTCGGTCCACGTGATGACCGGCCCGGTACCGCCGCCGGCGTGTCGATGTCGTACTCATGGTCTCCGTCTCCTTGCGCATCTTCTCGCCCGAACTCGCTTGTCCGGTGCCTGTGCGAGTGGCCACGCTGGTGGCCATGGTCAGCCCCCCAAGCGACCGCAGTCGCCCCGAGAGCCCGGGGACGCTCGTCCCCTTGAGTGCCGTGCTGGCTCGCGTCATGAGACAGCTCGGGATCCCTGTGCCGCCCGCCACAGAGCGAGCCGCTCCGGGACAGGGTGCAGGTACGGGCGGTGGATCTCCGGGTCGTAGTTCGTCCGGAGCACCACCGGGTAGCCGACGAGGTTCGAGTCGTAGCCGTTCACGAGCCCGTAGCCGCGACAGCACGGGCAGTGATCCCCCAGCCCGTCGCACTCGTCGCAGAGGAACACGTCCTCGTCGGTCAGCTCGGCCGAGATCTCCGGCATGTCGATCGACACCCACTTCGGGCCCGACACCGGCTCGAGCTCCGGGCTCACCCGGTCGAGCAGCGTCGCCGGGATCATCGTGCGAGCTCCCGCGCGACCCGACGGGCCTCGGCCTCGGCGTAGTCTCTCGCGTCGGCCTGAGACATGCCCACCCGCCTCGCACGCTCCTGCGCCTCGATCCGGGCCAGCTCCACGCGCAGGGAGGGGGCGCGGGTCATGACGGCGCCTCGGCCGGCTGCGCCCGCGCGTCGACCCATGCGCGGATGTCGGCGGGGCGGAAGCGGTTCAGTCTCCCGACCTTCACGACCGGGATCGTGCCCGACTTCACCCACTGGTTCACCGTGCCCTCGGCCACCTGCAAGAAATCCGCGACCTCTCGCGCCGTCCACAGGCTGGACGCGTTGCCGTCGGTTTCGCTCATCGGTATCCTGCCGTATCGAGTCGTAGCGTGAAGTGTTGCTATGGGTGAGTATAAGGGGATACGAAAGAGTATGCAAGAGTACCGTGCCGCTTCGTGACGACGAGCTAGTCGAGCGGGCGCTGGAGCTGGTCGAACACGTTGGGAGCGCAGCAGAGAAGGCTCGCCGGGTAGGCGTGAGTGAGGCGACCATGAGCCGCTGGCTCAACGGCAAGGTCGCAGTACCCCTGCGTGCGTCGACCAGGAAGCCGTTAGAGCGCTTCGTATCGTTTCACATGAAACCGGACGCGATGGACGCCTCTGGCCACCTGGTCGTCCGAGAGTCCGGCGACATTGGATACGACCCTGCGTCCGACCCGACCGCATCGGTTGCGGCCGACGTCGAGGCGATCCTAGCTTGGCTGCCCCCCGACATGAGCAGACGCTTCACGTCGGAGGTGACGACGAAAGCGAGACTGGCGCAGGTATACGCGTATGGGGGAAGTCAGGGGTGGTCGAAGGAACGCCTGGCGTTCATCCATTCGACCATCGAACGCCTGGAAGCCCTTTGACGATGCCCGGATCGCGAGACGGGTCCGAGGCGCCGTCCAGGCCGCCCAGGAGATCGTGCCAGCCTACGGGGTCGGGCGCCCGGTGCGCTCCGCTGAGATCGACACGCTTCTGCGAGCGTGCTCGATGAAAGTGCTCCGCGCCGACCAGGGCATCCCAGCCGACACATGGCCGCCGATCGACGGCGTGGTCCACATCTTCGTCGACCACTCGGTCGGCCCTCAGCTCCTTCGGTACATCCAGCTACATGAGGTCGGACACTACCTCGCCGGTGACCTCGAGGAGCCGACTCGCTTCAACTTCGACGGGCCGCTGCCCGAAGCCGAGGAGGTCGCAGATCTCTTCGCTCTCCGCGGAGTACTTGACGCCGCCGAGCTCGAGCAGGGGGCCTCGTACATCGAAGGGCGGATCCGCGAGCTCGTGCCGCTCGAGGACCGCGGGTGGCAGACGCATCGGATTCCGCGGCTGGCGTCCAGGCTGGCGACGTACTGTGGGTGACGCAGCACGACCTCCGACAATTGGAGCCCGATCAATGAGCAACGTGAGCACCGAGGGCCCGGCAACCCCGGGCTTCGCCCTCTTCTGGTACTTCATGGCGCTCGTCGCGGTCGGCGCGGGGCTCGTGACGATGTTCGCCTACGGGTCTGGATTCGGCGAACTCGTCGGGGGAGACGCGTACAACCTCCAGATCATCGCCACGCGTGGGACTGGCCTGATTGGGGTTGGGGTGGTCTGCGCGCTACTGGGCCTGTCGTCGCAGCTCCATCAGATCGCGCGCTTGGTCGCCACGGTTGAGCCCTCCGGCCCGGAGCGGCCTGGAGAGTAGCTCCTGGCTCGCCTGGCTCGGTCGACCGGCGGTCGGTCTCTTTGGAGGCCGGCCGCTACGGTTCTCGGGACACCACGATCGCCACGCTCGTCATCGGGGTCGAGCCATCGTCGGCCGGGCATGAGATCTCAGCGACCCATTCACCCTCGGTGGCGGGGGCAGTGAGTCGGAAGACGACACCCTCACCGACCGGCACGACGTTGCCGTCCTGATCGGTGAACTCCGCGGTGTTCACCTGAGCAGAGGCGATGCCGAAATCGCTGGTCTCGTCGTCCCAGCCGCCCGACGCGTTCTTTCGAAAGATCTCGATGGTCGGGCTGCCGTCGAGGAGCTCTCCGCTGTCAAGGTCGGCCCCCAGGCTCTTGCCCACGTCGAGTTCTTCCCCGGGGTTCAGTCTCCACACACCAGCCATCAGTCCTCCCCGAGATATCGGTAGTTGCGGTCGGGCCCGAGAGCGTTTCTCGGGGCGGGGACGATCTCAGTGATGGGCACGACGGAGTCGCCGAGCAGAACGCCGTCGGTCACGGTCTGCACGAACGCGAGCGTCTGCGAGATCGAATCACCCAGCGAGAACCCGTCGGTCGCCGAGGCGAGGAACGTGGTCGCCACCCCGACGGCATCCCCGAGCAGTACGCCGTCTGCCGCCGCACCGTAGAACGCGAGTGATTCGACCACCGCGTCTCCGAGGAGCAACCCGTCCTGTACGCTCCTGGAGCCCGCAGACGCGGCGGCGACGCTCTCGCCCAGGAAGATGCCGTCGGCGACCGCCGAAGCGAATCCGAGTGCCCCCGCCACGGAATCCCCGAGAATGACGCCATCCAGGAGCGGGATTTGGGGCCCATCTGCCGACGGTGCGTCACCGAGCTCGATACCGTCGGTCGCTGCCGCGGCGATCGATCCGACCGCCGACACCGAGTCACCGAGCAGGATGCCGTCGGGTCCGGTGTCGTAGGTGGCGGTTGTGTCGATGTCCTCGCCGAGCTTGATACCGTCGGCTGCGCTGGCGGTGAAGCTGAGCGCGCCGATGACGGAGTCACCGAGGCTGATGCCGTCCGAGAGGCTCTGCGCGAAGCCGAGCACCGACGAGACCGAGTCGCCGAGGTTGAGGCCGTCGGTGACGGAGCGGGCCTCTGGAGCGAGGTACAGCGAGAACTTTGGCCGGAATTGGGGAGGAGCAATCCCCGGCGGCATCTCGACGCTGAGCCCTGGCGAGCCCGTGCGGTTGAAGTTCCCGACGTAGCCCACGCGAGACTGCATGTTGTCGCCGGCGTGGTCTCCCTCAACCCAGCGCGTGAGGCCAGGGAAGGGGATCCCGCCGATCATCGCGCCTTTGATCTCCGCCAGTGACGGCACGCCCCGCCATCCGATCATGCGATGCAGCAGGGTGCCCACCGGTGGCAGGTTCGTGCCCGTCGGCTGGAAGATCTGCATCGCGGTGAAGGTCTGCCCCGTCGGGCTGGACCACGCCCCGGTATCGGTGCCGTCGCTCACCCAATCGGTCCACGACTCGATCGTCATCTGAGACGCACCCGTACGCTCGATACGGACGACGATGCAGTGCCATCGACCGGTCCCTCCGACCGAGCCGCTGGTGGTCGTGCATGTGTTGCTCGAATTCCCCCAGCGGCCCAAATGGACGATGTTGTTCGCCTGCTTGAGCGTCGCTCCGAGCGACCAGGGGAAGCCCCAATCCTCGTTCATCAGCGAAGCGAAGTCGCTTCCGGAGGCGTTGGTCGGTGCCTTCACCCAGAACGCGTAGCCATGACCCTCCGCTCCCTGGAACATCGACATCGGATGGGCAGCAGAGAGCCCGACCCCCTGCCACCCGTTCGATACCGAGGCCGACCCGCAACGCAGTGCCATTAGGCCGCCTTCTTGCCTCGGAGGTTGAGGCTGGTGTCCGACCCGCTCGTCTGACCCGTCCGATTCACGAGCGCGATCCGGTAGTTCCGTGGCAGGATCGCGAGCACCGCATCAGTCGAGAGCGTGACCCTGCGCTGGGTGTTCGAGGCCGTCGGCGACTCGATCGAGCCGAGGAAGACGCCCTGCGCCTCGCCGAAGGTCGTGCCCCCGTCCGTCGACGGCTCCAGCCACACCTCGAAGTGCGCTCCGGCGGACGGCGCGGACGCGCCCGTGTCCACCGTGATCTCGAGGTCCACCGCGTGATAGAGGTTGGAACTGTTGTCGATCGCGGCCGAGTTGCCGCGCGATCCGTCGCTCAGCGCGTTCCAGCCGGTGACGGTGACGGATTCTTCGGACGCTCCGTATGAGACAGGCATTATCCTCGGTCCTCGAAGTCAGGAGGAAGTGGTAGGTGCTGCGCCTTGCTCGCACGCCGAAGGGCGTGGAGCGCAGCGATCAACGGGATTGCCACGGCGACGACGATGATTCCGACGACGATCTTCATTGGTCCCCTCTCAGGAAAAGCCGCTTGCGCCACTCGTAGAGCACGACGATGCCGCGCCAGATGACCCCGATCTGCTGCATGGTCCCGTCGCCGTCCGGGTCGCCTTCGAGCCGGCGTACGAGCCAACTCCCGTGCGACGCGAGCGCGGCCCGCTTGATCGATGCGATCGGGTTCGGGCCGGTGAAGACCTCCGGGGCCTTCGTCGATGGCGGTGTGACCCGCTCCAGCCAATCGATCAGGTCCTCGTCGCCCTGCGGCCCGTCGTCCGCTGGATCTACCGGGTCGGGGTCAGGCACCGGAGGTGGCGGGTCAGGATCACCCGGTAGGGTCGGGGGCAGCGGCAGCGTCACGCCGTCCTCGAGCGTCACGTCGACGACGTAGTGGTGCTCGTACCGGATCGGTACACCGTGCTCGAGTCGCAGCTCGGCCGCGCGCTCGATCGCCTCCCGCTCGGTCGTGTGCTTCGAGTAGGCGAGCGCCGGATCCGTCAGCGTGAGCGGCGCCGGCTCCGGCACGCCCAGGAAGACGTAGAAGTACACGCCGGGCCGCTTCGTCAGGTCGATCATCAATTACCGACCGTGTCGAAAACCCAACCTGGGTCAGATGAGTAGATCCGTGTCGGTCCCCACCGGATGTAGAACGTGTCCGCAACTGGGGGAGGGTTGTTCATATTCCGGCCGAGCGAGGTCTCGGTGAAATACTCACCGCTGCCGTAGACGCCCGAGCCGATTTGGTCACACCAAACGATCGTGGAGTCATTGTCGAGCCCGATCGAGTCGTTCGACCAGTTGGTGTAGAACGCCCCGGTAGAATCCACGCCCGGAGTCCGATCAAGTTGGATGTGGATGCGGATGCGGTGCCACTGCTCGTTCCAGAAGTCGTTCGCGAGATCGATTGACGCCACACCGCCCGTCTCACCTGAGTACGTGCGGTCGCACGCCTGAATCCCGGCGAACTGCGATGTCCCCACGGACGCCTGCACGTTCGTGCCGAACACGCCGAACTTCAGGCTCATGCGCGTCGTGCCGTCCGCTGTCGGGGTCTGCCAGAACATCGTCTTGTGGTCGTCCTGCGACGGACCGGGGTTGTCGGTCGTCCAGTCGTCGGAGAACCAAATCCACTGCTCGTGCCAGATCTCACGCAGGCTGTCGGTCGATGCGTCGGGGAACGACAGGTCGTAGCCGTTATTCGCGACCGCGTTGTAGGCCCGCGTCTGGAAGTACTTGTACGGCGGGCCTGATGGCATCATGGAGTCAATGCCGAGCGTCATCTCGTTGGCCTCGGTGCCAGCCCCGTTGTACTCAAGCCACCCGTTCGGGTCCGAGTGCATGTTCGACGAGGACGTGTAGTCCCAGTCCTCCGTGAACCACGGCGTCGGAGCGGACTCGTCGGCGATGTTGTTCGTGATCGTGATCTCCGCGAGCGGACCCGCGTAGAACAGGATCGAGAAGTCGTCGAAGAATTCGGCCATCTGACCGACGGCTCTCGGACCCTGGTCGATCGCCAACGCACCGAGCGTCACCGAGCCCGCGACGTAAACCATGCGCTTGACAGCCTGCCACTTCGCGACGGCCAATCGCTCGCGCTTCTTCTGCACGTCACGCATGGACGGCCCCCTCAAAGGCATAGCCGAACACCTCGATGTCGGCCGCGTATCGTTCGGCGACGTACGCGATCGTCTCCTCGTCGTGGTATTCCGGGTACGGCAAGCGATCACGCGACCGGGCAGCGTGCGCTGTCGGGATCGGACGACCGAGCAGCCCAGCGAGCCCCGCGAGATCGGCCATGCGATGCTCGAACCGGATCACGAAGTCAGCGTCTCGGGTCCACTCGACAGTCGGCGCGCAAAGGTCCTGCCACCGCTCCGGCGTCTCCTGCCTCGGCTCGACGCGGTTGACCATCCCACGTAGCAGCCAATCCCGGAACGGCTCTTCCTCGCGCGCCCAATCCGACGGGTGCCGCAGACACCACAGGCTCACGACCCGGTCCCACGGGTTCCGGGTACACGAGTACCAGAACTCGCCGGGCGGCTTCACCGGGGGCGGGCGTCGGTGGCCCTTGAGCTCGAAGCGGTCAGGCCGCCACGACTCGCGGATCGACGTGCCCCCGGTACGGGGTGGGTGGAAGAAACGGCTTCTCACGGGAGCGCCCTCAAGTCCTTGCGGCGATTCTCCAGTAGACCTTCGAGTCGCCGGATCTCGCGGAGCTCGTCCGCACGCCCGACGGTGCCGCCGAGCATGCGAATGAGCCACGCACGTGCGCGCCCCACTTGTGGGTTCCGATCCCGAAGGACCCGGAGAGATAGTTCGAGCGACTTGATGTCGTTCTTCGCCGCATGGCGGGCTTTCTCTCCGGGCCTCCAGGATCGCACGTTCACGTTGGCTACCGCGCCCATCACGCCCCGTCGTCGGCCGCCGTGAGCGAATACGTGATGTCGACGGTCGCGTCGAGCACCATCGCCACGGTGGACGCGAAGTCCGACGCGCAGTACAGCGTGCCGCCGCCCGCCGTGTTCTGGAGCGTGGTCGCCGCGGTGCCGCCACCCTTGATCGCAGCGCCCTGCATCGTGAACGACTGATCGCCCGTGTACGTCACCGCCGTGCCCGCGACCGTGCGTGTCGTCGTACCCGTCGGGGTGCCGTCGACCCACGCCTGTCGGACCGTCTCGTCGAGGTCGGCCCCGTCGCATTCGTCGTGGTTCGGGGTCGCGTACGTGTCACCGGCGGCCGGCGTGTACGTGCCGGCGTTCGTGTAGCCGACGCAGTACCACGGCGCGATGTCCGCGACCTCGCGGAACGCCACGTCGATGACGTACGCGAGCCCTTCGTTGGTCACGATGTTGTGCGAAAACGCCCAGTCCGAGGTCGGCTCCCAGATCCACTCGCCGCGCTGGAACGCGCCCCGCACCTTCTCGCGGACCGAGGCCGCGTTGCGCTTGAACCACCGGCGCCCGGTGCGGTGGCCGAAGATGCCGCCGGCCCGCTCGCGGAAGTCTTCGATCTCGGCCTTCGAGGTGCCCGCGACACCCTTCGTCGTGCCGTGGCCGATCAGACGAATCCCTCTCGCTTGGCGCTCGAACCCGAGCGGATCCAGCGTCGCGAGTCTGTCCAGCTTCCGCTGGAGCGTTGCAGTCTGCATGACTGTCCTGTTCCCCACTCCAGCCGGCATAGCAAAAGCCCCCGCAAAGCGCCGGCCGGCTGGACTCAGCGCCTCACGGGGGCTTTGGTCGGTATCCCCGTTTCCTGCTCTATCTGTGTCAGTGAAGGTAAAGCCTCAGCGGCCGACCTTCACGCGTTCCCGTTTCGCTACCGCTCGGTGATCGTACTTCACGACCTCCGAATCGTTGAGGTGGGCGGACACATGCCCGCTCCCTCCGTTCGCCAGAACGACGCCCATCAGCCGATCGAGCTCACGCGCCACGTCCGCGGGCATGTGCTGGAGGTACACGGGCGTCGGCTCGCTCATCCGATCCCTCCCTTGACCAGCAGCACCACGTTCGTCGCGGCCG
>FUIF01015186.1_pt1 | contig 48284 bp, 50 predicted proteins | sample 1003461 | NCBI WGS metagenome assembly FUIF01 (sample SAMEA80401918, study PRJEB19352) | marine metagenome
TGCAATGTTATCGCGCAATATTCGGGCGACAACTCGATGCCGACGCAGCGCCGCTTGTTCGCTTCGGCTGCAACAATCGTGGTGCCGCTGCCAACGAACGGGTTGATCACTGTGTCGCCTTCATCGGTTAATGCGCGAATAAAGAATGCCGCAAGCTCTGGCGGGTACGCTGCCGAGTGGCCGAGCGCAATTCTGTTTTTGCCGGCGCGCACAATGTTCGACGGGTACGCCAAGCCCTCAGACACTTCGCCGGATTGCTTGAATTGCGTTAACGCATCGCCTTGACCTTGCATGTCGCCGACACCGTCGCCGCGAAGGCCCACGAGCTCACCCGGCAGATCGCCGAGGTCCTCGTCGACGACGGCCTCTCGCGCCGCGACGTCGGCGCGCTCCTCGGGATCAGTCACCAGCGGGTGCAACAGCTCCTCGGAGCCGAGCTCAAGGAGGAGCCGACCCTCGAGCAGCTCGCCCACCTCACGGCGCGCCTCGCCCAGCTCCAGGCCGGTCGGCGGGCGGGACCCGGGCGCCGGCGGAGCCATGGACAGCGGGACCGCACGGCCCTCTCGCTCAGCCAAGGCGTCGGCCACCGAGCGGATCTCCACCTGGCCGTCGGGCCCAGCGAGTTGCTTCGCGGCACGCACGACCCGCCAGTTGGGCGGGCTCTGGATGTCGCCCACGACCCTTCCCTTGGCGTCCCGGGCGGTAACTACCTGGGAAGTGGGCGCCTTCTGGCCCCTACCGTACCCAAGGGCCAAGCCCAGGGTCCTGTCGCTGGACCCCTGCTTGACCAGGGCATCACCGGCCTCGCCCTCCGGGACGATGAGTGTTCCACGTGGAACATCGGCGGTGCGGAACCCCTTCGGGATGACCGGCATGGCGGCGCCCGGGGTGACCAAGACCGCGGGCTTCCGGCCAGCGACCATGGCGGCCACCTGGCCCTCGAGGTCGCCAGGCCTCTCCGGGGCGGGGTCCCCCTCCTCTGGGCGGATTCCGCGGGCCTCGTCGTCAGCCACTTTCCCGGATTTCTTCTTCCGAATCCCCTCCGCCGGGGGATCAGTGGGCTGAGCCTCGGTCTCCCGGACGATCCGCTCGGCCTGATCGGCCATCTGGGCCTGCCGCTCGCCCTCCGCCTCCCTCAGCGCGTCCAGCAGCTCCTTGGCCTCCACGCCTACGGCGCGCGGCTTCTCGGGCGCCGGCGCATCACGGGACTCAGGGGGGTCCCCCTCCGGCCGCTGGCGCAGCGACCGCATGGTTGCCCGATCTGCCTTGAGGATGTGGCTGATGCGGAGCGCGTCCCCCCTGGCCTCCTGCAGGCCCTCGGGGGTGAAGGGGTACTCCTTCGGGACCCGCAGCTCGAGCTCCCCGTCGGACCCCTTCTGCTTCCTGGCGTCCACGATCACGTACGAGGGCTGGCCCTCTCCGTCCCGCGCCTCGACGATGGCCGTCGATCGGCCCCGCACCTGGTGCCGCTCCCGCTTGCGGCCACCGATCCAGGCCTGCTCCACGGGCCGGAAGTACTCCGCCCACTCCTCCTCGGGCACCTCCTCGGCCTTCGGGCGCGCCTTGCGCTCCGGCTTCGGGACATCCACCTGCTCGGCGCCCTTCTCCCGGGCGAGCAGCTCGTTCTCCACCTGGCGAAGGACGCCCCTGGCAGCCGTCAGCTCGCGCGCGCCGATGTCCGGCGTCAGGGTCATCCCCCGGGCCTGCTCGCTGATCTGAGCCAGCTCCGCCGGGTCCATGGCCGAGAGCACTTCTTCGACCAGCTCCGGCCCACCGCGCCTTTCCGCCAGGGCACGCAGGTGCTCGAGGCTGCCCGGCTGGCGGCGCGGGGCGTCGACGTCGCGCGCGATCTCGCTCGGGCCCAGGATCTCCTTGACGTACCGGTCGACCGCATCCTGCGTGGCCTCCCCGCCGAGCGTCTCGATGATAGGGATCGCCTTGGACGGATCCCGGGCGAGACCATCGAGGTTGAAGAGCACGAGCTCGTTCACCTCCTTCAGCCATGTCTCCTGCTCGGGAGAGAGCTTCACCGAGCGCTTGCCCTTGGCCGCAGCCGCGGCGCGGGAGATGCCGTACTCACCGGCGGCGACCCAGTTGAAGGCGAGCGCCGAGGGCAGCCACGCCCCGCTCGACCAGGCGTCACCCCAGTAGCCCTGGGTGATCAGGTCCACCGGCGACAGCTCAGCTGCAGCGTCAGGGCCGAGGTCCATCATCGCCATGCGCTGCGCCTCGCCGTAGGCCCCCATCAGGGCCCCCGTCGAGAAGGCATGCACGCCGTGCTTGAAGGCCTGCACGTTCATGTCGGCCTTCACCACCGAGAGCAGCTCGCGATCGATCGCCCTCGAGAGCTGCCCCTGCATCTTGCGCAGCTCGGGGTTGGCCTTCACCGCGTTCATCGCGCGGGTGACACCGGTGGCCGTCATGGCCTGAGGGTCGATCTTCCCGAAGTCGAGGATCTTCTGGCTCAGTCCAGCGCGCCGACCACCCTCGGCAGCCTTGAAGCCCACGCCCCGGCCGATCGTGCCCTGCGCCAGGCGACCCATGATCGAGCTGAGCGCGCCGAAGGACCACATCGCAACGCCGCCACCGACGCCCCGCTGAATCCACTCGTCAGGAGAACCCTCGCCGGTGATCAGCCCGCGCATCGACTCGTGGTAGACCATCCATCCGACCATCGACGAGTCGAAGGTCAGGACGGACCCGGGCTTCGTCCTCGAGGTGCCGGGAGCGACCACCTTGCCCCAGGCGCCCATGGTCCGCCCGGCCAGCCCCAGCAGGCCACCGCGCTCGGCCATGCGCTGCTGCATCGGGCGAGCCATGCGGCTCATGCCACTGGAGAGGCCAGCCTTCATCACCTGGCCAAGGCGTACGCTCGCTACGAACTCACCAACGCCAACGGCCTCTTGGGAGAGGCGGGTCCAGAAGCTGCTGCCGTACTTCTCGTCGGCGTGGAGGAGGGAGCGAAGGAACTTCGGGTCCTTCATCAGCTCGCGATCGATCAGCCGGTTGCCGGTGACTCGCGGGACGAGCATCTTCCCGACCGGAGTTTGCACCGTCTCCTCGGCCGAGTAGTAGAAGTGCCCCACGATCGAGTCGACGCCCACCTTGCCGCCAGCGATCGCGTTGGACATACCGCCGAGTTCGTCGAAGTCGACGCGAACGGTCTCCCCACCAGGAGCACGAACGTCGATGACGTTGCCCGGTCGGAGATCGTAGAGATCCATCCGGCCACCCATGTCGGGCTCGCCAGTCACCGGGTTGATGAACGGCTCTTGCTCGACGTAAGGGCCAGCGTCGTCCTCGAGGACGTCCTCGAACAGGAACGACGTCGCGTGGTACGCCGCCGGCGAGTCGACCACGGCGAAACGATCGCGGTACTTCTCCTCGAGGTAGAAGCCGTCGCCGCCACCGGTCGCCCAGTCGATGAGACCGCGGGTCGGGTCGTCGTCGTGAACCACGTCGCCTTGGATGCGGCCCTCTTGATCGAAGAGGTTCTTCCCGATGCCGAAGGTGGGACGGTAGCCCATCTCGTGCAGCCAGTTCCTCGCATGGGCATCCTGCTCGTCGAGCTCGGAGCCAAGGAACGGGATCCCCGAGGCCAGGGCACCGAGCATGTCGTGGCCCTTGTGCTGCAGATCGTCGATGATGCCGCCGCGGTTCGGATCCCAGATGGCGGCGTGCTCTGTCTCGAACGGGTTGCCCGTGAACGACTGGTCGTCCGTCCACCACAAGCGAGCGCCTTCGCCATCCATGGCGACGAGTCGACGCTTGCCGTCGTGCATCTCGAAGAGGTAGCGGGTGTCCTCGTCCGCACGCTTGATCGCATCGCGAACCGTCCCGCCCACGGCCATGACGCCACCCTCCTTCGAGGGGAACCGATGAGCCTTCGGGCCATCGAAGGGGTTCTGCGCGTCGGACTTCATCGGCTGCGCGTACCCGGTGTCGCGCAGGGCGTGGGCCCAGAACTGATGGCCCGACAGCTCGATGGACTTCCCGTCCATGTAGGCCTGGCTCAACGTCGAGCGCTCCGCCATCTTCTTGCGGAAGTCGACGGCCGTCTCCATGCGCGCCTTGACCTCAGACAGCTCAGGGTCAGCCCACATCCATGCCGTCCGGTCAGACCAGGTGGTCACGCCCGCCCAGGCGTTCGCGCGAGACTCCGGGCTTCCCTCGGGGTCGAAGGCCTGCATGAGCAGGCCGTCCGAGGAGAAGACTCGATCAACGCCCTCGCCGAGGGTCATCGAGTCTAGGTGGTCCCGGGGAGTGACCTCTTGGGTGGGGTCCTGGATGACCACCGGCTACTCCCCATCGACCAGGGAGCGCAGCTCCTCCATGAGCTTCAGCGTTGCGCCGCGGTCGCCCTTGTCGATCGCCCGCGCGAGCGTGGTCCCAGCCTGCAGGATGCGTCGGCCCTTGCCAGTGTTCCCCTCGAGGATGAGGCGCTGCCCCGTCTTCCTCAGGTCGGTCAGGAATGCTTCGGCGTCGGGCTTGATCTGCTCGAAGGCCTGCTGCCTCTCGGCGCGGATCGGGTCAGGCGCCGGGGGTAGGTGCTGCCGGCGACGTGCGTCGGCGTCGAGATCTGTTTGCGTCGGCGGAGCAGGCGGAGCCTCCCCCACTACGGCGCCTGAGGTGATGCTGCTCAGCGGGTCTCGCCCGAGCAGTGCGGCTTCGCCAGCGTCGAGAGGCGCGTCGGCCGGAGTCGGGATCGTCTCCTCCACCTTGATGCCGCCGCTAGCGTCACGCATCAGCTGCTTGAACAGCTCGGGCCGGTTGACCCGCAGGTGCTCCATGTAGGTGTTGACCTGGGTCTTGCTGCGACCCTCGAAGCCACCGGTGGCCTGCATGTAGGCCACCTCGCGCCGAAGCTCCTGCATGCCGAGTACTCGCTCGAGGGTGGCCTTGACCTTCGGGGACCCCTGGATGTCGGCGAGGCTCTCGCCCACGCCGCTCTTGATCGTGACGTCGCCCTTCTCGTCCAGACCGACCATGATCTTGGACAGCTTGTCCGGCGAGTTCAGATCACCGAAGCCCTCGAGGGCGAGACCGACGGCCTGCAGGTCAACGTTCTGCAGGGACCCGAGGGGCACGGCGCTCACACGAGAGCCAGCCTTCAGTGACTGAGCCAGGCCAGCGTCCATCGAGGAGATGAAGCGCTGCTCGCTCTTGGTGAAGCCACCCATGCGGTCGACGGGTGCCTCGCTCGGAAGGTGGCGGCGCTCGATCTCCTTGATGCGCTCGTCGACGTAGCCCTGGTAGTTGCGGTCGTTCCGGTCGGAGAAGATCCGACGGTCGACGAGCTCGCGATCGATGGCCGTGTCGGAGAGACCCTTCTCTCGCAGAAGGCGGCGAACATCGGTGACCGACTGCCGACCGACGAACGAGACCTGCTCGGCAGAGCGAAGGTCTTGCACCATGGCGTCGGCGGGCACGCCAGCCTGCGATGCGCGCTGGACGAACTGCTCCTCCACGCCGGTCTCGGAGCCCATGCTGACCGCGGTCAGCCCGCGGCGCTGATGCAGCCCAGTGGGCACCTGGTCGAGGCCAGGGATGGGGATGGTCACGGGGTCGGAGATCGCTCGCTGAATGAGCCCCTCGATCTCCGCCTCCTCCTGGAGAGCGCGCTGCCGCGACTGCTCCGCGGCGAGCTGCTCTTCCTGCAGCTTGAGCCTCGCCTTCTCGGCGGGGGTCTGGAACTGGGTGTAGTCGGCGATCCGCTTTCGGTTGGCGTCCGCGCGGGCCTTGTCGTTCACGTACCCCTCGACGCCGGCGCCGTCGACGATCGCGCGAAGAGCATGGGGCTCGACACCGTGCACCTCGATCAGCTCGGCGCGCATGTTCTGCAGCCGCGCCCGGGCGTCGGGGGTGAGCTGGCGGTCGGTCCTGACCTTCAGGAGATCCTGGGCCAGGGACAGGGCTGCCTCTCGGTCCTTGCCGTGCGAGGTCTCGTAGTAGCTGACGAGGTCGCCGACGAGCTGGGCACGGATGGCATCCGGGTCACCCTCCGTGGCGCTCGCACGATCCCACATCGCCTGCACGTTCGGGTCGGGCACGTCCTCGATGTCCCTCGAGGGGACCTCGGTGAAGTTGCCGTCCTCTCTCGCCGCGTCGAGGTAGGCCTTGATGGCCGTCGAGCGCTGCTCTGCCTTCTCGTCCGCGGCTCGCTTGGCGATGCCCGCACCCACGGACTGGCCGATCGACTCGAAGGCTTGCCCCATGGCCGCACCTTCAGCCGCAAGGCCAGCGCCCTGAGCTTGGCCACCCTGGAGGATGCCCTGCGAGCCAGCGATGATGCCGGAGATGTCCGGCTGCCGCGGCGAGAAGAAGCGGAAGGCCATCAGATGCCTCCCATGATGGAGGCGCCCACGATGCTGCCGATGCCACTGAGGAGGCCACCGGTCCTGGATCCGCTTGCCTGGGCCTTGCCGCCGGCGATGGCCCCTTCCGCGCCGATCTCCGCGCCGGTCAGCGCGGCCTGCGTGTTGACGCGGAAGGTCTTCTCGGCGACGTCGGTCTCGGCGAGCATGTTGGCGAACGCCTCCTGCGCACCGAACTGACGTTCCTCGAGCTCACCGCGGAGCTTAGCTCGGTGCCCAAGGATCTTCGAGAGCATGTCGTAGCCGGCGTCGATCTCCTGGCGCTCGGTGAAGATCGGGTCGAGCCCAGCGGCATCTGCCGCACGACGTCGGTCCCGGTTCTGCGATCCGAGCAAGCGCATGAGCCCCTCGGTCTCGCCGGCGAGAATGGCGTTCTGGCTGACGTCGGACAGGAAGCCACCGTCCATCTCCGCGGACTGCAGCAGGCGCGCGAAGATCTCGGGGCCAGCGAAGGCGAAGTCGTTGGGGTCAAGCTCGAGGCTGCTGGAGCCACCATCCAGCCCGAACGTGCCAACTGGCTTGAGCCCCTCGCGTTGCCGCGACGGGTTGATCGCGCCCTGTTGGATCACCGGCTCTCCGTGGTGCTCGAAGCCGGAGAGGAATTCGCTCATGCTGACCATGGTTCACCTACCTGTTGTCCGTCACGCTCGCTCGAACGGTCACGTCGAGGAGCTCGAAGTCGACATCCACCGCCGGGGTCTTCGTCCGCATGACCAGCTGTAGAACCCGCGCTTCCTTCGCGCACCCCGCCAGGTCTTCCGTCTCGAACGACTTGGTCAGGTCAATCACAGGCTGACCCGACTCGGGCGCCGCTGCAAGGTCCCGGTACACGTCCACGTGAAGTTGCCCGGAGGCCATCGCCTTCCGCGCGACATCCAGGAAGACCCACTCCTTCTCCAGCTCGGGACGGTCGTAGGACATCGCCATCGTCGACCACCTGGGCATGAGTGCGCCGAGGCTAACGGTCGCGCTCGACACCGGGACCGGGGAGACCGAGGCATCGCCGCCGGCGAGCAGCATCCGCAGGTCCCCGTTGTCGTCCAGGTACGAGTAGTTGACGTACCCGAACTGCTCGGCGTCGCTCGAGTCGAGCCATCGCAGGGGGGCGCCTCGAGGTCCCTCGAAGACGTCGTCGACCGTCCCGCTGAAGATGTTCCCGACTCCGGCGGTCAGGGTCGTGGACCCCCAGATGTTTGCCGTCGGGCCCATCATCACGGTGCGCACGTCGGAGCGGTCCATCCAGACGATGAAGCCCTCCTCCGTGCCGCCGACCAAGACATGGGGCCCGCCGTTCTTCGAGAGCGCCTGGCCCAGCGCGCTGATGCGCGGGCCCTGGTACTTCGAGAAGCGGTGGCCAGCGATGACGGCGTTGACCGCGGCGTCACCGTCGGCGGGGTGGTCGAACTCGACGGCGAAGCGGTCCTCACCTACGGGCAGGGACGCATCGTGCCCGGTGAAGATGTACTGGTCGCGCCTTCGGTTGATCGTCGCCGAGATGAACGGCAGCGCCTCGTGGTCGATCGTGTTGCTGAAGTAGGGAGCGATGCGCTTCCCGATGAAGACCGGCGTCTCCTCGAGGGAGAAGAGGACCATCGGCCCGCGGTCGGCGATGAAGTAGAGGCGACCCTCGAAGGGGACGATCGACTGCGCCGAGACCGCTCCGTCGTTCTTCGAGATCTCGCGCGTCGAAAGGGCTAGCGATCCGCCAGTGGAGACGATATTCGCCCTGAAGATCGAGTTGCGCTTGAACAGCACGGCCTGGCCGGCGTACTCGGAGATCCCGACAAGGCCAACGCGGTCGCCGCCGCCAACCGGAGCCTCCTGCCCGGACACCACGACCTCGGGCTTGTACGGGACGCTGAACGAGACGACGTCTTCGCCGCGCACTCCATCCACGGTGACGTCCCCGTACCACATCGCGCTCTGGGCCACGCCGACCACGTGGGCGTGAGGCGGGGCCCCCTCGCTGAAGTCGAGCACCGTATCGACCTGCGAAGTCAGCACGTCGTCGACAGGGACGCTGAACGAGTCCGACTTCGAGTCGACCTCGCCCACGAGGAAGAACTCGCCTCCGTCGACGAGGGTCATGAAGATCTGCAGCAGTGTCTTCTGCGGGTCGGCCGACACCGGAAGGCCGGTAAGCCTGACGCGCAGGTTCTCTGACGGCTGCTCCTCGTCCTCGGCGACGGCGAACACCTGCAGCTCCTCCGAGGGAGCGGAGACCGCCCCGTTCTTCGGGTCGATGAAGCGCGTTCGGATTCGGCGCAACCCCTGCGCGGGCTCCTGCCCCTCGGGGGTGGCGAAGAAGAAGTCCGCCGGCGACGTGCCAAGGGTGTCCGCGGTGATCTTCCGCTCGCTGTTGGGCTGCGGGGTGGACGGGTCACCATGCACGCCCACGTCCCTGCAGTTGACGCAGCTCAGGGCGAACTGGTCTTCCACCTCGAGGCGGCGGAAGCTCGTGCCCGCATACGGAAGGTCGGCGATCGACGTCGGCGTGTAGCTGCTGGTGCGCGCCACGGAGTCCGTGCCGATGTCAGCTCCAGACACGTGACCAGAGGCGGACGCATCCTCGAAGATGTCGACCTCCTCGATCAAGTTCCCGTCGCCATCGGCAACGGAGCCCGTGAACATGCCCACCTTGAAGCAGTGGACCCGGCCACGGAACGGCATCAAGCCGTTGAGGATGTTGGCCTGCAGCTGCGAGCCGAACATCTCCATCGGGTAGGTCGCCTCGTCGGGGTGCTCCGAGTTGTGGAAGTCTTCGCTGGGCACGAGAGACACGTCGGGAGCGACGATCGCAGCGATGCTGGCCGGGAAGTCGCCCGCGACGAAGGTCGGCGCGTTCCCATCCAAATCGACCACCCGCACCTTCGTGGTGCTCATGACCTCGACGATGCGGAAGACGGCACCGTCGAAGTTCGCTGACGGGGTACCGCTCGTCCGCTTCGCGAGCTGGATGAGCATACCCGTGTGGTCGAGCACGAAGGTCTGCCCCACGCCGCTGATGTCGATCGTGTCCGTGTCGCCAGCATCGAACGAGGCCGTGTCCACCAGCACCGGGCCGGTGACGGTGTACTCCTCGCCAGCGGACAGGAGCGTGCTGATGTCGGTGTCCGCCAGGACGAAGGAGACGGACATCCGATCCGAGCTCGTCGAAGCCTCCCACGTGCCGCCGCCGGGGTAGTCGATCGACGCCTTGGCATCGAAGCCAGACCAGTCGGCGTAGTTCTCGGGCGAGGTGAGGTCCGACTTGGGCACCTTGCGCACCACGAGCATGTCCCTGCAGAGCAGGTCGTTCGAGGTGTTCTGGATGTCGTAGTCCCACTGGCTGTTGATCCAGTTGGAGGACCCAAGGAGCGTGTGCCCGCCCCAGTACTTCTCGGTGGCACCCTGGATGCCCTTCCTCGGGTACCACTTGCGCACGTAGATGTACGTGTCGAAGCCAGGCTCGATGACCGGCTTGGAGGTGCGGACGTACACCTCCTTCTTCATCGAGGTGTCCCACCACCCGACGTAGACGAAGCCATCACGGCACTCAACGAACGGGCCACCGGCTCGCAGCGAGTTGCGCCTCGAGTAGAGGGGGATGCGCCCGTCGACCGAGTCCATCCGCAGCAGCGCCGACCAGGCGAAGAACTTGTTCGGACCCCAGTCCATGTTGGAGTCGCCGAGCTGCCTGATGTAGGTCGACCCCGGCACGTTGAGGTGATACGCGCGCTCGGTCACGGTCGGGTCGTCGTTGTCCAGCTGGACAAGCGCATCGTTCCCCACGTCACCCGTGCTATCGAACGTGTTGACCTCGTAGAGCGGGTCCCTCAAGAGCTCGAAGTCCGGCACGCTCACCGGGGCAAGCAGTCCGGCAGGCCGCACCTCCCGGTTCTCGATGATCGCCACACGGCCTCCGTTGGCCGCGTAGATCTCTCGTTCATACGTGGCGAATGAGACCGGGTTCTCACTGTCGCCCATCTCGTGCCAGAGGCTGATGAGCGGGTGCGAGTGGATGCGGCCGTACCGGTCCTGCTTGGAGTCGTAGACCATGTGGCCCACGCCGACCTCGCCACCAACCGAAAGCACGCGGACGAACGCCGCCCAGCCCGTGGGGGCGGTGTCGTAGTCGATGGCGCGCGGGTCGAAGTTCTCGGCGCGCTTGAAGTGGATCTCGTCGAGCTGGGTCGAGATCACCACGCACGAGACCTCGCCGGCGAGAGAGTGCATCCAGCCCTGACGACGATCAGGGGCCGCGATCGCGTCGTCACCCGAATCCGAGACCTCGAGCTCGGAGTCTCGGGCGCACCCAATGACCACCTTCTGGTTCGCGTCGGCGCCAACGGCGTTTGCTCCGATCATCCAGTTCGGCGAAGACAACGTGTCCTCACGCTCCTGGATGATGGTCGGCACCAGCTTCCCGTTGATCCAGAAGACCGGCTCGATGTAGTTGGCGCTGTCGCGCTCGATCAGGGCGCGCACGTGGGCCCACTCACCGACGGGGACGCGCCCCTCGGCCTTTGCCACGAACAGCCCCTTCTCGGGAGCCGAGCCTCCGACGAGGCCGGTCGATCCAACCGCGAGCTCGGGGTGACCGTCGCGAAGCCGGAACCACCACGAAGCCTCGTGGCCATTCGTGCCGTTGACGTCCTTGGACGGGTCGGAGTCCTCGCGCCCAACCCACACGATCGTCTGGACAGGGAAGCGGCCATCGAGCTTCACCCAGCCGTCGAAGAAGAGCTGCCGCCCGCTGGACGGAGAGGTGATCACCGACGCATCGTCGAAGACCACTCGGTCGTCCTGCAGCGGCATGGCGAAGCCGCTCTGATCGTCACGTCGAGCGCGGACATGCAGCGCGCGGTTGATCGTTCGCGTAGGCCCAGAGAGCCTCCAGCGATCGTCAGCCTCGAACAGGGAACCCTGCGCCGCAGCGTAGAGGACTTGCTCGAGTGCCTTCAGACCGAGGATCCGGTTCCCCCTCGAAGACACGAGCCCACGGCACCACCTCGGGTGGATGTCGGTCGCACGCCCCACCGCCACAGGTGACAGCAGGGTGACGCGCCAGTCCGCACCACCAGGCGCAGGGTTCTTCCAGTAGACGGCCGTCTGCACGGCGTCCCCCACGAGGGTCTCCCCGTAGGTGAGCGGCTTGCCCTTGCCGAGCGGCAGGGGCTTGTCCTGGATCGCATCCCCGAACGAGCTGTACCCGATGATGCGGAAGGTCGACGCGGCCACGCCCACCTTGGTGTCGCCCTCGTAGGGACGGGCAAGGATCAGCGCAGTCGCCGTGACCCGCTCGATGAAGTAGGCCTTCGGGTACGTCTTGGGCAGGCCCTCCTCCGTGGGCACGAGCAGGCGCTCGTCCTGCACCTGCAGGAACGTGCCGAGGATCGACTCGAGGTCAGCCTCTGGGCGAGTCAGGGGGAACTCCGCGTTGCCTGCAGCGTTGACGGTGGACGAGCGGCGCGTGACCGTCACCGCCTGAGTCCCACCGCCCACTGGGCGAAGGATGTCCTCAACCTCGAGCTCCCGATCGGGGTGCGCGTGACCGCCGAGGATCTTGCCGGTGCCAGCCGCGACGGCCGCGCCGGCCGAGGTGGGGAGGTCGCCAGGGGCCGCGGCGCCGAAGACGCGCACGGCGTCGACGAACATCTTGCAGCCCATCTCGCACCACGCCCGCTCGAACGGATCGGACCCGCCGCCGATCGTGAGGACGGAGCGCTCGAGGTCTTTCCGGTGGAAGGTGACCTGCTCGTAGAAGGCGAACTCCGCGTTGGGAGGCTGGGTCGTAGAGAGCAGCGCCTCACTGGGCGTCCAAGCGATGTAGACGTTGACCGTCTCCTCGGTGTCAGAGGGCTCGACGCCGACCTGCACCGTGACCGTCCTGTTGGCCCACTCCGCGTCCTTGCGATAGCGGGGCACGTTGACGTTCGTGAGCTGGTACCAGGAGTAGCCGAAGGCGGTGTTGCCCGCCTCGCTAGCATTCGGAACGAAGAGGCCCAGGCCTTCCTCGTCGCCGTTGTTCCCCACCTTGACGTCGAACGGCATGGGGTAGTGCCACGCCTCCGATCGGCCGAAGGTGTTCGTCTGGTCGCCGATGCGGAACTCGGTGTGGATGCGGTGGCCGAACCTCAGGAGCGGCCGAAGCGGCACGTGCTGACCGTGGTCGTGGTAGTCGGTGCCGTTCGCCGAGTCGACCTGGTCGACATCCTTCACGGACCAGTCGATGAGGTCCGGCGCGAACTTCGACTCCCACAGGTTGTCGGTGATGTTGGTCTGCCCGTCGGGCGGGCCAGCGATCTTGCGCGACTGACCGTAGACGGCGCCCGTGGGGCGGAAGCGCATCTGGACGGCGAAGCCGCTCTTCCCGTCCTGCAGCGACTGCCTGAGCAGATCCTTCAGTGCGGGGTTCGAGCTGAAGTCGAGCTGGATGCGCTCACCCTCACCCGACAGGTAGACCTGCTTCTCACCTTCGATGCCGCCGTCGACCTGCGGCAGTGCGAACGGGGCGAACACGCCGTGGTTCCCCGCCACTCGGTCTTTGCACACTCCGCCCGAGCCGTCGGTCAACGGCCACAAGCCGACCAGATCCTTGACCCCCGGCTCGAGGGTGTCGTCGAGAACTGTCTCGTGCCATAGGCTCCACTCCGCCTGCTTGTCGGTGTAACTGCGCGGCGCATCGTAGATGCGGAAGTCGCTGATCTCCGTCTCCCGCTGATGCCACCTGAACGCTCGGACCACGACCGCGAAGGTCGCGTTGTGGGTGTAGCCGGCGCCGGGGCCGAAGTCCGCGGCAGCGCTGTCGACGAAGCCCAGCCCCGTCTCCGGCGTCATGCGATACGAGTACGTCGCTCCGGCGTAGGCCGAGCTGTTCTCCATCGTGTTGATGGTGAGCAGGAAGCCAGCTGCATCTGTCGAGTCGACCCCGTCGCCGTCGCGCTGGAAGACCAGGCGGTAGCCTCGGAGCGCCTCGGTGTTCACCCCGCCGACCTGGTCGGGATCAAGGCCCTGCCACGCCTGGTCGTGGATTCCCCAGGGGTGACGTCCCCCAATGTAGATGCCGTCCCACACCGAGGTCTCGGTCCCCCACTCACCTGCGAGCCCGGTGCCGAAGTCCACCATGCCCGAGTAGTTGATCTCGACGTTGTCCTCGCTGGCGGCATGAGCGCACCTGAGCTGGTGCAGCACGGTCTTCGTGTTGCCCGCCCCGGGCGGCTGGTCCGGCTTGTCGTAGTCGTCGTACGTGGTGACGCTCGCCTGGCTGTGATCGCTGACCTGGTAACCACCGTTCTCCATCGGAGCGGAGTCGATGCCAGCGTGGATGAAGCCAGCCGACGTCCACGGCGCGCACCGGTACCCAAGGCCGAGGTGCATCTCCTCGCGACCAGACCACCGGATGCCGTACTTGGCGAAGTACTCGAGCGAGTCCGCGGGACCCTTCCAGCGGTAGACGGTGTTCGACCCGCCGCTCTCCCAGCTGTACTGCTGGACGGCGTCGTCGTCGGTCTTGCAGAAGAAGTCGATCCGCCCGTCTTCCTCCCAGTCGGTGGTCGGAGTACTCCCCGTCCCCGCCGTGCCCGTGTCCATCGAGAGCTGCATCTCGACGTGGTACGTGCGGCCAGGCTCGACGAACACCGGCACGACCATGGCCCGGTAGGCCAGGGTGCAGTGGGCGCCAGAGCCCGTGCCGTCGATCGCCTCACTCACCGTGCCATCGGTGAGCAGATACCTCATGCCGGACGGGCGCCAGGCGCCATACCCGGGGGCGTCGAGCCACATGAAGCAGAGCATGTAGTTCGACGGACGCTGCTGGTACGTCGTGGTCGGGATGCCGAGCACGTTGTCGCCGCGGTCGACGTCCACGTCGAGGAGCTCGCCCGTGTTCACGACCCCGAGGGCCCAGCTCATCGGACTCATGCCGTCGCCGCCTTTCTGGGCGATGGCGGTGAACTCATCGATGGCAAGGTCTGCGCCAGCGTGAGTCCTGAGGTCCGAGGTCGACTGGTACGTCGAGCTGTTGGTCGGGTTGGTCGGCGCACTGAAGAGCTTCTCCGTCTCGGGCAGGCGGAAGCTCACCTTCATGCCGAAGGACTTGCCGCGCCTCGAGGCGAACACGCGCTTCGACCTGGCGTCCGTCTCGGAGCCGTGGGTGGCCACGACGAAGTCGCCGCCGATGTCCTGCTCGCTCTTCCATGGCAACGTGACGTGCCCGACGACCGGCGCGCTCTTCTCGTAGAGGACAGGGAGGCGCCCGTCCTTCGACGGACTGCATCGAACGCCAGGCCGGGGGGCGACCTTGTTGCCGAACTTGATCGCCCCGCCAGACGCCTTTGCCGAGCCGCGATCGAAGTCCACGTTGAGGGCGTCGGGCGACTCGCCGGGAGAGAGCCGGAACGGGTTGACGTTCAGGTTCAGTCCCGAGTCGATGGGGAAGAGTCTAAGCGAGCGCCTTGCCATCAGTACTCACCCGTCCAGTCCTTGTCCGGGTTGAAGTGACCAGAGTGACCGTCGGGGCCGACAAGGAACCCGGGCTGCTGCTCCTGGCGGGGTCGAAGCCCAGCGAGGAATGCATCGTGACCCTCGGCGAGGACCGTTTCTACGGACGCGATGCCGTCGTTGTTGCGGGTCTTGTGGAACAGAGACCTCGCCACGCGGGCCGAGATGTACTCGTAGTTCGACTCGTCCAGCGGAACGTGTAGCTCGTAGGTGTCACCCACCTGCACCGACGTATCCCACTGCGGGAACACCGTCAGCTCGATGACCCACTTCGACAGGTCTCCGTCGTAGACGTGCTCCTGGCTGATCACCTGAGCAACGGCGCCGCGGCGGTTCGTCGTCTCGCTGGACCCAGAGGTGATCTCCACCTCCATGCCCACGTATGCGTCGACCTCCCAGTCGAGAGGGAACTCGTTCGCCGGGGTCGCTCCATCGACCGGCTGCGAGTCGAGCCGCAGCTTGTTCCTCGCGTTCGCACTCGGCGAGTCGACGGTGCCGTAGTGCACTCGCGTCGGCAGCTTGGACACGTCGAGCTCGATGTCGATCGCCGACGTGTGCTTCAGCAGGTCGATCGCTCCGTCGGTGGCGAGGTACCAGCCCTTGCCCGAGTCCCGCGGATGCTCGATGTAGTCGACCAAGGTCCCCTGCTTGGTGAGGCCCTGCGACATGTCGCGCACCCCGTAGACCCGGTAGATCCACGAGGGGAAGTGGTAGCGCTGGACGTCTTCCTTCAGCTCGCGAACGCGGTCCCCATCTGAGGCGAGCATCGTGTGCAGCACACGCCCGTAGCTTCGATCGGCATTCGCTCGGTGACGGTGTAGCCAGCGCGTGTGGTGATCGATCCATCGAGAGATCTCAACGTCCGACCAGTACTTCGCCTGGGGGTCGTTGACTTTGTCGCGAACCGCCTGGATGACGTCTTTCAGTCTCATCCCGATGCTCCCCTAGAAGCTCAACTTGGGGGTTGGGCGCCTGATCCTCAGGTTGTCGCCCTGGTTCCCGGGGATGCTGCGGGCGACGACGATCTTGTCCTTGTGGACGAAGCGTGTCTTCTCGTAGCCCTCTCCGCCGGGCTTGAAGTACGCAGCGACGCGCTCGGCATATTCACGCTCGGCAATGTCGTAGCGCTCACGTGCACCGCGGTCGAGGTCGTCGATCCAACCCTTTCGACCCTGGTGCTCTCGATCCGAGGACATCCGCTGCAGCACGTCGATGTCGACGTCCGACGGGTCTCGAGGGAAGCCGTCTACGTGAACAGCCACGACGAAGTACGGCTCGCCCGTCTGCGGTGCACGGTCCCAGATCTGCCAGCACGCAGGATGCACACCAACGGCTCTCGCCTGCAGTGGGTTCTTGCAGATGAACAGACCGTTGCTGCAGCGGCGACGTGCCTTCTTGATCCAGTCCTGTGCGCGCATGTGAGGTGAGTGGGGCGGGGGATCTCTCCTCCCCCGCCCGTTTGGTGGCTTTACAGGACTTCGCTGATCGCGGCGAGGAGGACGTGCTTGTCGCGCACGTCGGTACCCATCGTCTCGCGGCAGTACATGGTCGCCTGGTAGGCGTCCTTGTTCTCGATCCGGTGGTAGATCGAGCCATCCTTGCTCATCCACTGAGGATCGGACAGCACGTAGATGCGCAGGTCCGGCTCGTGGAGGAAGTAGATGCGGTTGTTGACCGAGTCACGGTCAGCGATGACCGGGGCCCCGTTGTAGTCGAGCGCCTTGTAGCCGCCGTCGTACTCGGTCGTCCCCACGTAGCGTCGGTCGGCAAGCAGCAGCGCCGCGTAGCGCCGCGTGATGCCGAACGAGGTGATGAGCGCCGTCGGCGCAGCATCGCCCGTCTCCATGGCGGTCGTGAACGCTTCGTCCATGAGCGCCAGGGTCAAGGCCCTGTCGGCGGCAGCCGTCAGCACCGTCGCGCGGTGCCACTCGTTGGCAGCCACGGTCGCGTCGATGTTCTGAAGGTTGCCGGGGTTCGGGTTGCCGTCATCGACGATACCCATGATCCCCATCGGGTCGACGTTGTACGAGGAGTCGCCGATAACGGCGCCCGCGTCGTCGTTCGAGATGAGAACGATGAAGTAGTCGTTGCCGGCGTTCAGCCCGCCGTTCGTGCTCGAGGCGATGGTGATCGTCTCGGCACCGAGGGTGCGGTCCACCGCGGTGATGGTGCGGATGTCGCCCAGGTCGCCGACCGAGTTGCCGCCGACCGCCGTGGCCGAGACGAACGCGATGCGCATACCCACCTTGAGGTACTTCGCAGCGTTGAGCTCGGGGCACTGAGCGGCCGTGGACTCCGGCCAGATGGAGACGATCTGCAGGGGCACCGTGGTCAGCGCACCGGTCCAGGACTCGGTCTCACCGAGGACGCCAGAGCCGTCCAGGTGATAGGAGCGCTGCTTGTACCGGGACATGTCGATGCCCAGGCCCTTCACCTCGGACTCCATCGACTTGAGCCACGCAGCCATCTGGGTGCGCGAAGCGTCGGCCGTGATGCCGTCGAACTTCACCCGACCGTACAGGTGACGGACGGGGAAGGAGTAGTTGTCGTAGTCCTGCTGTCCGGGATCGGGGAGGTCACCGCCGGCGGCGATGGCGTTCACTCCGATGTTCCGGCCGATGTGGATCGGGAACACCACGTTCTTGCCTTCGACGCGCTCGCGGTCCCGGGGGAGCCGCTCGAGGAGCGTGTTGGGCGTGATGACCGTGTCCGCCACAGCGGGCAGGAAGAGGTCGTTCAGGATGTGGTCGTAGAAGGCGTCGCCCGACTGGAACTCTACGCCTAGACCAGCTTCTTCGATGGACATGAGGGTCCACCTCCAAGGGTGTGTCGGTTGTCAGACCGGCAACCCGAATGCGCGCGCAGCGTCCTTGGTCATCTTCAGCAAGTTCCCGTTGTCCAAGTCTTCCTTGGTCGGGGGCTTGTCGACGGTGATCCCAGGAGCCGCCCGCGTCGGGCGCTCGGTGGAAAGGCGCCGCTTCGACGGCACCGTTTCGACTCGGCTCGTCTTGGCTTCCTCCATGACCGACTTGATGTCGTTCGCGACGACCGCGGTCACCGACGCAAGGTCGGCGCTCGGGTCAGCCGCAAGCGCAGCAGCGATCTGGGCTCTGGCCATGGACCTCACCTTGTCACTTTCCAGCCACGGGTATTCGCCGACCTCGGCGTTGATGGCTTGGTCCTGGTGCGTCGTCGCATCGCGCGCGTCACGCTCCTGGTCCTTCGCCTTCAACTCGGCCAGCTCACGTCTCAGCTGTGCCAGCTCCTGATTGTGCACCGGCTGCTCCTGCGACCGAGACGTCGTGCCGCCAGGGAGATCCAGGTCGTCGTCCGGCTCGTCGCCGCCACCCGCAGGGGTGACGCCGGCGATTACGGCATGAGGGTCCTGGAGAGCTCGTTGGACGGCTTGCGCCACGGTGGGGTTGGCCTGCAGGTGCGCCTGCAGTTTCTGGTACTCGCTGTATCCGGCCTTCTTCTCTTCCAGCTCACGTCGCTCGGCGGCAAGCGCCTCGGACTTCTGCTGTTGACTCAGGCCTTGCTGCGCCAGCGTCTTCACCTTCTCGATCGGCATCGCGACGGTCTTCCCGCGGACGGTCAGCTCGATCTCAGAAGTCGCGTCAGCCTTCGGCGGTTGGGCGTCTCCGCCTCCTACTTTGGACTCATCAGACATGGTTTGGCTCTCTTGGTTGTGGCTCGCTAAGCGACCGTGGTCGCCCCGTCAGCCTCGGGTTGACTCGCCTCTTCAGGCGAGGTGCTCTCTTCTTCCACCCCCATCAGGCGGTTGTACTCCTTGACCGAGATCTCCTCGATCATGCGGGGGTAGGGACGGATCATCCGAACATTGCCGTTGCCGTCGGTCGTGTGCAGGATCTTCAGCGGCACTTCGCGCTTCGAGTGCTCCAGGCAGCACTGGCACCAGATCGTCTTCGACGGCCACATGACCCCGAGGGGCTTGTAGCTCGCAGCCCAGTGCTCGGGCCGCATGTCGGACTCCTTCTTGTAGAGCCAGATGCCGGGTCCGCCGCAGACGTGACAGCGGACGTACCACATCACGTCCTTCTTTTCGTCTGCGCGCCGATCGGCCTCCTTCTGGCGCATCTCCTCCATCATCGTGAACGCCGCGGTCGCAGCCTGCACACGAGACTCCTCGTCTACGGACGACGCCGGCGCCAGAGCCACGCCACCCGTTGCGTGCACGACGGTGGCCCCGCCGTTGGGAGTCGGGACCTTGATCGCCTGGCTTCGCTTGGCTCTCGACTTGGGCGGCGCCACGCGCATGCCGGATGACGTCTCCGAGGGACCTGCGTTCGCGCGAGCCTTCAGCTCCTGGTCTTGCGCGAGCAGCTCCGCTCGCTTTTCTGCGGCTCGCTGCTCGGCTTGCGCCATCGCCTTCTGTGCATTTTCGGACAGCGGCGCACCTTCTACGTCGGGAGACTCGGTGTAGGTCTCGGGGGGGAGGCTGCGTTCGGTCATGGCTTATCCGGCCTTTGGTTTGGGTGCTGAGGGCGTGCCCTTTTGTCCGGGCGTGCCCTGCTGAGCTTGCATCGCCTTCAGCTCCGCGGCGCGGCGCTGGGCGAGCTGGTTCTTGAAGTCCTGCCACCGGAGGAGGAACTTCTGCTGAGTCATCCCATCCAGCCCCTCGAAGGCGGCACCGTTCATGAAGTGCTCAAGCACCGGCAGCCGCGCCTCGGGGTCATGGAAGGGTTGAGGCTTCGGGACGTACATGTCCTCGCGGAGCATGCGCATGACGATCCGCTCTTCGTCGACCGTCTGGCGCGTCATGACGTCCATCAGGTGCTGGTCGTCATCGAAGCGAAGCGCACGCATCACCAGGCTCTGGTGAGCCGGGTTCGTCTCGGGGGTGAGCGCTCGGGCAGACACGGCATCAAGCAGGGTCTGCTTGTACGCCTCGCGCGACTCGAGCGGCGTCGGCTCGGCACGGAGGCGCAGCTGGTAGTGGCCGCGCAGGTCCGTGCCCATGAACTTCAGGGTCTCCATGTCCCCGCTGTCGCCAACGATCTGGGCTACGCGCGGCCGATCGTAGTGCAGCCCCGCCAGCTGCAGGCACATCGTCCCGAGCTCTTCAACCGCCTCGAGGTTCGCGTGGTTCACCGGGGTGAGCATCGCGTTGTTGTCGGCCTGTACCAGCTGGATCGCCGCGCCGGAACGCACGCCAGCGGGCATGGCGTTCTTCGCCGGAGATGCCTGGCCGGAGATTTCGTCCATCTCGCTGGCCGCGGCATCGGAGTTCAGGATCACCGAGTCCGGCAAGCGAGGCGTCTGTCCGAAGTGAGGGGCTGCGCCACCGGACACGTCGTACTCGAAGACCTGCCCCGGGATGCTCGTCAGGCTCAGGGCCTTCACCGAGGAGTTCTTCGGCAGGAACACCGGCGCGTTGCCGTAGGTCTTCTGGTACTCGATCGCGTGCGAGCGCGAGCGGTTGTACGCCTTCTGCGACGGGCGCAGCTGCTCGACGAGAGACAGGCCCATGAACCGGCCCTCGCACGGAAACCAGTCGACCTTGACGAACGGCAGGGGGTTGCCACTCGCGGCGTACGGGTTGGCCTCGTTCCGAACAACGATGTTCCCGGCCAGGAGGATGTACCGGCCCCGCATGCCGTTGCGCGGAAGGGGGCGCTCCCAGAACTCGACGACACGAGCCCGCGCCCCAATCTGGCTCTTCGCCTTGGTCCCCAGGTTGTTGTACCCCTGGAGCCCCGATGCGAGGTTGGCGATGTTCTCCTCGTAGAGCTGCGCGCCGCGCTCGTTCTCGTCTCCCTGGAACCCGAGATCGCCGTACCGATCGATCAGGTCTTCGATCGGTACGTACCCGATCTGCGACATCCACATGCAGTCGTCGACGCCACCGGAACGCGCGTTCGGATCCCAGTACACGTTGAACGGGGAGGGCACGTCGACGCAGATCTCGCCCGGGTAGTCGTCGACGAACCGCCCTTCCTTCTCGAACTGCTGACGAAGGTCCGGGTTGAACTCCGGCTCCAACGTCGCCGAGCCGTCGGGGTTGGTGTAGATCCGGTCGGGCGTGCCCTTCATCGGATCGAAGGTGACCTTCAGCCAGCCAGACCCGCAGACGGCGGCGTCGATCGTCGCTCGGCGCATCTTCGCCCGCGACTTGGTCTGCTGCTTGATCGAGTCCCAGACCTTGAGCGCGGTGTCCGCGGCAAGGATGTCCTCGAAGTCGCCGCTCTTCGGAGCGACGACGAAGTCGGTGTTGGTCGACAGGAGCTTGGCGACAGCCTTCACGACCTTGGGCAGGATCTTGTTGGCCTGGAAGAACTCACGGTTCTTGCCGCGACGGCGCGGGACCCGGAGGCGCCCATCGTCCATCACGATGATCTGGGCCCCCATGTAGTAGGCCTTGTTGACCCACCAGAGGCGCTCGAGGGCGCGACGTTCCGGGGCTTCTCCGGTGACGTCCACGTAGTGGTGGACGTACTGGAGGGCCTCCCCAGAGTTCAGCCTCCCTCGCAGCTTGACCATCTACAGCAACTCCTGCTCGTCCACGTGACGCTCGATGCTGGCCAGCTGATCCTCGAGCGTGGTGTCCACGTCGGGCCCGGTGGGCTCCTGGTCGTGCATGGACTTGAAGCGCGCGAACTGCTCGGCCGCCCATGGATTCTTGAACGCGATCACGTGTGCGGTCAAGTCATCGATTCGTGCCAGGAGGCGAGCGATCGTCTTTCGATCCTGATTGCCAGCAAGCAAGAAGTACTTCATGACCGCCCAGAGGGTGATCCAGGGGAAGGTTACGGCGAAGAGAGCCACTGCGAACTGTTGCCAGGGAGTCATCAGAATTCGTCCTCGTAGAAGTCGTCCTCGTCGTCATCCAGGTCCCCCATCTCCTCCTCGAACTCGCGCCAATGGCGCTCGTCGGCCGTCTTCGGCGGCGGTGGCGGGGTGTCCGGGATACCGCGAAGCATCACGTCTTTCTGCGCCATCAACACGACGCAGTAGGCTTCGAGGCAGTCGTCGTGTCGACCGCTCGGTGCACCGTAGGTGCCGTCGTCCTTGACCTCGTACTCCCGTGCCTCGGAGATGAGCGTGTCGCTGTTCACCTCCGGCGGATCCTCAAGGCCAAACACGATGCGCGCCTCGTTGATCATCAGGTACTTGGTCTGGCGGTTGGTGTCCCACCCGAACTTGGGGACGGTCCTCTTGCCGATCTGCCCGTAGACCGGGCGCCGACCGATGTTCGGGTAGCGCCTCTCCTGCAGGCGCTGCAACGTGGCGCCACCGGGGCCGTCGCCAGCGTCGGGCAAGAGGTAGGCGTTGTTGAAGTGGTGGCAGATACACCACGCGATGTCCGCGAGCTCGCCGGGCCCAACCTGCGAGTGGAACTCGGCGCACTGATCCAGGCTCATCTTCTCGATGACCTCGAGGACGGAGAAGTCACCCGTCTCGCTGCCCTCTGCCGTGTCGGTGGCGGCGATGTACGTTCCATGCTCAGTCGGCTGATGCCAGATCGTCAGGGCGCCGCGCGGGTTGCCCTGGAACGTGTAGTCGAACTCCCCCTTGTCCTCGTTCCAGCCGCGGATGATCACGTCCCCCCGCCATAGAGGATCGCGCGTCTGCTTTGCCAGCCGGACCAGGTGGCGCTGATTGAACACCGGACGGCCGGACGCGAGGAACGCCTCCTCTGGTGTCGCCGGGAACTCTTGGTGGAAGAGATCGAGGTCCCCGAAGAAGTTGTTCCGAATGTGGTTTCGGCGCCACTTCAGCTGACCGAGGTTCAGGCCAAACTGCGTAACGAGGAAGCTCTCCTCCTCGTCGAGCGTCGACATGATCTTCTCCGCATCCCCCTCCTCTGGCTCGAGGTAGTAGTCGAACTCCCAGTCGTAGAACCAGGGGAAGAAGAAGGCGTGGTAGTCGTTGTTGCCGTTGTATGCGTCCCACCAGAAGTCGTGCCACCAGTTGCCGGTACCGTTCGCGGTCCCCTCGTACGACAGGACAGTGCCGGGTTGGTTCGGCACAGCCTGGTTCACGGACGCCACCTTCTTTTCGGGGTTGTCCCACGTGCCAGGCTCCGTGGCATGGACGAACGAGTAGGTGCGACCCCGGCAGGGGTTATCCGCTTTCGCTGTAGCGATATCGATCCAACCGTTGATCGGATCATCGAAGTAGAGCTGCGCGCGGTTTTCGTACTTGGTGGGAAGTCGATACGGGAGCTGGTCCCGCATGATCTTGCCCGTCTCCAGCAACGTCTTCGCGAGCGACTCTTCGTCAGCGAGCAGGCACGCGCGCACGTTCTCATTGCGCGTGACCTCCTCCACCATGGAGGCGAGCCAGTAGGTCGAGAGCCCGAACTGCCGCGCCTTCAACGTAGCTCCGCGGAAGGGCTTGCCTGCTCGCGCGAACTTGGCACGCACGGCCTCCACGTTTCGCTGCGCCTTGTTCAGGCGGAAGCGGATGATGTTTCGGCCCGCGCTCTTCTTCTCCGGGATCTTGATCAGGGCCTCGAGGTAGTCCCTCCGCCGAGGGAATACCGCGTCACCGCAGAGCCACTTGTAGAGCAGCGCATCGCGCCTCACGCCGGGGGCAGTGCTGCCGCAGATCTTCTCCCGGATGACCTGGCGTTCAGCCTTGCTCAGGCTCCGCGGCATCCTCGGCTCTCCTGACCATCTCGTTCAGCTCAGCCAGCTTGGGCATCATCTCAGCGGGCTCCACCTGGAAGGCGTACGCCGCGCGAAGGAGCGTGTCGAGGTATGGGTTCGAGCGAGAGCCGCTCATCAGTCGGCCGACGGTGGACGCCTGAACGCCGACCTTCATCGCGACGTCCTTGCGGGTGAAGCCCTCGTCGACTTTCCCCTGCAGCCAGGCGCCGAAGTAGCCCGTTGCGGCGTCGAAGGGGTCCATCACTCCTCCTCCGCCGGCGGGCGAACCGCCAGGATGTCGTCGATGTCCATGATCACAAACCCCGACTCGGCTTCGACGCCGGCGAGGTCGGTGCCAGCGTAGGAGCTGAACCAGACGTGGTCGCCCGCCTCGATGTCCATCGGTGCGCGGCTGCCGTCCTCGAGGACGCGGCCAGGGCCGACGGCCATGACTCGGCCGCGCTTCGGTTTGGTCTGCGCGGCTTCGGGCAGAAGGATGCCGCCGAGCGTCTTCTCCGCGGCCTCGTCGCGGCGGACCAAGACCTTGCTCCCGAGGGGCTGGGGGATCTCCTCGAGGTGGAACTCAGGATTGTCCGCGAGGCGCTCCGGGACTTCTGTGGCTTGGGCGGTGTTGTTCTCCATGCCCTACCACTACATCTTGGGGTTGCCCCGATGCAACCCCGAATTCACTCTGGGGAGCATGGGAAGCCGCTCCGTGACGCCCGCTGGGCGCCGCATCTACTGCCGTCTCCAGGCCTCAGGCCTCGAGCTCGAATCGACCTCCAGGCAGGTCGGATTCTGGATCGAGGGGCTGCTTCAGCAGCTTGGCCAGGAGGGTGTCGACCGCCTGATGAACCTGCTCGTCCGCATGGCGCGGAACGCATCGAACCCTTCAGCCTGGTTCAACTGGGCCACCACGAAGCCGTGGACGGCGCTCGTCCCTGACGAGCAGATCCGGTTCGTGTTCAACGGCCCGCCGGAGCCCCCGCGGCGAGAGCAAGACTGCGGCCTCGTCTCAGTCGGGAGCGTTGCGGCCCTTGCCGTTGGCTAGGTCTTCGAGCATCTCTTCGAGCTTGTCCGCGTCCACCGGGCCGCGGTCCTTGTTCTTGAGCATGCCCTTCATCTCGGCAAGCCGGGTGATCGCTCCAAGCTGAACCGCCGGCCGGCGCTTGTCCCTGGCGAGAGCGAGCAGCATGCCAACGACCTCGTCTTCGGCCACGTCCTCGAGGGGGGTAGGTACGCTCTTGATTCCTTCTTCGCCCATGACGTCCTTCAGCTCCTTGTCCCAGTTGACCACGGCGTCCCGGAAGCGCTTCGTGGCCTCGGGGTCTTTCTTCATCCAGGGAGGGCAGTTCCTCTCTGGCCATAGCTTGCGCTCGCGCCGAGCGATCTCGTTCCCGTCCGTGTAGCCGCCCGCCAGCACCTCGACGGCCTCGTCATCGTCATCGGGCAGCTCGTCTGCCGTTCGAGGCGGACTCCACGTCTTGCCCATCACGCACGCTTACGGCGGAACCAGAGGGTGAGCACCATGTCCTGCCCAAGGGAGCCACCCAGGTCTTCGGGGCGAACGGCGAGCGTTCCACCTGCGTCGAAGTCGATGTCGAGGTCATGCCCGCTGCTCCGGTCGCCGTTGGTTCCGCTATGGCAGGGGATCGTCGTGATCTCGGTCCCGTCACGCTTAATGCTGAAGTTCGACCCGGCTGAGCCCGGAGCGGAGTCGCTGCTGTACTCGAAGCCGACCAAGACCATGTCCCTCGACAGATAGTAGCCCTCGTAGTTCACGCCGCCGTTCGCGGTGACGTTCCCAGCCGTACGACCCCAGGTGCCGCCGAAGCTGCCACGCCATCCGAAGTGGTACGGCACCGCCTCTCCGAGCCAATGACCCCGTGTCGACTCGTACGTGTAGAACACCGACTGGTCCGTGTCGATCCAGACGTAGCCGTCGGAGGGCGACGGGTGCGGCGAAGCACCGATCGTGAGCATGCCGCCGAAGACCGACTGCATCTCGAAGCCGCCGCTCGAGTTGCGCGTGATGACGTACCCGGCGAGCTGCACCGAGTCGTCGAAGTCAACGTGCTGCCCGAGGCGGTGCTCGGGAAGGAGATCCACCTCGAGGGCGGGGGCTTCCGCGTAGTCGATGTCGAGCTGCGCAGGCCCGGAGAAGGTGATGTCCAGGGCCACGGTCCTACCCAGTGACGCCCTTCTCCAGGATCCAATCGCCGTGGAAGAGGAGTGACGGGTCGCTGTCGCCGCTCAGGATTCCGACCGCATCGAAGATCCCCTCGTGCACATCGCCGTCCTGAATCACCTCGGTGTTCGCCGCGGTGATGTCGATGTCGAGCGTGCCGTTGGCCAGGTCGTCCGGCGTGAGTGCGACCGTCGAGATCGCGACGCCGTCGGGGTCGTCCTTGGCCTTCAGCTCGAGCTCCAGGCCGGTGATACCGGTGAGGTCTTTCGCGGACCCACCTTCGTTGACGGTCACGTCCGCGTGGAACTTGACCTTCCCGCGGATTCGGAGCTGCGCGTAGTTACCCATGGCCGCAAGTGTGATGGTCGTCATCAGTCGAAGTGGTAGTAGACGTCGACCTCGTCGGCGTTCTCGCCGATCAGGTAGATGTTCCTGGCCTCCGCGGCTGACGCCGGAGAGGCCACCGAGTGGTGAATGGGGCCGATCGGGAAGTAGTAGTACGCCTGGCCCTGCTGCGCACCTTCGATCAGCACGCGCGGGCCGTCGATCGTCTCGACGCGGTACCAGTCGACGAACCGGTCCCAGTCGTTCTCGTCGCCGCCGGAGAGATCGCCAGCGATCGCCAGTACGGTCTCCGAGGTCACGCCGGTCACGACGCCCACGGAGCCATCGGTCAGGTTCCGCACGCGATCGCCAACCGAGACACCATCGGTGATGAACGTCGCTGACGAGTCCGTGAGCGTGGTGCCGCTGTCGTTGCTGCTCGGCTGCCCCACCACGCCGCCAGCCATGTAGACGAAGATGCCGCCCTGGCTCGCCAGGTGGTGAGCCACGGTGATGCCGGTGCACCCATCGGGTACGTCGAGCGCCTCGCCAAGCGAGGTGGACAACGTGAACTGCTCCGTGCGGCCAGCATCCTCGATCCCGGACCACCCGCCGCGGTGCATCGCTTGTAGTCGTTGGTTCAGGTCCATGGCTCAGTCGTAGTGGTAGAAGACGTCCACGTCCTGCGTCGACGTTTCGCCGAGGATGTGGAGCGGCGGAGCCGAGCCCGCCTTGAAGGACATGTAGAAGCGCCTCTCCGCAGAAGCGCCACCATCGATGAGGATCCGCGGGCCAGAGAGCGAGTTGCCCGTCGGGAGGATGTAGATGCCTGTGGTGTCCGTCGGGTCACGGCTCACGAACGTGCAGCCGGTCGCGGTGTCGGGCACGGTGAGGGCGGTGGCCGAGGCGTTTGACACCGCGGTGAATCGCTCGAAGGTCTCGTCCCCGCGCCAGGTGGGCCGAACCAGGTTCCGCAGTCGTTCGTTGAGGTCCATGATCAGTCGTAGAGGTGGATGAGGGTGCACTCGCCGGCGCCCGAGCCGCGGAGCCACAGGGGTCCGCCGTCGAGCTCGACCTCGAGGCTGTAGGGGATGGTTCGGATGTCGTTGACGTTGTCCCGCATCAGCTTGATGCCGGAGGCGTTGGAGCCCTCGTCCGTCGGAGACACGTAGTTGAAGATCGCCGCCGTCCTCGGGACCACGATGATCCTGTCCGCGCCAAGCGTCTCGGCCTTCGTGAAGGACGTGGTGAGCGCGTGAACGGAGATGTCCGTCTTCTCGCCCCACCCGCTGATGCGCATGGGGAGGCCGTCACTCGGGAGCATCTCGACGGGTTCATCGTCGAAGAAGTGAATGACCGAGATGTTGGTCGGGGCGACGGTGGACTGCACCCAGACCTGAGCGTCCCCCACGAGCTGGAGCTCGAGGTCTGAGGGCTCGCTTCGCCGGACGGACCCGTTGGCGGAGACAAGGCCGATTCCTCGGTCGCTCGATCCCTCGTCCTTCGGGGCCACCCAGACCAGTTCGTTTCCATCAAGCACAGTGATCCAGATCCTCGACGCGCCGAGCGTGTCGATCTTCTGGAAGCTGGCGCCGACGGAGAGCCGGGTCGTCTTGAGACCTTCTCCCCAGCCGCGCACGCGCGCGAGGGAGGCGACCGCGGGCATTACCGGAGGGCGGAGCCCTTGGTGGTGTGCTTATGGCCGCTCTGCTGACGGACGCCGGTGTTGCGCGTCGGGTAGGAGTCCTGCCCACCGGCAGACCCCGACGGCATCTGCCCGGCACCTGGGATGCCGCTCGACTTGTCGGTCGCGCCGCCACCCCCCCGGAGTGGCTGGCGCCATGACGGAAGGGCTTGGCCTGGCTTCCCTGGCTTGCCTTCGAGGACGAGCGGGCGCGGTCGGCGCCGCTGTAGGTCGGCTTCTTGAGGCCGCCACCCGCGACCTTGGGGGAGCTGGTCTGCCCCGGCTTGTAGTTTCTGGCTGTTCCCATGGGTTTCACCTGCGCGGATGCGCGTTCGTGAGAGATCTCACCCTTCACGCTAGGATGGCGGGAGCCGAGCCGCAAGCGTGTCGAAGTTGCGCGCCCTGCAGGCGAAGCGGTGGACCTCCGTTCCACGGGCCCCGGGTGGTTGATTCCAATCCCCGGGGCCCTCTACAATTGCCGCCAGGCAATCGTGCCTTCCAGAACGGAGAACCACATGAGCGAGACCATCACCCCCGACACGCCGCCCGAAGAAACCGCCGCCGCCCAGGAGGCGCTCGAGTCCGCGAAGACCGGCGGCAGCCGATCGACCATCGCGAAGCTCGAAGAGGCGATCAAGGGCACCGGAGACGAGGAGCTCACCTGGACCCTCGTCGGCGGCGAGTACCACATCGCGCGCCAGAACGAGAACGGCCACACCTACGTCTCGCCGGCGCTCTCGCTGCGTGAGGCGATCATCTGGATCGACGGCTACGCACAGTGCGCGGCCGACCTGTCCCCCGAAGAAGACGAGGCACCCGAGTAGCCATGAACATCCTCCAGAAACTCAAGACCGGCACCGCGACCGCGGAAGAGCAGAAGGCCTACGCCGAGAAGCTCGCGCGCACTGAGGTGCCCGAGCGCGAACTCCCCGAAGACGTCGTCGAGCTGCAAGGCCAGCTCGAGCAAGCGCAGAACGACCTGTTCTCCTGTCAGGCCGACCTGTCCCGGGTCAACACGGAGAACGAGGAGATGAAGACGAGGCTCCAGGCCGCGGCGAGCGCTCTCGATGAAGGCGCCGAGGCCATGCAGGCGCTCACCGCCGAGCGCGACGCGCTGCAGCTGAAGCTCGACCAGGCGACGTCGACCGACGCCGTTGCCGCCACCGAGGATCCCGATCAGGATCCGACCGGCGAAGGCGACGAAGACAGCAAGACCGACCCCGCCTAGCGCGGGGAAGGCTTCCCTTGGGGCCCGAGATTCTGGCAGGCGTCTCGGGCCCCCCTTCTTGCCCTGCCACCCCAACCTGAACGGAGAACCAAATGGTCACCACCGCCACGAAGAAGAGGTCCACCAAGAAGGCCGCGAAGAAGGTCGGCGCGAAGAAGGCGCCCGCCGCGAAGAAGGCCACCCAGAAGAAGGCTCCCTTCAAGGGCAAGCTGCCCACGATGAAGGACGTGCTGTCCCAACACAACAAGGTCACCAAGGCCAAGAAGGTCTACGACGTCGCGCGCGACCAGGCGAGTGCGCGCAAGAAGGAGTGGGAGGGCGCGGTCGCTGACTTGTCCGCCATCCTCGAGGACGTCAAGAAGGGCCAGACCCAGATGTTCGACTGATGAAGCGACACCGTACTACCTACTACGCCGGGTACCACGAGGACTCGGTCGGCGGCTATGGGGACGCCGTCATCCTCGCCGAGCGCGAGGACGAGTGGCCCAGCCACATCAAGCACTTCCCCTTCTCAGAGCGCGGCGAGCGCCTGCTCGCTCAGCTCCACAATGCCCGCATCGAAGGCGGCTACCGCTCCTGCGTCAAGACGCAGGACGACGTCGACTATCGGTGGTGGGCTGACTTCCGCGACCTGCTCCTCACGAGCATGGACCCCAACCCGGACGACGACCGCGGCTTCGGCCAGAACGGCACCCAGTGGGGCATGCACGTGTTCGGCCTTGCTGGCGGGCGCATCTCCGGTGTCGAGTTCGAGGGGATCATCGGCGCAGGAGGAGCGATCGAGGCGACCAATGAGGGGCACGCCCTCTACAACACGCTCTCGATCGAAGAAGGCGATCGTCTCGTCTACGAGAACTGCCACATGCACAACTGCGGCGGTCACGGCCTGTACCACGTGTCGTCCTGGGGCCACCCCATGGCGATCAACCCGGCTCGCGCCGGCGGCGCGCCGCTGACCGAGCTTGGTGCTCGCGTGGTCGTCCGCAAGTGCCACATCCAGGACGTCGACCTCTCGACGCGCCGTGGATCGTTCGCGGTTTACCTACCCGACGTCATCGCCGACCACGTCTTCGACCAGGTGGTGGTCATCAGCGACCTCACCGGCCAGTACAAGGACGCGGATGGCGGCTGGGTCGACTCGAGGGGGCTACTCGGCGCCTTCGGCGTGATGGGTCGCTTGGTCGACCGTGGTGGCCTCTGGCGCGCCGCGGAGGACTGCGACCGCCCGGAGCAGTTCATGATCCGCGGGCCGCGCGCGTTCATCGCGCGTGGGTCCCGGTTCGAGTTCTCGCAGCTCCACATCAACACCAAGGGCAAGTCCTTCGTTCCGGGTCAGCCCGAGACCGAGCTCGTTCGCCTGCAGGGCGTGACGGGCACGGCGAAGATCTTCTTCAACGGTGAAGAGGTGGGCCAGCTGGACGACCGCCCGCAGAACTTCGAGTTCGATCACGAGAGCGAGTTCTGGACTCACGTGCGCGAGTCGAAGCAGGGCATCAACTTCGGCACCGATGTCGAAGAAGCATGACCTCGAGGGAGCCTTCGCCCGTCAGCTCGACGAGCGGGGGCTCCCGACGCCCTGCCGCGAATACCGCTTTCACCCCACGCGCGGGTGGCGGTTCGACTTCGCCTGGCCGCGCGCCCAGGTTGCCGTGGAGATCCAAGGTGGCGTGTGGGTCGGCGGCAAGCACGGACGAGGCGCTGGCCTCGTCGAGGGCTTCAAGAAGATCAACGCCGCCGCGGTTCGCGGCTGGTGGGTCCTGCAGGGAGACGCCTCGATGATCCGTGATGGATCCCTGCTGGACGACGTGGAGGCCGCGCTTGGCTTCCCGAACGAACGTCACCCGGAAATCGCCGAGTGACCAACCCCTGACTGAACCATGAACTACCTGCTGAAGATCCTCGCCATCCTCGCGATGGCCATCCCTGCCACTGCCCAGCAAGACCCGATCCCCACCGACCTGTGCGGAGACGGCGAGTGCTGCTCGCTGGACGTGCCCAACTACGTCTGGCCCCCGTACTACTTCACCTGCGACAACGGCAGCGCGATCAACGAAGACGAGCTGGCTGCGTGCCAGGCTGCATACGACGCCGCGGAGCTGGCTGCGTCTACGACGGCCTCGCAGCGAGCGAACATCGCCTACACCCTCTACGCGATCCGCAAGGACGAGCTCGAGCAGCGCTACGACGACATCGTGGCGATCGACCCCTCGCTGTGGGAGACCGCCTATACCGGCCTGCGGGCCCAGCTCTGCGAGGCTCACGCCGACGCGAAGGCGGAGCAAGAGGCCGCGTGGACTGACTTCCTAGCCGCTCAGGGTCCCGCCATCGCCGCCTTCGAGGCGTGCATGACCTGCTACGACGAGTCGGCTCGACCGGACTGCACCTTCACGATCCCCGAGCTCTCCATCCCTCCCCTGCAGTGCTTCTTCCTCGACGCGTTCTGCATCCCCACCACCAGCCCTGAGGAGCGTCGGTGCCTCGACGTCTACGAGGTCCAGGCGGACGCGAAGTGGAAGGTGGCCCAGGAGACCTACGCGCAGGAGACCGCGCGGATCACTCAGGGGTATCAGGTTCAATGCTTCGAGGCTATGAACACCCACTCGGACTGCGGATCGCTCCAGTCCGCGCTGAGCAGCCTCCAAGACACCTACCAGATCGCCATCGATGACGAAGAGACTCGAGCGAGGCAGGCGTGCTTGGATGCACGCGAGATCATCGAGCTGGCGCGCCAGGCCTGCTGCGACGACTAAGCCATGACGAAGTCGACCGACCTCTTCGGAAACGAACTGACTCCTAGCGAGGCTTCGCCTCCGAGGAAGCGTCGGTCGACTGTCCCGCGCGGGCATGCAGCCCAACCCGGCACTGGGCCGTCCGGGGAGACCTGCAAGACCTGCAAGCACCTCCGGCGCATCCGGTACTCGAAGACCTACCTGAAGTGCGGGGTGATCGAGCACCGATGGACGCACGGCCCAGGAACAGACGTGAGGGCGGGCGACGCCGCCTGCAACCAGTGGGAGAAGGCCTGATGCCGCAAGCTAGCACCAAAGAGTTCCTCCTGAAGCTGCACGACCTGATCGACGAGTACTCCGGTCGGGTGAGCGTGGCAGAGATGATCGGCGCGCTCGAGTGCAAGAAGCTCGAGTTCTTCGTGCTCTTCCACGAGTCGGAGGACGACGAGGACACCGAGGGCGAGGAGTGGAAGGGGGCCGGGGAATGATCAAGCGACTGCTCTGCCGCCTGGGGTTCCACGCATGGGGCGCCAGCGACTACATGCGTTGGCTCGAAGGTGTCCGTGTGTGCCGGTGGTGCGGAAAGACCGTGGTCGACCCCATCCGAGCTCGCCATCGACAACGGCGGCACCGACGCCGCTAGTTGACCGGCGCGCCCTGGGCGATGGCCCAGGTGACGACCTGCCAGATGGCGGCGACGGCCGGCGCGAGGATGGCCATGAGGATGATGCGCACCGCTCTGTCGATCTTCCCCTCGATCGTGTCGAGCCGCTTGTCCTGCTGCTCCTGGGTGCGGATGACCGTGCGCATTTGCTCGTCGAGTCCGGCCTTGCCGTTGCCGAAGACGGCGTCTCTCAGCTGTTGAACGGGGTCGAGGTCATCGCTCATCGAGCAGCCCTCCCAGCCAGCATGAGCCCCGCCAACAAAGTCACAGAGATCACGCAGGGGACCAGGAGTCGGTCGGCGTGATCCAGAAAGCCACCTCTCCCATCGGCCTTCGCCGCTTGGAAGGCTAGCCACCGCCGGTGAGCCATGAGGGAGAGCGCCGTGCACACGAGCACTCTGGCGATGCGCGGGCGGTCGGTCAATGCCCACCAAGCAGTAGGCACACAAGCAGTCTGAATGGCGATGCTCACGTAGAACAGCATTCGTAGTCTCGGGGAAGTCGGGTTGTACGTTCAGCCGGCGCGCCAGTTCCTTGCCCGCTCTCCGAAGACTACCCATCCGCGAGGGGAAACCCCAACCGCATCCACACCCTCCGCGGAGACCCCCACCCAGCGCACGTAGCCACCTGGCAACCCACTACATCTAGCGGTGGGCACAACTGGGTCCCATCTACCCCCTAATTGGTCTTGTGATTCCAGCCACAGTCCTCACTCTGAGGAAGGCGGCGGCGCTCCCTGCTTCCTCAGCACCTCTGCTGAGGCGGCGCTAATCACTAGGAGGGTCTAGCGAAGCTGGGCGTCGTCGCCATCTTCCCTGGTTCGATCCATAGAACGATCTCAGGGAACACGCTCGAGCACCCACTCCACGTACGGGCACTCAGCGTCGTGCGTCTCGTTAGGGAACGCCCCGCACCCCAGGCATCCCTCACGGTCGTCCCCCTCAGCCAGCATCCGCTGGAGCTCCCTGGGCAACGTCTCCCAACGGATCCTCTCCTCTTGCGTCGTGGCCACCTTGCCCCCGCTCCGTGTGTCCGTGTGGTACCGAGTCCTTCCCCGCGCCCCCGTTGGCCGAAGCCCCCTGGGGCACCTCCCCGTGGGGGTGACGGTCGGGCGTGAGTGGATGACCCGTCAAGCCTTGCCTGCAAGAACTTTGGGCGCACCCGCCAGGGACGACCGCTACGGCGGTTGGATCGGGTCGAACTTGACCCCGTCCGTTCTCGAACAATGCAACGGCGCTCGGCCAGTGACAGTGGCCACGAGCATGGGAGTCAGCCCCGAATGGCTCCCCATCGCGGACTACGGCGATGGCTTCCCTGGACCGGGAGAGAGGTAGAGAGACAGGTCACAAGACACGGACAGAATGGAGTGAACCAATCCGACAGGGAGGGGCATGGCCAGTGTGAACCGGGGTAACGGCCCGGGTCCCGGAGCCCATGTTCCTCCCTTCTACGTCGAGGCCAAGTGGCTCGGCACCGGGGGCAGTACCCGGCTCGACGATCAACCTAGAAGCCAACGGAGGTCCACTCATGAAGGTGCAACTGAAGCGCAGCTCTTACTGGAACTGCGGGAATGCGTCCCAGAACCACACTGGTCGGAGCATCCCGGGTTACCTCGAAGCTGAGATCAAGCGCATCCAAGGCGAGGTCCGCGGGACGAAGCGCAAGAAGCGTGCTCCCGTGGTGGCTGAGTCTGCCGAGGCCTTGTTGGCCTCAAACCCTGCCCTCGCGAAGCTCTTCGCGATGGGCTGAACCACGAACGGAACTACCCATGTCCAAGACTACTCCTGCCTCTCCGAAGATGCCCGAGGGCGCCGCCACCATCGAGCAGGTCCCCTCGCCCACGCTGCGCGTCGCCCTCGACGGCAACACCGGCAAGCGCGTGCTCATCGTCTCCTTCCCCTGGGACGAGCAGGGCACGCCGTCCAAGAACCTGAGGGAGACCGGCAAGGGCATCATGATGCACTGCAAGACGGGCTGGCAGTCCGTCCTTCTCCCGAACGGAGAGCACATCAACGTCAACCTGATGGCCGGCGTGAAGCAGGTCCCGCAGGGCTGAGCCATGCCTCTCCACCCGAACTTCTATGACGACAAGGCTTCGTGGGGCGGCACCGCCACTCGAGCCATCGTCTGCGGCTGTGCCGACGATGCCAAGGATCAGCGCGAGCTGTGGGCCTCTCGTGGCTACAAGGCACGCATGCTCCAGCGTGACATCAGAGCGGGCGGCGTCCGCATCGTCACGTGGTGTGTCATCGTGAGGGAGAGCTGATGCAACCTCAGGTCGGCGGCTCCTCGCCCTGGGGGCCGATCCAAACGGTCAAGCCTTTCGGCGATGGCCTCTACGTGGTGACGACATCAACGCATGGCGGCGCGTACGTGCCGCCCGAGCTGATGCATCACATCCCCGGCCCACACCGGGAGACCAACTTCAGCAGCGGCGGCTGGTTCGAGGAGGATTGCGACATCGCCATCCCCATCTGCTTCTGCCCTGGCTTCTCCGATGAGGAGGTAGCGAAGGCGAAGGAGGTGCTCGACCGCTGGCATCCTGACTGGAGGAAGCACTATTCCTAAGCGCTACACCTACGAGAGAACGATGGTGGCGCACATAGGGCACCACGCACCCAACCTTCTCTAACCAACAAAGGAGGCAGCTATGGTCAAGCTGCTCACCGCCAACCGGAAGCTCGAATCAGCGAGTGAGTACGGTTGGCTAGCTACGGGACTCTCTCTCCTGCCCGGTCGCAAGAGCGGCGTCGAGATGTGCCCCGATCGAGGGGCATGCTTCGCCACGTGCCTCGACACGTCCGGTCACGGGATGATGCCCAACGTGGTGAAGGCACGCATGGAGCGAGCCAAGTTCTACGTCGAGCACCCCGAAGCGTTCATCACCTTGCTCGACCTCGAGGTCGAGAAGCACGTCGAGGCCGCAGCGGCCAAGGACCTGCGTCCCGCCGTCCGCCTCAACGTGCTGAGCGATCTGCCCTGGGAGGAGATCGTGCCCGAGCTCTTCAAGCTCCACCCCGAGGTGCAGTTCTACGACTACACCAAGAGCAGGCAGCGAGCACGTGACTCGCTCAAGGGCTGGTGGCCGTCCAACTACAACCTCACCTACAGCTGGAACGAGCGCAGTACCGGCGCGTTCGGATCTCGCTTGCTGCGTGACGGTGGGCGCATCGCCTACGTCATGCGTGAAGACACCGTTGCACCCGCATGGATGCGGCGAGCTGGGTTCGTCGACGGAGACGAACACGACCTGATCTTTCTCCATCCCCCGGGATCGATCCAGGCTCTCAAACCCAAGGGGAAGCTCCGCTCTATGCGGACAGCATTCGCATGAAGCCGATCGAAATCAAACAGGCCCTGCATGATGCGGGCATCGTAAGCCTGTACGGCGGCACGAAGTGGGAGAGCCACTACGACCCACAATCGGCCACATATCCACATCACGTCGACGTTCGCCATGGGAATGGCACGGGCGCCCATGTAGCACGCCGCGACTGGAATAGGTGCTCGGCATTCGTCACTGATGAGTACGGAGCAACCTCAATCGATGAGGCGCTCTGTGACTGCCACAAGGGCGAGTGGCTCAAAGAGCCAGCGCCCTGGCTCGCCCCACTCCTCCAACTACTCGATAACGCCGAATGATAGGGCGCACCAATGAGCACCAAGAAGACCAACCCCTGCCTCGGCTGCGGCATCACCGTGCGGCACGAGAGCACCGTGCCCTACTGCCCTGACTGCCAAGAGTCGATGGAAGGCGAGTGCCTGGTACTCGCCATCGGCACACCCTTCGAGGGCATCGACCTCTACGGACCCTTTCAGGATGCCGCCGAGATCAAGGCATGGAAGAAGCGCAACTCCCACATCGTCGATGGGTGGGAACAGTCGGTTCTCCCCGTGCACTACGACATCAGGACCCATCGACCCCACTGTGAAACGAGATGACCGAGCGAACATGCCCGGACTGCGGAAGCGACGACATCACGACTGCGGTTGACGTCACGTTCTACAACGGCACGCACCACGAAGCGCCTGGCGAGGGAGACATGGTCCCCCTGCCTGACCCCGAGAAGAACCCCGTCCGTGCCTTCTGCTCGACGTGTGGCTGCTACGTGCAGCTGACGCCAGAGGAGGCAAAGACGATCGTTAGCGAGATACCCCTATGACTGAACTCGTAGTCGACAACTTCGCCGGAGGAGGCGGGGCAAGCGTCGGCATCGAAGACGCGATCGGCGGCACCGTCGACATCGCCATCAACCATGACGCCGCGGCGATCGCCATGCATGAGGCGAACCACCCCGGCACCCATCACTACCAAGAGGACATCTGGCAGGTGAACCCCGTGCAAGCGTGCAAGGGGCAGCGTGTCGGACTGGCCTGGTTCTCACCGGACTGCAAGCACTTCAGTCGAGCGAAGGGCGGCGCGCCCAAACGCTCTAAGGAAATCCGCTCTCTGGCCTGGACCGTGACGTACTGGGCCGGACAGGTGAGACCCCGAGTCATCATCCTGGAGAACGTCGAGGAGTTCGAGGACTGGGGCCCGCTCGATGCCATGGGCAGGCCCGACAAGGACAAGATGGGCGAGACGTTCAAGCAGTGGGTCGCCGCCCTGCAAGACCTGGGCTACAAGGTCGAGTGGCGATCGCTGGTGGCCGCCGACTACGGCGCACCCACCACTCGCAAGCGACTGTTCCTCATCGCCAGGTGCGATGGCCTGCCGATCGTGTGGCCCGAGGCCACGCACACCAAGGACGAGCACACGCCGGCCCACTCGATCATCGACTGGTCCCTCGACTGCCCGTCGGTGTTCGGCAAGCGTCCAAGCGGGCGACCGCTCGCCAAGGCGACGATGGACCGCATCGCCAAGGGCCTGGAGCGGTTCGTGTTCAACCAGGAGGTGCCCACACCGTTCATCATCCGCACCGGACATGCGTGGAAGGACGGCACGGTACCGGGAGGCTGGAGAGGGCAGAGCCTGAACGACCCGCTCGCCACGGTGTGCGCCACCAACGACAAGAACCTTGTCGTCCCGTTCATCGCCAGGCACTGGGGCGGGATGGTCGGCAAGGACATCACGCACCCGTGGCCCACGGTCACCGAGAGGTGTGCGCAGGACCAGCTGGCCGCTGCGTTCCTCACGAAGTTCTACGGAACGAGCGTCGGCTCCGATGCACGATCGCCGCTCGGAACCGTGACCGCCGGAGGATGGAAGCACGGTCTCGTCGAAGCGTTCCTGCTGAAGTACTACGGCACGGGTGGCCCCCGCTCGGTGAGCGAGCCGCTCGACACGCTCACGACCAAGGCGAGGTACGGCCTCGTCGAGGTGTACGGCGAGCAGTACCAGCTCGTCGACGTCGGGATGCGCATGCTGCAGCCGCATGAGCTGTACGCAGCGCAGGACTTCCCCGAGGACTACGACATCAACCCCGTGCTGCCGACCACCGGCAAGCGCATCACCAAGACGGACCAGCTCAGGCTCTGCGGGAATAGCGTAGTCCCTCGCATGAGCAAGGTGCTGGTGGAGGCCAACTACCAATGATCATGGTCATCGACACCATCGACGGCAGCGAGGTTCAGGCTCCGATGATGCAGGTCAAGTGCACCAAGTGCGGCCAGGTCATCGGGTGGTTTGGTGCGGACGAAGATCTCGAGGGCATCGAAGCCTCACACGAAGAACACGACTGCACTGACGTGCCCAAGGAGTGCTCATGAAGACACACATCTTTCGGCTGTACCGAAATGGCTACACGCATTACTGGTGCGGACGCGAAGAGAAGGGGCACGCATCTGGAGACCGCGTAGTGACGGCGTACATGAGGCCGGAAACGGCCACCTGCCAGCACTGCCTGAAGGCCTTGCGGGACTTCAGTATGCGCAGGACTGCCTTCTCGGCCAGCATCTCGGAGAAGTGTACGGAGAGACTGGAGTCTCTCCGCAGGAAGAACCGCAAGAAGAAAGGATGATAGGGCATGCCTACGCCAGCCAGTGAGTACATCGGAGACGGAGTCTACGCGCACCCCGGTTCGTTCAAGGAGCAGCTCAGGCTGACCACCGAGAACGGCATGAAGGCGACGAACGAGATCTTCCTTGAGCCATCGCACCTCGACCGGATCGTGGCCTACTCGCAAAGCGAGCTGCAGTGGACTCCACGCGCAGCGAAGCTCAGCGAGGAGACGGTCACCAAGGCGAAAGCCGATGCGTGGGACGAGGCCGTGAAGACCTTTGCCGTCTGGAAAGACGGCGAGCAGTTCACCGCGATGGGTCGACCGATCAAGGAAGCCCTCAAGCTCAACCCCTACCGGGAGGAGTCGTGAGCATGACCAAGGAAGAGCTGCGCCCCGAAGAGGGCGAGCCCGAAGAGGAGCGCGGCGAGGACTACGCACGCGAGGGACTTGACGACGATGCGGTCATTCAGGCTGCAGCGTCAGCCAAGGGGCTGATGTCCATTGCGTGGGAGCGTGGCGCTCGCGCTGTGCTCACCTGGTTGCGGTGCCGCGACGAACGCCTACTAGAGGATTGGAGTTGGGACGAGATCGAGAACCCCTACGAATGAACCCTCGCACCGGAGACCGTATCCTCTACCTACTGGTCGCCATCCTACTGCTGATGGCGATCATCGAATCACGGAGGTTCGCAGCATGGAGAGCCAGTTTCGATTCCGCTGGCACGGGCTCGACGTCGGGCTCAAGGTCATCCACACCGTCGGCGACGAGCGAGTGATCCACAACATCCTCGTCCTCGAGGCGAGGTGGCTAGACACCGGCGAGTGGGTCGAGCCACGGGACCTTGACCTGGTCCTGCGCTTCGCTGCAGCCGACTGGACGCGCGCTGTCGCGCAAGCACTCACCCACCACCTGGCCACGGAGGCCACATCATGAACGGACTGATCCTCAGCGGCGCAGAGCTGCTGCACTGCGTCGACCTCGGCTACAAGGCCAAGGAAGACAACGACGCCCGCTTCCCCATCCGACTCTCTTCGCTCGGCCACTGCCCTCGGAAGCAGCGGGCCCTGCTCGAAGGCGCAGCCAAGCGAGAGTTCTCTGCTCGGTCCCTCCGCATCTTCGAGCAAGGACACCAGCGAGGCGAGGCGCTTGCCGACGCGCTGGTTCACGGGCTGCAGGAGCACATCCTCGACCTGAACCATCCGGGCTGGAGGGACCTTGACCCCGAGACTCTCGACCTTCAGGTCGTGGCCGAGCTCGCCAAGCGCTACGAGGTGCTCCTCGAGGAGGAGGTTTGGTGCCCGACCAACCTCAGCGGGGAGCGCGCAGAGAGAGCCGTGGACATGGCACGCAAGTGGCAGATGTCTCAGGGCGTGCCCGACCCGGAGAGTCTCTCCGTGATGATCGACCCCGAGGGCTACCTCTGCGTGAGGGGGCGAGTTGACGTGGTCATCGTCGACTGGGAGGCCAAGGAGTTCTGGGTCCTCGACTTCAAGACCAAGAACAGCTGGGGGTACAAGAAGCTGGACGAGGAGGGCAACGGATACGACTACGAGGTCCAGGTGCTCGCCTACATCCGCGGCTTCGTTCACCAGCAGGAGGGCTTCTCGTGCCGGGGGGCGTTCCTCTACTACGAGGACCACGACAAGCGGAACCACAAGGTGGTGCCTGTCGACATCTCCGACGATTGGATCTTCGGGGTGTTGGACGAGGCGGTCGACCGGGTGTCCAAGCTCCTCCGCAACTGGGTGGAAGATGGCCCGATGGAGGAGGCGCTGCCCATGTACGCGCAGCCCTCTAAGTGGACGAAGAAGAAGCACGTGGGCGCCGCAGGGTGCCTACCGTGGCAGTGCAACTACTGCACTGTCGGTCCCGTTGCCGGACGATGCATCGACGAGGAGCTGTACTCGATCGAGAACATCGCCGGCGCTTACGACGAGATCCCCAAGTGGGAAGTAACGGAGAAAAGATGAGCAGCTTCAACAGAGTGGTTCTCATGGGCAACCTGACTCGGGATCCCGAGCTGAGGTACACCCAGAGCAATACGGCGGTCTGCAAGGTGGGCCTCGCCGTCAACCGTCGCTACAAGGACTCGAAGTCCGGCGAGTGGAAGGACCAGGCCACGTTCGTCGACGTCACCATCTTCGGCAAGCGAGGCGAGGCCTTCGACAAGCACCACCGCAAAGGCCAGCAGGCGTTCTTCGAGGGCGAGCTCCGCCTCGACACCTGGGAGGACAAGAACACCGGCCAAAAGCGCAGCAAGCTCTACGTGGTTGCCGAGAACTGGGAGTTCGTCGGCGGCGACAAGAAGAGCGGCGGCGGTGGCAGCCAGAATGACTCCGGCTATGACGCCGGCGGATACGGAGACATGCCCGAATGAGGTACCCGTTCATCGTTTGGCAAGGCAAGGCGCCTGGCATCGACAGTGAGCTGCGCGTGGTACTCGACTCCTCTGGGGCCATCGTGGAGCAGTATCACCCTGACGCCATGGGTGAGAACGGCTGGCATCGCACCAAGTCCGACCTGCTCGTAAGGGGCGCCCTTCATGGGATGGCCATTGCAAGCGCCGAGAACATGCGCCTGAGGGGGGGGAAGTCATGAGCCTTCTTCCTCACCAGATCGACCCCAAGAGCGCCAACGGGCGTCTCTGGAACGAGGTCGCCAAGACCTACCCCTCGCAGACGAAGCGAGTCAACTCGGGTGGACGATCGTTCACCGCCATCGACGCCTACGCCCAGATCAAGCGGGCGACCGAGGTGTTCGGCCCCGTCGGCATCGGGTGGGGCTGGGAGGTCAAGAGCCTCCAGCACTTCGGGCAGTCGCCGCATGACGTGGTGCACGCCACCGTCGAGGTCTGGTACATCGAGCCCGAGATCGACGACGACTCGCCCTTCGGGTCACAGGAACGACGTGGCGTGTTCACGTCCGTTGGCTGCGCGCAAATGACGATGCAGCCGAAGGGCAAGGACTACGTCAGGGTGGACGCCGACGCTGGCAAGAAGGCCACGACGGACGCCATCACGAAAGCTCTCTCCTTCATCGGCTTCAACGTCGACGTCTTCTTCGGAGCGTTCGACTCGAACAAGTACGTCGAAGAGATGGAGAGGGAGGAGAGAGAGCAAAGGAGCGGGGCTTCCCACGTTGACCGCCGAAAGGAGGAGCCCCAGGCCGAACCCGCCAACCGAACAGAGAAGGACTCCGAAGGACCGCCTGCACCCGGCTGGTTCTCGGAGGAGGTTGGCGGGGACGGCCGCTTCTCCAAGCGCACCTGGGGCTGGATGTCCCAGGGCGGCATCGACGGGGGCAGGCACAAGTACCTGCGTGTCCTCTTCACGAACTACCGTTCGGAGAAGCTCCTGAAGCGGATCGCCTGGATCCTCGCCAAGTTCTACGACGATCACGAGGCAGCGACCGGCAAGCTGAAGTCAGGCCTCGACGATCCCGGGGCTGGCCACGCTGAGGGGTCCTAAGCGATGATAGGGCGCTGCAGGTGAACCATGAAGCAAGGCGAGCTATTCGATGACCGGCCCTCGTGGCAGAGAGAGGCCAAAGAGAAGAAGCGCGACTCAGCGCAGGATCTCCATCGAGTAGCTCGCGACCTGCAGCGCCACATCCTCGACTTCTGTCGAGATCACGTGGGCCTCGAGTTCCACATGGCAGATCTGGTGGATTACGTTTCGTCGCGGCACCACGCTGCGCCGTCCTCCACCGACCGAGTCCTCCGCAAGATGCGATCGGATGGGCTGGTCAAGTACACGGTCGTGAACCGATCGAAGAGCCTCTATCGCATCGACGGAGTAACCGGATGACCATCAAGAAGGACGGCCGCGGTCGCAAGCGCGACTACAAGAAGGAGTACGACCGGGACCACGCCTCACCCAAGGCCAAGAAGGACCGCGCGGCGCGCAACAAGGCACGGAAGGAGGCAGCGAAGAAGGGGCAGGTGAAGAAGGGCGACGGCAAGGAGGTCGACCACAAGAAGCCGCTCAGCAAGGGCGGCTCGAACAAGCCCTCCAACCGCCGGGTGGTCAGCCGCAAGGCGAACCGCAAGAAGGGCTCGAAGTGAAGAACGCTAGAGGCGACATTCCCAAGAGAGCGAAGGCGCTAGCTCAGTCCATGCTGCAGACGATGCAAGCAGAGGCCGCAAAGGAGTTCGGCAAGAACCCGATGCGCGTCTTCAGTGACATGCTCCACGAGGCGCTCACGCAGGAGTTCGACCTCGGGTTCAAGACCGGAAAGAGAACGGGGCAGCTTGCGTCCAAGAAGGAACGCAGGCCACCCCGTCGGATGAACGGAGATCCCGGCTGAGTCAGTCGGGCGCGCTAACGACGATGTCGAAGCGCTCCACCTCCCCGGGTCTAGGGAACAGGACCAGTACCGACGCCGGAACCGGGGTGCCCACCGGGCCCTTGATGGTTACATCAAGGTCTCGGTCAACGTAGAGCATGCTCCCCGCGCCGACCTCCTGCTGAAGCACTGGTATCCCATCCGTGGTCATGATCTCGCCCTTGAAGGCGACCTCACCCTGGATGAACGTCTGCCGGAGGTTGGTCCGCGCGACCGCCGTGGGGTCGGCACTGGCTCCAAGCATCTCGGCGCTCATGATCACTGGCGCTGCCGACTTGCACGCTGACATGAGCAGCAGCGCGAGCAGCAAGAAGATTCGGGTCATCGTTTGTCCTCGATCAGACGGTAGATGTCGGGTGGGGTTGATCCGCGGCGGGGGGATAGCCTTCGCTCGCCCAACCCCATCGGTGCGTCATACACCTGAGGGAAGTCCATCGGAGGACGGTGGTTCGGGTCAAGCATTGGCGCGTTCTTCTGCACCCACTCGGCCACCTGGCGCCATCGAGCGCGCGCCGTCGAGCTCCCAGCGAAGTCGGCCTCGGCTAGGTCAGCGGCATCCCACATGTCGACCCAGACCGCATCGTGGGCCGCAGCCCAGTCGGGCCGGCCGTCCTGCGTGACCTTGTGAAGCCACTCGAGTACTCCCGCTCGGGTGTCTTCGCCTCGCATGATCCCGTCGACCATGCGCTCGAACACCGCCGGGTGAACCTGGCGCTTCGACGCCATCGCTACGGCCAGCGACTGCAGGCCGTCGGCTCGCTGATCCATGACCTCCTGCCAGCGAGCGACCATGCGCGCCTGCTGCTCTGGCTCCGGCGCAAAGCGCTGGATGAAGCGACCCATCTCGGTGCTCGGCTGCTGAGAGAGCGTGTGCGCACCGCCGATGCCAGCCAGGTCCGGCCGCAGGTCCAGGTTGCGGTTGACCAGCACCTGCATCGGGAACAGGTTGTCGTGCCGGATGTACTGCCGGTAGGCGTTCACGATCCCCTGCCGGACAGCTGAGTTCATCGCTCGGCTGATCTGCTCACCTTCACGTTCGTCGGCCTTGCCCGACGGACGACTGCGCAGCTTCACTCCAAGATGGCGGAGCGCCTCGTCAGCGAACGAGAGCGTCTCTCGCTCGGTCGACTGAGCCAGCACCTGCTGCGTCGGGATGAAGAGCCCGGTGCCGAAGGCGCCCATGCGCTCCCCGAAGGGGATGTCTGCACCAGGCTGACCTCGAGCGATGTCCGTCAGCGTCCGCCCGTCCACCGCAAGGATTCCGCGCCGACCCATCTGCGACAGCAGGGGCTGCGGGCCAGCGACGGCCATGGTCTCGTCGAGGATCTTCGACCACCCCTTGAGGAAGGTCTCCTTGGGCTTCTGCCCCCGCACGCCAGCCGCCATGTCCCAGACGTTCAGCGTCGAGCCGATGACGGCCGAGGGCAGGAAGCCCACGCCGAGCACATCCTGGACGCCCTCGATGTCCGAGGAGGGACGCTCCTTGCCGATGTCTCGCATGGCCCGTGCGCCACCAGCAAGCTCACCCAGGCCGGGGAAGAGTAGCTCGCTGAAGTCGAGCTTGGTCCCGGCGAAGCCGGGGGCCTGAGCGAAGGACTGGCCTTCGTCGAGCGCTGACCACGAGGCAACCCAGTCTCGGACGCTGGGGCGCTGCGGCCACCCGCCGCCACCGAAGTCGGGCACGGCGCTGTCCCCGTAGCGGCGGACCATCTCTCGCTGCACCTCTGAGTCGAGCCCAGCGCGCAGGTAGTCACGCCGACCGCTGACGGCCTCGAGCATGTCCTCACGATCGCCACCGGTCAGCTCGTCGACGCCCTGCACAACGGCGCCCATCAGGGCGTAGATCGCCGCCGTCCTGACCGGACGGTCGACCATCGATCGGCCAAGCGTGGGCCACATCGAGGCGCGGTACATCCAGAACGGCGAGCCCACCCCCATGCGGAAGAATCGCTCAGCGGCGTTCAGCTCGGGCGACTTGCCCATCGCCGCACGACCGGCGCGCTCTCGGTTGGTGATGCCCGAGCTGAAGTTCGTGGTGAGCCTGTAGACCAGCGGGTTGCGGTCCAGGTAGTCGCCGCTGCCTTCCGCCGCCCACACCGCAGAGTCACGCTCGGAGAGGCCACGGTGGCGCCCGCCAGCGAGAGCGGCCGTGTACTTGAACAGCAGCTCGTGCAGGTAGTAGATCTCGTTCAGCTCAGCCAGGGCTTCGGCGTGCTTCCGCGGGTCGCTCGTGCCCATGGCGTTGGCGAAGCGCTCGTCGAACTGCTGCTGGAATCGAGCGCGTCGACGCATGACCCCCGCCACCTGGCGCACCAGCTCAGACTTCGCTCCACCGCCAGTCCCCTCGAACGCAGCCTCGGCATCCGGCGTGAACATCGTGTCGAGCATGTCGCGCGCGTTCTGCATGCCGAAGGCGGAGCGGACGAGCGTTCCGCCGCCCAGCTCGCCGGCGAGGCGATCCGCTCGAAGGATGCCCAGGGTGTGCGGGTCATCCGGGTTCAGCTCGGGGCGACCATCACGCACCCAGTCATGCCAGCGCAGGAGATCTCGGGCGCTCTCGGCATAGAGCCCACGCCCGGTGGTCGCCGACTTGATGAAGTCGAAGAGGCTGACCTTGTCGTTGACGTGGTTCGTCAGCACCGACGTCGTGAAGTTCAGTGTCCAGTGCTTCGGGTTCTGGATCGTCTTCAGGCGCCGCCACTGCAGCGTGATCTTCTGGACCGTCTCCGACAGGCCCCGGACGTTCATCGACGGGTCGGCCTGGTCGAGCATCAGGTCGAGCTCGAGCGACACCGGGTCGGTGACGTAGCCGTCCTCGAGGGCCTCGATGATCTTCCGCCTGGCCTCCGGCATGTCCCTGCCGGTGCGCGCCTTCTCCTGGGCAGCGGCGTCCTTCACCGACTCGATCCAGTCGTGCAGCTTGGTCTGCTCGACCTTGGCCTTGCGGCGTCGAGCCTGGATGGATGCGAAGTCAGGGCTCGCCAGGCCATCGGGGTCCATGCGCCGCCAGGTCGCCGGGTCATCAGCGAGGCGACCACCGAAGGGCTCGCTCGCCTTGCGCCACCAGATCTTGTGGCCGGCGGGGAGAGCGTCGTACTCCTCCCGGCTGAGCACAGACCTGCTGCCGACGAGCTGCGAAGCAGCGTCCCACACTCGAGCCCAGCTGGCCTCCTGCCACACGGCGAGAGGGAATGCGTAGCGGGCGTCGAAGATCAGGTTGTGAGCCTCGGCGTTCAGGTCTGCGCCACCACGGCTCCGCTCACGTGCGCTGCCGGAGTGGGTGACGTCGAGCCCAGCGCTTGCTCGCTTCTGGATCGGGACGGCCCGGTCGCTGAACATCTTGTCGAGCACGGGGAAGTAGCGGTCGTGCATGTTGCGCGCCGTCTCCCGGTCCCACATGCCGACCTCGTACCCCCACTGACCAAGGCGGCGAGCCATGTCGCTCAGCTCCATCAGCCGGTCGTAGAGGTGGGAGCGGCGATCGCCGAAGACCTTGACCCAGTCCTCCTTCGACTGGAAGCGTCGCACCGACCCGCTCATCATGAGCTTGCCGATGAGGTTTGCTTCGGCCGAGGTCATCTGCATCTCGGCGGCACGGGAGCGCCACAGGTGCATCTCCTCGAACGCCATGTCTCTGATGTGCTCGGACGAGATCGAGGCTCGGCGCAGGTCAAGCGCGGCACGGCGCACGTCGGTCGGCGCGGACTGAGATCTCAGCTGACGGCCAACGGCTCGGTACCAGCCGTGAAGCATGCGGCTCGTCGCCTCGCCGAGCTTGTTCAGGTTGCCCCGGCCATCGCCGAACGGCCCGCCACCTCGAGCGACGAAGTCCGAGAAGCGTCCACGTCCGATCAGCGGAGCGTCGTCCGCATTCGGATCGCGCGTGCCGAAGAAGGCTTGGCGCAGGCGGATGCCCTCCACCCTGACCGGGCGGTACAGCGTGCCCGACTCCTCCGACCACCCCATCCATGCCGGGGCCAGGCCGCAGCAGAGGGGCACGACCTCCGACGATCGGGGGACGTCGAGCTCGGAGCCCTGCTCGCCGATCCACGTGCGTAGGCGAGCCGACAGGACGTTCGAGACGCCAGGGTCCAGCGTGGCGCTGCGGGGGTCCATGGCTCCCGTGGCGAAGAGGCCCGTCGAGCGAGCGATGTCCTCCCGCAGGTAGGGGGGGATCGGCTCACCCCGGGAGGTGAACTCGAGCGCTTCCATGATCGCCCGCACCTGGCTCGCTGCCTCAGGACCGTGGCTGTCCTTGGTGGCCTGGACGAGCAGGTGCTGGTTCGCCTTCATGATCGAGCCCGCACGGTCGGCGGCGATCTCGAACATGGCTTCGGGATCGGCGTAGGTCTGGGTGCCGTCCGCCTCAGCTGAGGCACGCATCAGCTCCAACAGGGCGGGGTCACGCACGGCAAGGCGCCGCAGTAGGTTGGTCGCCTGCGTCGACTCGGCCGGCGTGCCGACGAAGGTGGCCTCATCCCCCTGGCCACGAGGCAACACCAAAGGTCCGCCGGGGCCGAGGCGGAGGTCCATCAGCTCGATCAGGAGTTCGCGCGTCTGCTCCTGGGCGTGGTGGTACGTCTCGACGGCGTCCTCCGGGCGCGCCGCCGCCACCTCCGACGCCCGTCGGGCGCTCGAGGTCGAGAGCTCGAGTCCGGCCACGTCGACGGCGCCGGTCGCTCCAACCGATTGCCCCTGGCGCTCGACCTCTCTGCCGCTGATGGCGAGGACCAGGCTCTCCGCAAGCTCGGAGACGCTCGGTCGGCCCTCCATGGTCTCGACGCGCGTCTCGGGGGCCACCCGGTGGTCGTCCAGCATCGAGTGCGCAACGCGCTCCTGCAGGCGCCCGACCAGGTCGACCAGGTTCTTCTGCCCCGTACGCACCTTCCCGATCTGCCCGACCCGCTCGTTCAGCGCCAGGCTCGCTGCCTTGGCGGCGATGTCGGGCGGCATCCCTGCGTCGTGGAGGGCCATGGTCAGCATGGCCATGCCGGAGGGCAGGACGGTCGGCTCCTCGCCGGCCACGCCCCGCTCTACTCGCTCGTCTCGCACGAAGCGCTCGAACCCGGAGGCCAGGGAGCCCTTGCCCTTACCGCCCTGGAAGAGGCGCCCACGGCCCGCACGGATGGCCACCGGCGGAGCCAGGGCGGCCACGCGCAGCAGGTCGAACGTGGGCTGGTGGTCGTCGACGGTGCGGTGCAGCTGCTGGGGGGAGATGAGGCGCCGACCGCGGCTGTCCCTGGTGGCCTCGAGGGTGGCCTCGATCAGGGGGTCGAAGACCCGGCCCTCACGGATGAGGCTCTGGCGTACCGCCTCGACCTTTGCCCGGGGCACCCCAGTGAGGCGGGCAATGGCGGGCTGGAAGCCGCTGTTGCGCCCCTTCGGGGGCGGGGTGAGCCCCGTGGCCACCAGCATGCCAGCCACGATGGACTCCATCCGGGACTCCTCCAGGGCGATGCGCTCCTGCAGGACGGCCCGGGAGTTGGCATCTTGCGTCGTGGCAAGCTCGCTTTCCCAGCGCTGGCGCAGTGCCTGTGACTGGACGGTGGCGAAGATCACGGCCTCGCGGTTGCGCCGAGCGATCTCGGTGCGCGCCCCGTCCCCGAAGAGCTCGGCACCCGCGCGGAACATGGCCTCGCGCGTGGTCTTGGCCCCGGTGACCGGGTCGACAAGCTCGCCGCTCCAGGTGGCGCTGCGCGGCCCCTCAGCCTGGC